>ENA-ORCP01002027-ORCP01002027.1-human-gut-metagenome-genome-assembly--contig:-NODE-2027-length-16687-cov-4.233353_pt1 | contig 16687 bp, 10 predicted proteins | sample MGYA00242990_ERZ507991 | MGnify/ENA primary metagenome ERZ507991 (study PRJEB26167, sample SAMN06115496) | human gut metagenome | host: Homo sapiens | place: China:Henan | collected 2015-05-07... | reverse complement strand
TTGTGGGACTTGGTTTGTTCTTTGCCTCTTCCTATTTCACAGTACACTTTCCTGAAGCGAATTGGCATGCAGGAAATTATGTGTACCCTGCAGGGCTAGTTTTTCTTGCTCCATGTTGAAGTCAATGGGCTCATTGATTTCAACTTCACCGTCTTCCACATAAGCTATGGCTCCATCTTCTTTTACTGCAGAGAACGGATAAAGGTGGGCTCGCAGCCCATGCTTGTCCAGTTCCCGCTTGATGATGGGGTCATCATTCCAGAAGATGAAAGCATCTTCAGGAGTCTGGTTCTGTGTGATGCGGAATTTGGCATCCACATAGTTCTGCATACAATGGTCGTAACGGTCCAGATGATCGGGTGTGATGTTCATCAGCACGGCAATATTGGCACGGAACTTATACATATTGTCCAGTTGGAAAGAGCTGAGCTCAATCACATAATAATCATGTTGGTCTGTGGCTACCTGCAAGGCAAGACTCTTACCTATGTTACCAGCCAATCCTACATTCAGACCTGCACTTTTGAAAATGTGGTAAATAAGTGAGGTGGTAGTGGTCTTGCCATTTGAACCGGTAATACATATCATTTTTGCATTAGTATAGCGTCCCGCAAACTCTATCTCAGAGATAACGGGTATTCCTTGCTCTTTCAGTTTCAGTATCATCGGAGCGTCGTTGGGAATGCCGGGACTTTTCACCACTTCATCCGCACTCAAAATAAGTTCTTCCGTATGTTGTCCTTCTTCCCAGGCAATGCCGTACTTATCCAGCACTTCCTTATATTTATCTTTGATGGCGGACATGTCGGATACGAATGTGTCGAAACCCTTCACTTTGGCGAGTACGGCAGCACCTGCACCGCTCTCTCCGGCTCCTAATACTACAATTCTACTCATATATTCTTTAGTTATGAGCTACCAGCTACCAGTAGTGGCTGGAGTTGGTAGTTGCTACAAGTTTGTTATTTATCAGCAACCAGTAGCGAGCACTTGTAGCTTGTAGCTCGCGGCTGGTAGCTCTATTATCTTATCTTTAATGTTATAATCGTTATCGCTGCCAATACAATCGTCACAATCCAGAAGCGGACTGTTATCTTTGATTCATGGAACAGCTTGGTCGGCGTAGTGAACTTCACTGTACACCCCGGTTCTATCAGACTCATGGAAGTACGGAAATGGTCGTGAATGGGAGTTCGCTTGAACAGCCTTTGCTTAACGCCCTTTCTCTTTCCGGCTTTGTAATAGAATCGTTGCAGGATGACTGACAAGTTCTCTACCAGGAACACTCCACAAAGAATAGGTATCAGTAACTCTTTGTGTATGATAATGGCAAACACGGCAATGATACCGCCGATTGTCAAACTCCCCGTATCGCCCATGAATACCTGTGCAGGATATGCATTGTACCACAGGAAACCGATCAATGCACCGATAAAGGCACAAATGAAAATTACCAGTTCCTCCGATCCGGGGATATACATGATGTTAAGGTAACTGGCATACGTAATGTGGCTCGATACATAGGCTAAAATACCTAATGCCAAGCCTATGATTGCCGAGTTTCCCGCTGCCATGCCGTCCATTCCGTCATTCAGATTGGCGCCATTGCTGACAGCTGTTACTACGAATATAGTAATGATTACGAATAAAACCCAACCGGCTGTTTGTGCATGCTCCCCTAAGAAACCCACAAAGTCTGCGTAATCCAGGTTATTACTCTTAAAGAACGGAATCGTAGTCTGCGTGGACTTTATGTCTTGCCCTGCATGGATGACCTCCATTTCCTGTCCTGGTTTCTTTACTTCAATATTCTCGCGGATAACTGCCTGTGGACTCAGGTAAAGTGTCAGGCCTACAATCAGTCCCAAACCTACCTGACCGATAATTTTGAATTTCCCGTGCAAACCTTCTTTGTCTTTCTTGAAGATTTTGATGTAATCATCGGCAAAGCCCAATGACCCTAACCATACTGTGGTAATCAGCATCAATATCATATAGACATTGCTCAGTTTACCCAGCAATAGGCATGGAATGAGAATGGCCACAATAATAATGACACCTCCCATACTTGGTACACCCACTTTGTTCACTCCGAACGGGTCGATACTGGCATCACGTTGGGTCTCTGTAATTTGTTTCCGTTTGAGTAAGTTTATAAAACGGTCACCCCAGATACTCGAGATGAGCAATGCGAGAATGATTGCCATCAGAGCCCGGAATGATGTATAGCCAAACATGCCCGCACCGGGAATGTTATATTTGTCCAGCCATTGAAATAAGTAATATAACATGTTTGTTCTAATTATGAGTTATGAATTATGAATTGTGAATGAGACTGCGCAGTGTGCGTGCCGCATGGTAATTCATAATTCATAATTCTCAATTCATAATTCTATTTAACTCTTCTTTATCATCAAAATGATGTTTAACCCCTTTGACTTCCTGATAGTTCTCATGACCCTTTCCGGCTACGAGAATAACATCACCGGGCTGCGCCAGCATACATGCTGTTTTGATAGCTTCGCGCCGGTCGGCAATGCTGATAGTCTTCTGCATGTCGTCTTTGTCCAATCCGGCAAGCATATCATTGATGATATCTTGCGGCTCTTCAAAACGGGGATTGTCCGAAGTGATGATGACACGATCACTTGCTTTGGCCGCCTCTTTTGCCATGATGGGACGTTTACCTTTATCCCGGTTGCCGCCTGCACCTACTACGGTAATAATTTTTCCTTTTCCTTCGAGTACACCATGAATGGCATTCAGAACATTGATGAGGGCATCCGGTGTGTGCGCATAGTCCACAATGGCAGTGATGCCTTTAGGTGAACGTACAGCATCGAAGCGTCCGGCCACAGGCTGCAGGGTACTGAGTGCAACGAGTACGTCTTCTTCTTTCTTTCCAAGCAATACGGCTGCACCGAATACTGCCAGCAAGTTTGAAGCATTGAAACGGCCAATGAAATGTACAGCCAGTTCATGGTTGTTGAAGTCGAGCAACATCCCTTCAAAATGAGATTCCAATATTTTACCCTTGAAGTCGCTGAGGCTACGCAAGGAATAAGTGTATACTTTGGAACGTGTGTTCTGGGTCATGACGAGTCCGTTCTTGTCATCCAGATTAGTCAGGCTGAAAGCACCTTTCGGCATATCATCGAAAAACTTCTTCTTAGCCTTGAGGTAGTTCTCCACAGTCTTGTGGTAATCCAAGTGATCACGTGTCAGGTTGGTAAAGATACCCCCTGCAAAGCGTAGACCACTAATGCGTTTCTGGGCAATGGAATGTGAACTTACTTCCATGAAGACATATTTGCATCCGGAGTCTGCCATCTGCCCCAGCAACTGATTTAGGGTGATGGGGTCGGGGGTTGTATGCTCAGTTGGGATTGCCTGATCGTCTATATAGTTGCAGACAGTAGAGATCAGTCCTACCTTGTAACCGAAATAGCGGAACGTATTATATAATAAGGTGGCGATGGTGGTTTTTCCGTTTGTTCCGGTTACGCCTACCAATTCCATTTTGGAGGTTGGATCGTCGTAAAAAGTAGTGGCTATTTTACCAACAGCATCTTCACTGTCTTTCACCTGAATGTAGGTGATGCCTTCTTTCTTTTCTTCAGGCACATCTTCGCAAAGCACTGCGACGGCACCTTTCTCAATGGCAGCAGGAATGTAAGCATGCCCGTCAGTCTGGGTACCGCGCATAGCCATGAACAGATGTCCGGCTTGCACCAGGCGGGAGTCGATATTTACCCCCGTTATTTCCGTCTCCGTACTTCCGATGATTTGTATCGGTTGTATTGCTTTCAGTAATTCACTTAATATCATACCTTATTATATATAATGTATATTCCTATCATTTAACGAAGCGTCAAAGCTACTGTTTGACCTTTCACAACGCGGTTACCACCCGGTATCGATTGATTCTTTACTTTTCCTATACCGCTTATTCTTACCTTCAGTCCTTTACTTTCCAATAAGTAAACAGCATCTTTTGCTCCCATTCCTATAACGTTGGGAACTGTATTTGAACTTGCTTCTTCTCTGGCCTGCAGTATAACTGCATTGGGAGACTCCTGTGTATGCCCCCATGCTTCTTTCCCTTTCTTAGGGGAAAACTGTTTTTGTACCGGAACATTCAGCCCGTCCAACACTTGCAATGCTTCATTCATTTCTCCTGCTTTTACCGAAGGAATGACATTGCTTGTACTATCTATTGCACTGCGGATATCAAACCGCAGGTTTTTTGCATACACTCTTTCGGCAATCTTTCCGAATACGCTACCGGCCATCAGACCACCTGAGGCAGGAAGTCCCGGTTTCTGGATAGAGACAATACAACTGTACTTCGGTGCTTCTGCCGGGAAGTAACCGCAGAAACTTACCAAATAATTCACCCGTCCTGACTTGTAACCTGCCACACCCTGAGATACCTGTGCCGTACCCGTTTTTCCGGCTACGGAGAATTGCTTGCTTCCGGCAGGTTTTGCCAATCCTTGTGATACCACTTTTTCCAGAATATCGCGGATTTGTGTCAAGGTACGGTCGGAACATATCTTCGGATTGATTACCTCCGTCGGATATTCTTTTATCACTTCACCGTCTTTCACCGCGGCCCTTACAAACTTAGGACGTACCATCGTGCCATTATTGGCAATGGCATTATAGAAAGTAAGGATGTTGAGCGGCGGAACCTGAGTTTCGTAACCGATACTCATCCATGGTAAGGTCGTTTTGGCGAAATATCTTTCTTTCGGACCTTTTATATTCGGTTTTCCCTCACCTGAAATCTGTAGATTTAGCGGTTGGTCAATACTCATTCGCTTCAGTCCGTCTACATACTTTTGAGGATTATCCTTGTAGTGCTTGTCAATGAGGTACGAAACACCGACATTGGAAGAAACTTCCAGGATGCGGGTTACATTGATCTTCCCGTAGCCACCGCGATGCCAGTTATGATCCCTCATCTTGCTACCGTACATCATCATTATACCGTTTCCGGTATCTACTTCTGTCTCCGGAGTAATCTTTCCGTCTTCAAGAGCCACCATGATAGAAGCCGTCTTGAATGTAGAACCCGGTTCCATCATATCGCTAATGGCATTATTACGCATTTCATAATAGTTACCGTCACCTGCTTTCATCATATTGACGATAGCTTTGACTTCACCCGTTTCCACCTCCATCAGTATAGCTACACCTACGGTAGCATTGATGTCTTTCAACATATCCACCAATGCTTTCTCGCAGATATCCTGCATGCCTACATCGAGGGTGGAGATAATGTCACAACCATCTACAGGAGCTATATCTACGATGTTCAGGTATTTATTCATCACCTTCTGGCGGTGCGTGATACCGTCACGTCCTTTTAGCAGAGTGTCAAAAGCCAACTCGATACCATTCTTGGCACCTTGTGCAGTATCTGCATAGAGGTCACCCAGTGTACGGGCTGCCAAGGAGCCAAACGGCTTTTTACGCTGATTATATACCTGTTCGTGGAAACCGCCTTTGTATTTGTTCAGATTGAAAACAGGCAGGCGTTTGGCTTCTTTGTACTGGATGTATGAAATACGTTTCGGATAAATCAGGTAGTTGCGGCTGCCTTTCTTACGCCCTTTCTGCAAGTGTGATTTGAACTCGGCTGTACTTTTATCAGGGAATATCTTATGCAATCCTTCGCATATTTCATTCATGTGGTTCACCAACATAGTGTCTTTGGTTTCTCCTCCTGCCTTGAAGTCCATGTATATACGATATTCGGGCAGGGAACTTGCCATCAGTTTGCCGTCGGATGAAAGAATGTTACCACGATTAGGCTTTACCGTCACGTTTTCTTTCACGAAACGGTCGGCTACATCCTGCCAGTACTGTCGCTCCGCAAACATGATGACTGCGGCTTTAACGACAATAGCTATTCCCAGCAATCCCATTACGAGGACTACAAAGAAGTAGCGGGTCATGATATTTTTCTTATTTACTGCCAAATCTGTCTACAATTTAATGATTCTATAACTACTTAATCAAATACGGCGGATGAGTGGATGTCTGCAAATCACTCTCTTTACTTGCAATATACTCTTCGATACGTGACTGCCGGCTCCGCTCCATTAATTCCGAACTACGGGTAAGAGCATCGTATTTGATGTCAATCAGTTCTTTTTTCAATTTATCAATCTCTATCATTTGCTGCTGGCAAGCATAACGATTGTGTATATAGAATATAATCAGCAGCATTATCATTACGAGCAACTTCGTCTGACGGCGAAAAAAATCCGTAGCCAGAATGTCACCACCGATAATGTTTTTCAGAGATGTGCGATTTTTGGCTTTCTTCGCTTTCTCTGTTTTTTCGTTTACCTGTTTTTCTTCCATATCCTTCATTATCTTACCATCACTTTTTCTCTGCTATTCTCAGTTTTGCACTTCTCGATCTCGGATTCCGTTCTATTTCCGCATCGTCCGGTACAATTACTTTATTGTTAACCAACCGGAATGGAGTCTGTACATTTCCGAAGAAATCCTTTTCCATTTTACCTTCCACATTTCCGGTTTTCATGATATTCTTTACCATCCGGTCTTCCAGTGAATGGTAGGTGATTACTACCAATCGTCCGCCAGGTTTCAAAGCCTCGGTTGCTGCATATAACATCTCTTTCAGAGCTTCCATTTCCTGGTTAACTTCGATGCGTAATGCCTGGAATACTTTGGCTAACTCTTTCTTTTCCCGTTCGCGGCCAAAAAGCGGTTTGATGACTTCCAGAAATTCACCGATGGTTGTAATCTTCTGTTCGGCACGTGCTTTTACAATTACAGATGCCAGTTTGCGACTGTTCTTTAATTCACCGTATAAGTAAAAGATGTCAGCCAGCCGTTCCTCAGCATATGTATTGATGATATCGGCCGCTGTATCTCCTGCACGCTTGTTCATGCGCATGTCCAATGCACCGTCAAAGCGGAACGAAAATCCCCTTTCACTATCATCGAAGTGATGGGAGGATACACCCAAATCGGCCAGTATTGAATCTACTTCCTCGATGTTGTGATAACGCAGGAAGTTGTGCAGATATCGGAAGTTGCTGCGTACAAAAATGAAGTGGGGATTGTCCACAATGTTTTGTTCGGCATCTTCATCCTGGTCGAATCCAAGCAACTGCCCGCCATCTCCCAGGCGTGACAGAATTTCCCGTGAATGCCCTCCGCCACCGAAAGTAACGTCTACATACGTTCCATCCGGCCGGATATTCATTCCGTCCACACTCGGCATCAACAACACCGGTACATGATATGTCAACTCTTCATTTCCCATTCACCATTAATCGCTAATCGTTAATCACTCATCTTCCTCTTCTTCCCAATCCTCTTCGTCTCCCAGGATTTCCTGCAAAGCTTCGCTAAACTCTTCCGGGTTCATAAAGGGTTGTTCTGTTTTCTCTTTCGCCCAGATTTCTATCGTATTGTCCACACCGATGAAACGTACATCGCTCTGTATGCCGGCCATTTGCAGGTAGCGTTTGGGTAGTAGGATGCGTCCATTCCCATCGGGAACCATGATTTCCGCATCACTCACAAATTGCCGGAAGATTTCTTGGTGTTTTGCGTTCCATTTATTCAGGCGCTTCCTTAGTTGGTTTTGCGTCTTGAACCAAACGCTTTCTGGATAGAGTACCAGGCAGTCCTGAAACACGTCTTTGCGCAGCACGAGTCTCTCTTCGGAAGCAGATTGCAGTTGCCTCCGAAAACCGGCGGGGATAAATACACGTCCCTTAGCGTCGGTCTTCGCTTCTATATTGCCCAAAAAACGTATCATGCTACCTTATTATAATAAGCGACGGTAAAAGTACACATTTCCCCACAATTCCCCACAAGTTTTAACTAAAAACTTTTAGAGAAGTTTTCAACACCCTGTTCATTGTTTATTTCATTGATAATGAACATAGTGGTGAAAGCCCTTTTGGGTGGGGAATTAACATGGTTTTATAGTCTCAGTTTTGTATCCGGACTATACTTGAGACGTACTTGCTCCGTACCAACTCCGTACTTTCTCCGTGTAGAGGTACCTCTGAGTGGAGAATGTACGGAGCAAGTAGGGTGCAGATACGGTCCGGGTATGGTCCGGGTTTTGATTGAATAGTGACTTTGGTTGTCGATAATATCTTTTTGGGGAGGTTATTAGGAGTACAAAATGGGATAGGATGGCAGAATAGTTCTATTTTTAGAATGGATTTTGTTCTGTGAAGTTTTTATATAGTTGTATTTTTGTTGTTGTAGAAATAATTAAAACAAATAAATCTATGCTTAATGAAAAAAGAAAAATGAAAAGTCTGCTGCTTGGCTCTTTCATTGCTGCGACTGCATTGATGTCCTGTACAGAAAAGAATGCTTCAATAGAAGTGGCTGTTTTATCCCGTCCGTCTACGTCGTCTGTTAGTATGAATTATCTGGGGAACAGATTGCCTTTAAAGCCTTTGCACTTTATTAAGTTACCGGTAGGAGATGTTCAGCCCGAAGGTTGGTTGAAAAAGTACCTATTGCTGCAGAAGGAAGGTCTGACAGGCAAATTGGGAGAGATCAGTGCGTGGTTGGATAAGAAAGACAATGCCTGGTTACGTTCAGGAGGCAATCATGGCTGGGAAGAGGTGCCTTACTGGTTGAAAGGATATGGTAATATGGCATATATTCTGAATGATTCTGCCATGATAGCTGAAACCCGCATATGGATTGAAGCTGCCATTCAGAGCCAGCAACCGGATGGATACTTTGGTCCGGTCAATGAGCGAAAGGGAAATAGGGAGCTTTGGGCAAATATGATTATGCTTTGGTGTTTGCAATCCTATTATGAATATTCTGGTGATGACAGGGTGATTGATTTGATGACTAACTACTTTAAGTGGCAACTGACCGTGCCCGATGAGAACTTTCTGGAAGATTACTGGGAGAATAGCCGTGGTGGTGATAACCTGTACAGCGTTTATTGGCTTTATAACAGAACGGGCGATGAATCCTTGTTGGAACTTGCTGAGAAAATACATCGCAATACTGCTGACTGGACCAATGACTCGGCATTGCCCAACTGGCATAATGTAAACATTGCTCAATGCTTCCGTGAGCCGGCCACTTATTATATGCTTAGTGGAGACTCAGTAGATTTGGAGGCTTCTTACCGGGTGCATCATTTGGTACGCCGTATTTTTGGGCAGGTGCCGGGCGGTATGTTCGGTGCAGATGAAAATGCTCGTCTGGGATATATAGATCCAAGACAGGGGACGGAAACTTGTGGATTTGTAGAGCAGATGGCTTCGGATGAGATTATGCTTTGCATGACCGGTGATCCTTTTTGGGCGGAACATTGTGAGGACGTGGCTTTTAATTCTTATCCGGCAGCGGTGATGCCCGATTTTAAGGCGTTGAGGTACATTACATGTCCTAACCAGGTGGTGAGTGATTCTCAAAATCATAAGCCGGGTATCGACAACGGGGGACCTTTCTTGGCTATGAATCCTTTTAGTAGCCGTTGTTGCCAGCATAATCATGCACAGGGATGGCCCTACTATATTGAAAATTTGATTTTTGCAACTCCCGATAACGGCTTGGCAGCAGTTCTCTATGGGCCTTGTATTGCGCAGGCTAAGGTGGGTGAAAACGGTGCGGTCGTTACGCTGAAAGAAGAAACCAACTATCCTTTCGAGGAGTCTGTGCGCTTTGTGCTGAAAACCTCCGAAGATGGAGTCTCGTTTCCTCTGTACCTGCGTGTTCCATCTTGGTGCAAGGAGGCTAAGGTGCTTGTGAACGGAGACGTAGTGAATGCTGATATGGAGCCGGGCAAATATATTCGTCTATGCAGAACATGGAACGAAGGCGATGTGGTTATGTTGCAGTTGCCGATGGCGTTATCAGTCAAACGTTGGGAAACCAATCAGAATAGTGCGAGTGTGGATTACGGTCCGTTGACTTTCTCCTTACTGATAGAAGAAGAGTATAGAAAAGTGAATAGTGTAGAAACAGCCATCTGGGATTCTAAATGGCAGAAGGATGCAGACATGAACGCATGGCCTACCTATGAGATTTATCCGAAGAGTGCATGGAATTATGCCTTAAAACTGGATAATAAGGCTTTGGAGCAATGCCTGAAGCTGGAAAGAAAAGAATGGCCTTCTGATGATTATCCATTTACAACTCAAAGTGTACCTCTCCGGATAAAGGCGAAGGGACGGAAAATTCCTTCCTGGGGGATAGACAAATATGGATTATGTGGAGTGTTGCCCAATGAAGATGCTCCTAAAAGTGAAATATTGGAAGATATTACCCTGATACCGATGGGGGCTGCCCGTTTGCGTATTTCGGCTTTTCCGGTAACTGAATAGGATAAGCCTTAGGCGATATAATGACCTGAAAGAACTGGTTGTTGGGTAATGAATGGGCAATTAGACAAAATTGGATTAAAAAATAGTGATTATTGTGGTACTTCTTTTCTGTTTTGCCCTATTTTTGTAGCAAATGCTATAAACAGTTAATCGTGTACACCTAAAATAATACTATCTTCATGAGAAAAATCATTTATTTAATTCTAATTGTTTTATTGTTAGTTCCCTGCAGCACATTGCAGGCGTCTCACCAACCAGAGTTTTCCACTGCCGGTTTCTTCGAATTACCCAATTCCGGACGTGAAGTGTTTTCCATGAATCCGGCCTGGCGTTTTTATAAAGGAAGCGTTGCCGGTGCTGAGGCTATAAGTTTTGATGATACGGAATGGGCTGTAGTCTCCCTGCCTAATGGAATTGAATATCTGCCTACAGAAGCCAGCGGTTGTATCAATTACCAAGGTGAAGTTTGGTATCGTAAGCACTTCACTCCCGCAGATGCATTGAAAGGAAAGAAATTATTCCTGCATTTTGAAGCCATCATGGGGAAGAGCAAGGTGTTTGTGAATGGCCGGTTGATAAAAGAGCATTTTGGTGGTTACTTGCCGGTGGTTGTAGATGTAACCGATGCCCTGAAATGGGGAGAGGATAATGTGATTGCCGTATGGGCGGACAATAGTGATGATCCGTCTTATCCTCCCGGAAAGGCACAGGATGTTCTTGATTTTACCTATTTCGGTGGTATCTACCGTGATTGCTGGCTGGTAGCTCATAACCCTGTCTTTATCACTGACCCTAACTTTGAGGACGAGGTCGCAGGTGGCGGTCTGTTTGTGGCTTATGATAAGGTATCGGATGCTTCGGCTGAAGTATTGCTGAAAGCTCATCTACGTAATGAAAGCCGTAAAACTTTTACAGGAGTTGTGGAATATGAATTGCAGCAACTGGATGGTACTCAGGTGGCGTTCCTGAATGATAAAATACAGGTACGTCCGGGTAAGGCTGTTACTTCAAAAGATAAAATCACAGTAAAGAATCCATTGTTGTGGAGTCCGGAGACTCCTACTTTATATAATCTGATTGTACGTATCCGCGACCACGAAGGAAAAGTGGTGGATGGTTACCGTCGCCGTATTGGTATCCGCAGTGTGGAATTTAAAGGTAAGGATGGCTTCTGGCTGAACGGCAAACCTTATGAAGAACCGTTGATCGGCGCCAATCGTCACCAGGACTTTGCCGTAGTAGGTAATGCTGTACCCAACAGCATTCACTGGCGTGACGCAAAGAAACTGCGGGATGCCGGAATGAAGGTGATCCGCAATGCCCATTGTCCGCAAGACCCTGCTTTCATGGATGCATGCGATGAACTCGGTTTGTTTGTAATAGTCAATACTCCGGGTTGGCAGTTCTGGAATGATGCCCCTGAATTTGCACAACGTGTATATAGTGATATACGTAATCTGGTACGCCGTGACCGTAACCATGCTTGTGTCTGGTTGTGGGAGCCTATCCTGAATGAAACCTGGTATCCGGATGATTTTGCCAAGAAGACCCGTGAACTGGTCGATCAGGAATATCCTTACCCTTATTGTTATTCCGGTTGCGACAGCGGAGCGCGTGGTAAAGAATATTTCCCGGTACTTTTCACCCATCCGTCTTTTGATGGGAAAGCCTGGGGTGATCCGAATGCCGATCCTAAAATTACCTATTTTACCCGTGAGTGGGGCGACAATGTGGATGATTGGAGTTCGCATAACTCACCCAGTCGTGTAGCACGCAACTGGGGAGAGCAACCTATGCTCATCCAGGCCCGGCATTATGCCAATCCTGCCTATACTTATACTTGCTATGATGCTCTTTATCGCACTCCCCGGCAACACGTGGGCGGATGCCTCTGGCACTCGTTCGACCATCAACGTGGTTACCATCCCGATCCGTTTTATGGTGGATTGATGGATGTATTCCGTCAGCCCAAGTATTCGTACTATATGTTCAAGGCACAGCGTTCGCCTGAGAAACAGGAACGCCTTTTTGAGACTGGCCCGATGGTTTATATAGCCCATGAAATGACTCCGTTCTCAAGTAAGGATGTCACTGTTTATTCGAATTGCGAGGAAGTACGGCTTACTTTCATGAGAGACGGGAAAGTGTCTACTTACAGCAAGCCACTGACAGAAGCCGGTATGCCTTCACCTGTTATCACTTTCCCGGATGTTTATGACTTTCAGATGGACAAAGCCATGTCCCGGAAGAAAAAGCAAGAGGATGTGCTTTTGCTGGCCGAAGGGCTGATAGATGGCAAAGTGGTTGCCACCCATGAAGTGCACCCGGCACGTCGTCCGGAAAAGTTGCTGCTTTGGATAGATAATGAAGGAGTTGACCTGAAAGCCGATGGCTCCGACTTTGTAACAGTAGTGGCAGCCGTTGCCGATAAAAATGGAAATATCAAGCGTTTGAATAATTATTATGTGAAGTTCCATGTGGAAGGCGAAGGACGCCTTCTGGGAGATGCTTCCATATTGGCGAATCCCGCACCTGTAAAGTGGGGCACTGCTCCGGTACTGATACAGTCGACCTTGAAACCGGGTAAGATAAAGGTGACAGCCAGTGTGCTGTTTGAAGGTTCGCAGATGCCCACCAGTGCTGTACTGGAGTTGGAGAGTGTGCCGACAGAGCATCCGTTACTATATTCGGGGAAAGAGGCGGCGCTTATTTCAAATCCTTCTGCCGCCGGATTGGGAGGAATAGCTGTAAAATCGGCTGCTGAGTTGGAACAGGAGCGGTTGCAGAAAGAACAGAATGCGCAGAAGCTGAAAGAAGTCGAGAAGCAGCAGGAAGATTTTGGTGAGAAGAAGTGAATGAACCTTCCCGGTGAAATAGAAAAACAATGGTATGAAATCTATAAAAGTAACTTTGGGTACAGGATTGTTGGCCGCTATTTCTTTATATAGCAATGCGGCTAATAATTTATCCAAGCCTAATATCATTTTTATTCTCTGCGATGATATGGGCTATGGCGACTTGGGATGTTACGGACAGAAATATATCCAGACACCCAATCTTGACCGTATGGCGCAGGAAGGTATGCTGTTTACCCAAGCTTATGCCGGTAGTCCAGTTAGTGCACCTTCACGTGCTTCTTTGATGACCGGGCAGCACACCGGACATACCCATGTGCGTGGTAATAAAGAATATTGGAAGAATGTTCCTACCGTGACATACGGTATCAATAAAGATTTCTCTGTCGTGGGGCAGGAACCGTATGATGAAGATCACATTATTCTGCCTGAAATCATGAAGAAGAACGGCTATACTACAGGAGTTTTCGGTAAATGGGCAGGCGGCTACGAAGGTTCATGCTCCACACCGGACAAACGGGGTGTAGATGAATTCTACGGTTATATATGTCAGTTCCAGGCACATTTATACTATCCCAACTTCTTGAACAGATACAGTAAAGAGGAAGGGGATGCCGGAGTCGTACGTATTGTAATGGAAGACAACATCAATTATCCCATGTTTGGTGATGATTACAAAAAGCGTTCGCAATATTCTGCCGACCTGATTCATCAGAAAGCCATGGAGTGGATTGATAAGCAGGATGGCAAACAACCTTTTTATGGCTTCTTCACTTATACGCTTCCACATGCCGAACTGGCGCAGCCTAATGACTCCATTTTGAAAGGCTACAAAAAGCAATTCTTCAGAGATAAAACCTGGGGAGGTTCCGAAGGTTCGCGATACAATGCCGTGGAGCATACCCATGCTGAGTTTGCCGGTATGATCACCCGCCTTGATAGTTATGTAGGCGAAGTCTTGAAGAAGCTGAAAGAGAAAGGTCTTGATGATAATACGATTGTTATCTTTAGCAGTGATAACGGCCCCCACGAAGAGGGTGGAGCGGATCCGGAATTCTTTGGGAGGGATGGTAAGCTACGTGGTCTGAAACGGCAATGCCATGAGGGTGGTATACGAATCCCCTTTATTGTGCGTTGGCCTAGGCATGTATCAGCAGGCAAGGTGAATGATCACCAATTGGCTTTCTACGATGTGATGCCTACATTCTGTGAGTTGATGGAGGATAAAGCGTTCCCGAAGAAATACATAAATAAGAAGATAAAGAATGATTGCTTCGACGGCATCTCTTTTGTTCCGACCTTGTTGGGGGACGACGGCAAGCAGCAAAAACATGGTTTCCTTTATTGGGAGTTCCATGAAACAGATCAGATTGGTGTCCGTATGGGAGACTGGAAATTATTGGTTAAGAAAGGGACACCTTATCTGTATGATCTCGCAAATGATGTACATGAAGATCATGATATTGCAGCTGCTCATCCCGATATTGTGAAGCAGATGAAAGAGATTATTAAGCGGGAACACAGAGATAGCGAGATGTTTCCTGTTACATTACCTGATCTGTAGCTGATAGCATAAAGATGTATTGCAAAAGACGGCATTACACCTTCAACTTTCTCCCTTTATAGGTTTATGTTCTTCCTTATATTGAGTGGGCGAACATCCCATGTATTGTTTAAACACCGTACTGAAATAGCGGGAAGTTGAGAACCCTGTCTGGTCTGCGACTTCAACGATGCTGAGCGCGGTATGGGTAAGCAGCCAGGCACTCCGTTCTATCCGTAGTTTGGTGATATAATCATTGGCCCCCATTCCCGACAATGCTTTCAGCTTGTTGTAAAGACCTGCACGGCTGATACCTAATTCCGTACAAAGGAACGGTACACCCATTTGCTGGTTATCCAGATTCTCGGAGATCAGTTTATTCAGGCGGTTGAGGAATTTTTCATCGGCCGAGCTGAATGTACTTTCCTGTGGCAGGGGGAGTGGTCCGGCTTCAGCATAACGTGTCCGTATCCGTTCGCGATTCTTCAGTTGGCTTTGGATAACGGTATAAAGTATGTCTACTTCGAAAGGCTTGGTCAGGTATGCATCCGCTCCGTTCTTGTAACCGAATAACTGGCTTTCCTCATCATTGCGGGCTGTAAGCAGGATAACGGGGATATGGCTGATTTCCAGGTCTTCTTTGATATGCTTGCATAATTCATAGCCATTCATACGTGGCATCTGAATATCACTGACTACAATTTCTGGTGAAGATTCACGGCAGATACGCAAGGCTTCTTCACCGTCATAAGCTACCCGGATTTCTTTGAATTTATTCTTAAGGGCGGAGAATAGATAATCTGTCAGATCTTTGTTATCATCCACGATCAGCAATGTACAATTTTGGGTATCCTCTTTGTTTAGTATATCGCTTGGGATGCTTTCGACTTCCTGGGTGGGAGCCAGCAACTCATTCAAATAGGCTTGGGGTTGCAGAGTAACCTTTCCCGGTTGTATGTCTCGCGGCAGTTCGAACCAGAAGGTAGAACCGGACATATCTCCATGGTCATAGGCACCTATACTTCCGCCATGTTGCTCTGCAAGAATTTTAGAGTAGGAGAGGCCGATGCCTGTTCCGGGGCGGCTATTGTTGCCCTGATAGAAACGGATAAACAAGTTGTTTATATCTATATCTTTCAATCCGGGACCTTCGTCGGAAACAGAGATGCGTACACGGTTCTTATCGTCTGACAGGCTGGTCGTTACACGAATCAGACTGTTCTCAGGGCTGTATTTCAACGCATTGATCAGCAGATTTATTAATATGGTAGTACATTTCTCTTTATCAAAGCAAAGAGTATTCACTTCCGGTCCGGGACTATATAAGATGGAGATGCCTTTTAACTGGGCTTCCGGTCTGAAATCTGTTATAAGTTGTTCTATCCATGGAGTTAATTCTACAGTTCCTACATTCAGGGTGCTTTGCCCTACCTCCATTTTGCGTACATCCAGCACCATATTCAGAAGGTTCTTCATGCGTCCGGACTGTTTGCTGATGCTTTGGATAACCGGATACTTGTCGTCTTCCGGCGATAGTGATTCCAGCAATTGCTTTAACGGGGCGTGTATCAGGGTGAGTGGGGTGCGCAATTCATGGTTGATATTGATAAGGAAACGTACTTTCTCTTCATAAACCTGTTGCTCATGTTCCTTCATGGCCCATTTCAACTTGTTTTCCTTGCGATGCAACAGGGAGAAGAATGCCAGTATTACCCCTGAAACTATCAATATGAAACAAATACTGATAAACCAGTTGGATTTGTACCACGGTGGTAAGACTACGAGTTCCAGAATCTGATAATCTTTAGTCCATCCCCCGGTACGGGTACTGCAGGAAGCCATCACTTGGTAGGTTCTTGCAGGCAGTCCGCAAACTGTCTTCCGCATGGGTAACCAACTGTCTCTGCAACTGCGGATTACTTGAC
>ENA-ORCP01002018-ORCP01002018.1-human-gut-metagenome-genome-assembly--contig:-NODE-2018-length-16743-cov-5.385455_pt1 | contig 16743 bp, 12 predicted proteins | sample MGYA00242990_ERZ507991 | MGnify/ENA primary metagenome ERZ507991 (study PRJEB26167, sample SAMN06115496) | human gut metagenome | host: Homo sapiens | place: China:Henan | collected 2015-05-07... | reverse complement strand
ATATAACTTTGCGCCTCATAAATATCAACAAAATAAGGAATTAAATAAATATATTATGGGAAGAGCGTTTGAATACCGCAAAGCACGCAAATTGAAAAGATGGGGTAATATGGCCCGTACGTTTACCAGAATCGGAAAAGAAATCGATATTGCCGTAAAAGCCGGTGGCACCGACACAGCAAACAATACACGTGTTCGTATTGTGGTTCAGAATGCCAAGGCTGAAAATATGCCTAAAGAAAATGTAGAACGGGCTATCAAACGAGCAATCTCTAAAGATACTTCTGATTACAAGGAAATCACTTATGAAGGATATGCACCTTATGGCATTGCCATCGTTGTAGAAGCAGCTACAGACAACAACACGCGGACCGTAGCGAATGTACGCCATGCCTTTACCAAGTTCGGGGGTTCGCTAGGAACGACCGGCTCACTCGACTTTATGTTCGACCGGAAGTGTGTATTCAAAATTAACAAACCGGAAAATTTCGATCCGGATGAATTCGAACTGGAAATGATCGACTACGGAGTAGATGAAATCTTCGAAGACGAAGATGGAGTAATCAATCTCTATGGCTCGTTCGATGCTTACGGAAATATCCAAAAATACCTGGAAGAAAATAAATACGATATCGTCAGCGGAGAATTCACCCGTATCCCTACCGATACGAAAGAATTGACCCCTGAACAAAGAGCAGAAGTTGATAAAATTCTGGACAAACTGGATGAAGATGATGACGTAACCAACGTTTACCACAACATCAAAGAAGATTAATTCCGTTTATTCTTGCAGAATTAAAAATATTGTTGCATATTTGCACCCGCAAAACGGAATTTATCCGTATGCGACAAAATGATGACTTCGTAGCTCAGCTGGTAGAGCAATTGACTCTTAATCAATGGGCCGAGGGTTCGAGCCCCTCCGAGGTCACTGAGAATAAACCACCTACTTTCGTAGGTGGTTTTCTTTTTATGCTTGTTTTTCTACTATTTAAGCAAGTTGTTTTAACTAACAATCATGTCCCGGAACGATTCAGGAAACGGCCGAATTATAATGATGACTCCAGCCAACCAATAACCCGGATTTCTTATATCCGGCACTAATGTATCCCGAAACCCGTAGCATACGACTAATTTTACCGGACGAGGTGATGTTGCCTCAGTTAAAATTATTAATATCATGATAATAGGTTATCTACGTGTCAGCACGGAAAAACAACATCCGGCCAACCAGCAGGATGAAATCAGGCGTTTTGCCGAAAGTAAACAACTCATCGTCAATCATTGGGTCACAGAAGTTGCCAGCGGCAAAAAGAGCGAACGCGACCGCAAACTGGGCGTACTGTTACGCCGACTTAAACGAGACGACACACTGATCGTCACGGAAATTTCGCGTCTGAGCCGGACGCTCACGGATATCATGGCGATTATGGGCAAATGTCTGGAAAGGGGAATAAATCTTTATACGACCAAGGAAGGCTACTCGTTCGACAACACGATCAACAGCAAAGTTCTGTGTTTCGCTTTCGGACTGGTGGCGGAGATCGAACGTAACCTTATCTCTATGCGTACACGCGAAGCGTTGGCACTACGGCGTGCGGAGGGAATGGTTTTGGGACGGCGCCACGGTAGCTATACCAAGATGAACGTACTGATCAAGAATCGACAGGTCGTTATTACGATGCTTAATAAGGGGAAGTCCATAAGCGATATTTGCAAACATTTCGATCTTTCGCGCGATACATTTGCCAAATTCAGGATGAAATACCCATCTGTCCAGAAGGCGCTGGACAAAAAAGAACAACAAAAGTATAAAATCAAAAGCGCAATGCAGCTTAAAAAGGTAAAATCAAGAAAAGTAACGAAATTTACTATTTTGGTAAAACGCTTAGTCTGCATTGCGCTAATTCTATAATATCCAAACAAAAGTAACCCTTTTCAAAATTTGCGAGCCATAAGCGAGTAAATTTTGAAAACACAGCAAAACTGACAGCTACAAAGGGATTACAAACAAAACTATGCTAAACATCGCCGCTTGGATATACCGCATAACTTTGTAGGGGCGGATTCCATATCCGCCCACATTGAACGCAGCTTAATTATGGTATGATGTGCAGCTTTATTGAAATTGCACTTTTGCTGTGTTTGCTGTGTTTTAAATATTTGCTCTGCTTCGCTCGCAAATATTTAAAAGGGTTACTTTTGTTTGGATATTATAGAATAAGCGCAATGCAGATTATTGGGTCAACTTAGATTGTAACTTTCGTTACATCTGTTGTACCAACTTTTTAGGGCTGCATTGCGCTTTTGATTTTTTACTTTTGTTTTTCGTTTGCTTATTTTGCTTTATTCATTAAAATGCGCTTGGGGAGTTTCGCTCCTGCGGGAGCGACCACGGGCTTTGCCCTTTGGATTCCCACAAGCCTTTGAAAAGGCTTGACCGAAACTTTTATATGGACGTACTGTTAATTTTGCTTTGTTCCAGCCGCGTTTGCCATCTTCGGGTTCGCACTTTCTTGGGCGCGTCTAAATAAAAAAATAAAAACCACAAGCAAAACTATGCTATACCGCAGCATTTGCACATTAAAACATTTCCGCCAATTCATAAAAATTGTATATAACTCCGTCGGAACGGTCGGCTGTTCCAAAGCCATATGCGGCGTGAATGAATTTTGCTCCTGCGAAATATGCACTGTCGCAGTCGCCTTGGGTATCTCCTACATATGTGCCGTCGGTGATGCTGTTGCGGTCCATTATAAGGCGGATATTTTCGCCCTTCGGCAGTTCATTGTCGCCCCAGCAGATATGGTCGGTGAAGTATTTTTCAAGGTTGTAATGCTCTAAAAATGCTTCGATATAGCCGCTCTGGCAATTGCTGACGATGAAAAGACGGTGACTTTTTGACAGTGTTTCAAGGGTTTCCTCAAGCTTATCGTAAAGCCTGCCGCCGTGTATGCGGAGATAGTCGTTTTCTTCGCTGCCGCACATATCCATTAGCTCCATTCTGCGTTTGGGGTCCTTCTCTCCGAAAAATTTTGCGGCGATAACGTCCATTGTAAGTCCCATTATGCCTTTTATGTCCTGCTCGGTGAATTTTATATTTACGTCGGGGACGTTCTTCAGGGTCTCGTTCCAGGACGCTGCGACGTTTGCTGCGCTGTCCCACAAGGTTCCGTCCATATCGAATATAAGGCTTTCCGTTTTCATTTGTATCTCTCCTCGGTGGTGGTTTTTCTTAGTGTATCACACCGCTGTGCGCTGTGTCAAGCTGCAATTTTATCTTGCTAAATCGTATAAGCTGTGCTAAAATATATCTATGAACGGAGATGTTTTAATGAAAGACAAAAACAAAGCCATACTTTTTATAATATGCTCAGCGTTCTGCTTCACCCTTATGAATGCGTTCATAAGGCTTTCGGGAGATCTTCCCTCGGTGCAGAAAAGCTTTTTCCGAAATTTCGTTGCTGCGGTGATCTCATTTATCATACTGAAAAAGAATCATATAAAAATAACCTGCAAGCCTGAAAACAGGCTGTGTATGTTTCTCCGTGCGTTCTGCGGAACTATCGGAATGTTATGCAACTTTTATGCTGTCGACCACCTTGTGCTTGCCGACGCTTCAATGCTCAACAAGATGTCGCCTTTTTTTGCGGTGGTTTTCTCGGCGATATTCCTTAAAGACAAGACCTCGCCGTTCCAGATAGGAGCGGTCATTGCCGCCTTTGCAGGCAGCCTTTTCATCATCAAGCCTACCTTTTCAAATATGGATCTTTTCCCCTCGGTCATAGGCTTTCTTGGGGGAATGGGTGCGGGAGCGGCATATACCTGCGTCCGTCAGCTTGGGGTAAAGGGCGAGAACGGCAGCGTTATAGTGTTTGTTTTCTCGGTATTTTCCTGCGTGACCACCCTGCCCTATATAATTTTCAACTTTGCACCGATGTCCCTTTATCAGATAGGAATGCTTCTCCTCACAGGTGCAGCCGCAGCAGGGGGACAGTTCTCCATAACCGCTGCCTACACTCACGCTCCCGCAAAGGAAGTGTCGGTCTTTGACTATTCGCAGATAATCTTCTCGGCGATACTGGGGTTCTTCCTTTTCGGTCAGATACCCGACGTCCTGAGCATTGTGGGCTATCTGGTGATAATATCCGTTGCGGCGGCAATGTTCATCTACAACAATAAAAAGACTGCGTAAAAATATTGTTTTGCTTTGTTCCTTTTTTATTTTTTATTTTGGGAAGCCGACTTTTGTTTGAAGCTGCGGCAGACGTGTCCCATACCATATATGGCACGGGCTGTTCATAAGGGCATTGTAACCTCAAAAAAGCAAAACATAATATAAATGTCACGGTATCTGAGCGAGTAAATTATTGCAGGGGACGGGCGACCTGTCCCCTACGGTAAAATATAAATACCGAGTCACGCACTTTAAATTCTCTTGAAAAAGGCAAAAAAATATAGTATAATCAAAACAGAATATATTATGCGAAAGGAAAAGCATTATGAATAAAGTCAAAGTAACGATCTGCGGCAAAGAATATTCTTTGAAAACCGAGGAAACGGCAAGCTATTTCATCGGACTTGCAAAAAAGGTCGATAATACAATAAATCAGATGACAGCCCAGTGCGATACTCTTTCAGTGCAGTCGGCAGCCGTTCTTGCGGCTCTTTCTGCATTTGATGATGCACAGAAGGCAAACGAAAGCATCGACAATATCCGTACACAGATAAAGGAATATGTTGATGAAGCCTGCCGTGCAAGAGCGGAACGTGACGAAGCCGTAAAAAATGAAGAGGCTCTCAAAGCCAGAATAACCGAGCTTGAAAACGAACTCCGCATCGAGCAGATGAAAAATACTATCGACAGCCACCTTAACGGCGACGAAAAGAAAGACTCTGCGGATAAGGCTGCAAAGTAATGGGGAATATTGAGATACTTGCACCTGCGGGAAGTATGGAGAGCATTTACGCTGCGGTAAGGTGCGGTGCGGACGCCGTTTATGTCGGCGGAAGCAGATTTTCCGCAAGAGCAAATGCAACAAACTTTACCGATGACGAGCTTTCCAAAGCGGTGGATTACTGCCACCTCCACAATGTCCGTGTGTATCAGGCGATAAATACCCTTTTTTTCGATAACGAGCTTGAAGAGGTGCTGAAAACCGCAAAGCGTTCGGCAGAGATAGGCGTTGACGCATTTATCATACAGGATATAGGTGCGGCAATGATGATAAAGCAGGCGATCCCCGATATGAAGCTGAACTGCTCCACTCAGATGACTGTCCATACAAAGGAGGGCGCACTTCTTGCAAAGGAAATGGGTTACTCCAGAGTTGTTGTGTCAAGAGAGCTTTCCGTCCCGCAGATAAAGGATATATGCACAGCAGGGATTGAGGTGGAGACCTTTATCCACGGTGCACTTTGTATGTCCGTTTCGGGTCAATGCTATATGAGCGCAATGATAGGCTCACGAAGCGCGGACAGAGGACTTTGCGCACAGGCTTGCCGTCTGCCGTTTTCCGCAGTAAAGGGCAGGGAACGCTATGACCTTTCGCTTAAAGACCTTTCGGGACTGGAGCATATAAACGAGTTAAGAAATGCAGGAGTATGCTCCCTTAAAATAGAGGGAAGAATGAAACGTGCCGAGTATGTCGCAGCAGCAGTAACAGCCTGCCGCAGTGCAGCGGACGGAAAAGCTCCCGATATGGAAACGCTCCGTGCAGTATTTTCGAGAAGCGGCTTTACCGACGGATACCTGACTGGAAAGCTTGGAGCGGATATGTTCGGCACAAGGCAGAAAGAGGACGTTGTTTCCGCCGATGCTGTTTTCCCGCAGCTCCGTGAGCTGTACCGTAAGGAAACCAAAGCCGTCAGGGCGGATTTTTATGCCGAAATAAAAGAGGACAGACCTGCAAAGCTTGAAATCATAACAGACGGGATAAGAGCAGCCGTAACAGGTGATGTTCCGCAGAAAGCTATGAACCGTCCGACAGATAAAGAGAGCCTTGAAAAACAGCTTTCAAAGCTTGGTGACACTCCATATGAGCTTGGGAGCGTTACTGCCGATATTGATGAGGGACTTATCCTGCCTGCCTCACAGCTAAACGCACTAAGACGAACAGCAGTCGGGGAAGCGGACAAATTAAGGTTAGCCGCAAAACGCAAAAAACACACTTTTGGCGAAGCCGAAATAAATATAACAAAAAAACACGGGCATACGAAAAAAAAGCTCCGTGCCGAAATAATGACCGCCGAACAGCTTGACGGCATTACAGAGGACATTGAACTTATAATAATGCCCCTTGATGAAGTGCTGAAAAATACGGATAAATGCCGTCCGTTTTCCGACAGGCTCATTCTTTCTCTGCCGAGATTTACGGCAGACGAGGAAAAGCTGTGCCAAAAGCTTGAAACGGCGAAAAGTGCAGGCTTCAAAAGGATACTCTGCACCAATTTTGCACATATCCGCATAGGCAGGGAAGCAAAGCTTGAAATGCACGGCGGATTTGGTCTGAACGTGACAAATTCCCTGACCGCAAGAGAGCTTGCAAAGTTTGGACTTGCGGACTTTACAGCGTCATTTGAAATGAAGCTTGGTCAGATAAACGCACTTGCATCGGATATACCGTACGGAATTATCGCCTATGGCAGACTGCCTCTTATGCTGACCCGAAACTGTCCCGTAAAGCAGGCAGTGGGCGGCTGTAAAAACTGTACAGGCGGACTGACCGACCGAACAGGCAGATTTTTCCCTGTCCGCTGTGACGGAACAGCAAGCGAGGTGCTGAACAGCGAGGTGCTTGTGATGTCCGACCGCCTTGACGAGGCGGAGGTGTCATTTGTGCAGCTCAGTTTCAATGACGAAACTCCCGAAAAAATAAAGCACATCATAAGCGCATACAAAAACGGCAGAAAGCTTGACGAAGAAAAAATGACAAGAGGACTTTATTACAGAGGAATCATTTGAAATTAAGAATTAAAAATTAAGAATTAAGAATTATTGCGGTCTATGCTTTTGTGGTAAAATCGTTAGTTTGTGCAGACTTTTAGTTTTTTATTTTTATTTAGGCGCGCCCGAATAACCTGCGAACCCAAAGATAGCAGCCGCGGCAGAAGCTTTGCATAAAACCAGTTGAACCAAGCAAAAGTAACAGTGCAAAAACATTTAAAGTTTCGGTCAAGCCTTTATCAAAGGCTTGTGGGAATCCAAAGGGCAAAGCCCGTGGTCGCTCCCGCAGGAGCGAAATACCCCAGCGCATTCTAACAGAGCAAGCAAAATTATAAAAAGAAAAGCAAAATGAAAAAATAAAAAGCGCAATGCAGCTCAAAAAAGTTGGTATGACAGATGTAACGTCAGTTACAATCTGAAATGACCCGTTGATCTGCATTGCGCTTATTCTATATTATCAAACAAAAGTGACCCTTTTCAAAATTTGCGAGCGTAAGCGGAGCAAATTTTGAAAACACAGCAAAACTAAAGACTGCCAATAAAGAACAAAATTAACCCTTGCCATAAACGATACATTCAAGCGTCAGCGCAGAATTATTGTTTATGAGCAACGGAATAAAAGTAACGGTTCAATAAAGAACTGCAGTATTCTATAAACAGCCACGTTCAAAAGCGGGAAGGGAAACCCATCCCATACAAGATTTTGTGCAGAAAGTTTTGGTATACGCACACCTTTGTAACAGCTTAAAGCAAAAGAACCGACCGCGGCGGAAACGTTTCTTACAGTTCACGGCAAACTTCAAACCGCCGCCCCCCCAAAAAATAAAAATCTAAGATATTTCCGCAAAATATATTTTTATTCAGCAAAATTTAATTATACAGCAAGTATATTACAGAAATATATTGCACAACGTAAACTACAGCCGCACATTTTGTATAGCAATATATACAATCAAAGCGTACTAAAATAATTTGTTTTGTGCAAATCTCCAAAACTCTTTTTTCTTTGCAACAAAAAGCACTTTTTTCGCCACTATTTATATGACAGGTCTTTTAAGGGGAAAGATTTTGTGGTATAATGTTATTATTAATCAGTCTGCCTTCACGGCAGTTGAGAGGTGATAACTACTAATGAATACGGATTTTGCCCGCTGCGTTGAAAAAGCCAGGGCAGGCGATGCGGATGCGTTCGCAGAGCTTTACTCCATTGTATATAAGGATCTATACCGCATTGCTCTTATTAACCTTAATAACAATCAGCACGATGCTTCCGATGTGGTCAGTGATACCGTTCTCGAAGCTTACTCTTCCATTAAAAAATTAAGAGACGAAAAAGCATTCAAAGCCTGGATAATAAAGATCCTTACTGTAAAGATAAAAAATAAACAGAAGGAATATATTAAAAGAGATAACTTTAGCCGGGAGCTTGACGTACTCGATAGTGTAGAACAAGAGAGATCCGATGAGATAAATTACAACGGATTGGAAATATTGGATGAGTTCGCTAAGCTGAATGAGGAAGAAAGACTTGTTTTATCGTTAAGTGTTGTTTCAGGATACAAAAGCGAAGAGATCGCCAGAATGACCGGCAGTTCTGCAAATACCGTTCGTTCAAAGGTGGCAAGAGCTAAAATAAAGCTGAAACAGCTGCTTGCGGAAAAATGATCGAAAGGAGGTTGGAATATGACGTTTGATGACAAACTTAATGAGCTGATAAACGAGGTCGAGGTTCCCGATGAGCTCTCACCTCAGAATATTGCATTGATGCTTAAAGCTAAAAATGCACAGTCCAAAATGGAAGCGGAACACAGAGAAATAAGATCCGCTCCTTCAATTTCTGCACAACGACACAATATCATTATGAGGACTGCAGCCGCTGCTGCTGCCTGCGCTGTTTTCGCAGCAGGTATGATCGCTTTCAGCGAGCATAACAAATATGACGGTCAGATCGAAGATCAGATAGACTATGCCGCAGTTTCGCCCGATTCTTACGATGATCTGTATAACATCTATACAGGTATCTATCTTGACGGCGGCTCTTCCGATACAGAAAAAGAAACGGAGAGCGATCTGACAACTGCTCCAAATGATTCTGAACCTGCCATCGTCGGCACTGAGCCTGAACCGGAAGAAACTCTTTCAGAGTTCTCCTCTTTCGATTTCTCAGCAATAGACGATGACCGTGTTTCCGAAGCGGATATTGTTAAATCCGACGGTACAAACCTTTACTGCATTACAAACGGCAAGCTTTACATCGTTTCTCTCGAAACTATGGAAGTTACAGCAGAGGTCGAAAACAAGCTTAATCCGCCTGTCGAGCTTTATATAGACGGCGATACGCTCATTCTTGTGTCAAAGGAAAACGAAGAAATTCAGATAGTTGACACTTCAGAAGGTCTGTCCGACAACTCTATAACTGCATCCGATGTTCCAGCAGACGATACAGACTCTTACTCAACAACGGACGGCGCAAACGTTGATTCCGATTTGCCCGAGATCAATTCTTACGACGGCGCCGTAAATGACACGGCATCACAAAAAATATGCCGTACCAATGTAGTAGTTGACATTTATGACATCAGCGATAAGACAAACCCACTGCATACCACTACCTATAAACAAAACGGCAGCTATACATCTTCAAAGATCGTTGACGGTATTCTTTATACGGTAACAGGCTACTGCGACTACCGCACAAAGCCCCTCGATAAGGAATCCGACCTTGACAGCTATGTTCCTGCATATTATATCGACGGTGAAAAACACTACGTCGCAGCAGGAGATATAACAGTCCCTGCCAATGCCAACAGCACCGATTATACAGTCGTATCTGCAATCGACTTCAAATCAGGTGTAAAGGACGTGACAGTAAAGGCTGTCCTCGGCAACAGCAAGAATGTATACTGCTCGGCTGATACCCTCTATATAGTGGGCGTCGGCAAAAGCAGATCGGAATCCGATTACAGCATCATCACAAGCTTTGACCTTTCAAATCCAAGCGGTATAACCTATAAAGCCAGCGGCTCTGTCGCAGGCAAGGTCCTTAATCAGTACAGTATGAACGAGTACGGCGGTCTGTTCCGTATCGCAGCAAGCGTTTCGGATAATGGCAGCAAGTCCGTTTCGGTTTATGTCCTTGACAGCTCGCTTACAGCAGTAAACAGCGCAGGACAGCTCCTCCCCGATGAAAATGTTACTGCAGTACGCTTTGAAGAAAACTATGCAAGCATTTATACGGGCGACGGAAAAGAACCCTCAATTGTAATTGACCTTTCAGCAAACCCACCTGTTCAGGTGCAGTCTTTGGCAGGAACTTCCGCATATTTATTCAGCTATTCCGAGGATAAGCTTCTCGGACTTGGCGAAAATGCAGAAGGCACAGCCCTTACCCTTACAATGTACAGCGCAGACAACGGATCAATGCTCAATGCGGCAGTATTTGCCGATGAGCTTACAGACATCTGTTCAAAGGCACTTACAGACAGACGTGCATTGCTGATAGACAAGGAACATTCAATTATCGGCGTACCTGTTTACAGCCACACAGAATTCGGTACAAAAAATCAGTATTATGTGTTTGAGTATACCGATGAGGGCTTCGTACAAAAGGGAGTTATCGAGTACAGCGACATTGATGACAGCGGCGTGTTTGTGCGTGGTGTTATCAACGGCGAAACGCTTTATCTGATAAGCAATACAAGGATCGTTTCAGTACAGCTCAGCGATTTAAAGGTTATTGATTCCTACGAATTTTAACAGAACAGAACAAAAGAAATGAGGATAACCCATAATTTTTTGGGTTATCCTTTTTAATTTTTATTTTTATTTGGCAGCGGCATTAATTTTAGCTGCAACCCCAACATAGCAAGCCGCTGCAGTTGTTAGATAGCATAAAAAGCCCCCTGTAAGATTGCGTACTCTTACAAGAGAGCTTTTTTATACACGTTCGGCAGAGTTCATATTGGATAGGAACTTTATAAAATCACTTTCGCATATCGGACGTGAGTAGTTGTAGCCCTGCAAATAATCGACCTTGTATTCTTCAAGCTTTTTTGCCATTTCATCGGTTTCAACACCCTCGGCAACAATATGAACACCGAGCGCACGAAGCATTACGACCACAGTTTCAAGTATGCATATCGATTTAACGCTTGCATTCTCACCGAAACACGGCCATATAAGGCTCTTGTCAAGTTTAACAAGGTCATATGATATTTCAGCCATCTGTGAAAGATTGGAGTAGCCTGTGCCGAAATCGTCCATTGAGAAGCTGAATCCGTCATTGCGCAGCTTATCCATATTTATTTTCAGCATTTCACCCGAATCGACAGATGCGGTTTCCGTTATTTCAAGGTTGATAAAGCTTGGTGATATGCCGTATTTGTCGGCAATGCTCTTTAAATGCTCAGGAAGACGCAGGTCAGACGCCTGTATTCCCGAAAGGTTCACTTCGATATATTCAATGCCAAGGTCGGCAAGCTTTGCGCTCCTTGCAAACCGGCATACCTTTTCAAATACGGCAGAGCCAAGCTCTAAGATACTTCCGTTTTTTTCACATATAGGCACAAATTCTTCAGGTGAAACATAGCCGACAGTAGTTGTGTCTTTAAGTCGTACAAGTGCTTCGGCAGAAATAAATTTATGCTTCTTTGTCGAATATATAGGCTGGTAGTAGACCTCGAAGCCGTCATTTTCAACAGCGTCCTCAACAATGCGCTTTACCGTATCGTAGCGTTTCTTTTCCTTGCTGATATATTCATCGGTTATCTGCACATTGCAGCCTGATTTTGAATGTCCACGCTGCATATAGCGCATAAGGCTGTACATTTCATCAAGAGTGGAAGCAAACTCAGGACACTCTATAACATCTATCGTTGCGGATATTTTTACATTGTTATTTGCATATTCCCAAGGCTCATCTATTCTGTTCTCAAGAATAAAAAGCTTATTTCCGATAGGAGATTCTTCAAGCTCCTTGTGGATATGCTGTTCTTTTGAAGTATAGGAAGCAATGCTGCTCGGTTTGATTTCGGTGCTGTTTCCGCTGTGTTCCATCACAACAGCGAATGTGTTGTCATTTACACGGTAACAGTCACTGTGGAAAAGATCGGTCATATATCGGCAGCAGTCGGCAAGAACAGAATCCGAACCCTCTTTTCTGACGTTATTTACAAGCTGATTTATATTGAGAACAGTAAGAACTACTATCGTTATTTCAGGGGAGTATTTAAGCCTTTCACTGACAACGGCATCAAATACCTTGTTGTTGTATGTGCCTGTTGCAGGGTCCTCATTTTCACCTGTGTTTTCAAACGAAAGGTAAAGCAGAAGTATCACAAGTACAACGCCAAGTCCCGATACAAGCATACGGGGTATGATAAGCTGTACAAGACAGAATACTAACCACATAACTGCACCGATACGCAATGCGGCACATTTTTTTGCAGGGATAACATCTTTATAGCCAAACGATCTGAATGCGACCAATGCCATATAAATAAATACGCTGACATAAACAGTATACACCATCTGTCCGTAGGAATAGCACACACCGCCGGCAGTATCGATATGATACTCCAGCTTTCCGAAAATAACGGTCATCATAGAAATAACATACGGAGCTATGCACATCACTATAACAGGCTTTTTCATATTGGTGAAGCGGTGACCTATCATTTCCACATAGACCCACAAGCTGAATATAAGCGTATCAAGGCAGCCTATAAAAAGCTGATGACAGAGCCTGTTTATAAATGACGTCGGAATATAGGTTATGGTGTAAACCGTAGAGATGTCAAAAACCAGATACAAGCCCGTTAGAACAAGCATAAGATTGAACCATTTTGACGCTGCAAGATTTGTCTTTTTGCCCCTTATGTAATCAACAACGATAACTGCATAACAGCAAAGAGCCGCTAACTGAAATCTGATATTATGTTCAAACACTTTACTGCACCTCTGTTTCGATCAGATAAATTCGTGTACTTCTGTGATCTTTCCGTCTTTTATGTAAACTCTCGGGACACGCTGATTGATGCCGCAGATTATTTCATATCCGATAGTACCGTAAATTGCGGCAAGGTCATCGGGAGTTATCATATCATCTCCGTCCCTGCCGAAAAGCGTTACCTCTGTACCCTCGTGAACATCGGGTATGTCGGAAATATCGACCATCATTTGATCCATACATATCCTTCCCACACCCTTTGCACGTCTGCCGTTTATAAGCACTTCATTTTCCCCCGAAAGAAGTCTGCTGTAACCGTCTGCATAGCCTGCGGGAACTGTCGCAACCAGCATATCACGGTCAGCGGTAAAGGTCCTGCCATAGCTGACCGATTCGCCTTTATGCAGCGTTTTTATGTATGATACCACCGATTTAAGCTCCATAACAGGAAGTATTCCCTCCGGAATAGCTACCTCAGGTGCAGGCTTTAAGCCGTAAAGAACTATGCCAAGCCTTGCGAGAGAGCTTCTGCTGTCATAGTGAAGAAGTGTGCCTGCGCTGTTAAGGCAATGTATAGTTTCAAGCTTTGCACCAAGAGCCTTTGCCATATCAACAACATCAAAGAAAAGCTTTTTCTGATTTTCCGTATAGTTAAAATCATCTTCCGAAAGACTGTCGGCAACGGCAAAATGAGTGAATGCCCCCTCTGCTTCAAGACCTTCCAGTCTGCATATGGCAGCCATCTCAGCGGCGCATTTTTCCTTGTCTGCGGCGAGAAGTCCTATTCTTCCCATACCCGTATCAAGCTTTATATGAACACGGACAGGCGAGCTCCCCGATTTTTTGACAGCGTCCGAAAGCTCAGCTGCATATTCTGCCGAAAGGACAGTCTGAATGATGTTTTCTTTGGCAAGAACGGGAGCATAATCCGCTGCGGTCCAGCCTAAAATAAGTATATCTCCCCTGCAGCCGCCCTCACGAAGTCTTATTGCTTCATTGAGATTGGATACGGTGAAAAAATCCACTCCTGCATTCTGATAACATTTCATCAGCTGAACGTCACCATGCCCGTATGCGTTGGCTTTTATAACGCAGGCAGGACGTGTATGCGAAACATCGAACGAACGGCGCAGTATTTCAAGATTTTTTTCTGCACGGTCAAGATGTATCTCCGCCCATGTGCGCTTAAAAAAGCTGTTGGAATTATTGTGTTCCATTTTATATAGATCCTCCTGCGGTAAAACGGAAGTTCCGATAAATTACAAATCAATATCAAAACACCGAAAATGTTGCAAAATCAAAATAAATATGCTAATATATATTTATTAAATTTCTGAAAGGTGCTTATGGCTATGAATGACAGAATGTATACAAGAGCAACTACTGTATGCTTTACGGGACACCGCCCCGAAAAGCTCCCCGACGGCGGAGATGAAAATTCAGCAGCAGTAAGAGCGCTGAAAAGTATGCTCTATAAATCTATCCTTGACAGTATAGACGACGGCTATAACTGCTTTATCACAGGTGCGGCAAGAGGCATTGACCTCTGGGCAGCGGAAATAATCATAAGCGAGAAAAACTCCGGCAAAGACATAAGTCTTGTTGCTGCTATTCCGTATAAAGATCACGGCATCGGCTTCAAAGGCTACGATAAATGGGTCTTGGGAAATATTTATCAGAAAGCCGATGAAATAGTATATGTCAGCGACAGCTATTCAAAGACCTGTATGAAAAAGCGCAACGAATATATGGTGAAAAATTCGAGCCGCCTTATTGCCGTTCTCGGTGATTACAGAAGCGGCAGCGGTCAGACGGTAAGGCTTGCACAGAAAGAAAATATTGACATAATTATCATTGATACCAATAATGTAAGCGAAGCCGCAGACCTGATAAAATCCGCACAATTGGAATTTGACATCACATAAAACCATACCTGTTTTATTATATCACCGAACAGTCTATTTTGCAACATTATTTTAAGGAAGTGACCTTATGTCAAAAAAATCAGCAAAGATCGCCGTTACATATGTTGTAACGATACTTGTGACACTGTTAGTTGTGGGAGCATTCGGAATGTATATGCTCAAACTCATTTCAAGCAAGGAAACAAAAGACCCGTCGCAGAATGTTGTAATTGACCAGATGGTTTCAAGCGACGAATATGAACCATCGGTAAGCGATAACAGAACTGTGCTGCTGATACTTGATACAGAAAAACGTGAGAGTGCAAGCTGTTTCCTTATTGCACGTTTCCTTGCCGTTGAAAAGCAGCTTGTATTTATGCCGCTGCCAAGCAATACAAAAGCAGATGTTGACGGCTCATCGGATTCGCTGTATAACTTCTACCGCAACGGCGGAACAGCTTCGGCAGTAAAAGCCGTTGAAAACTGCACAGGCGTAAAGATAGACAAGTTCATAAAATTCAATAAGGACAGCTTCACTAATATTATAGATATTTTCGGCGGCGTTGATTACGATATTCCATATAATCTTATTTATGATAACCCAACCACAGGCGAGGAAACCATCATAAGAGAGGGCGAAACATATCTCGACTCAAACACAATGAGAAAAGTCCTTACCTACCCTAATTACAATTCAGGCGAGGAATACCGTGCAAAATGCCTCGGCATAATAATAACCGATATGATAAACACCAATGTTGACGCAAATTTCGCTTCCCACCTTGACGATTATTTCTCCTCCGTAATAAATTCCACTATTGAAACGGACATAACCTCATATGACTATGACGAGATCTCAAACGCTATGAAATATGTTATCCGCAATTATGACAGACTTGCAACATTTGTACTTACATCAGGCACAAGTGATGAAAACGGTCTTTATGAGCTTGATGCAAATTTTGTAAAAAGCATCACGGAATGGCTCAAGCTTTATGACGAAAACGGAGATCCGCAGTAAAAAAGTATAATTTTTATATTTTTACAAATACTACCCCTGAAGGCTTTTCCTTCAGGGGTTTGCATTTTATATAATGAATCTGTATTATGGGTTCGGAAAGGACTGTTATGTCAGCAGTAGATAAGATAGCACTTACACTCCTTGTCATAGGCGGATTGAACTGGGGTCTTGTAGGGATATTCAGCTTTGATCTGGTAGCGTGGCTTTTCGGCGGAACAGGTGCAATATTGAGCAGAGTTGTTTATATACTTGTGGCATTGTCTGCAATATGGTGTATATCGCTTCTGTTCAAGGACACAAAGGCAGTCGAAAGCAGATAACCTCAAATAATCAAAATCGGTCAGGCTTTGAAGCTTGACCGATTAATTTTTGCCTCCGCAAAAAAAAACAAAGATCCCCCGAGTAAATAATACTCAGGGGATAAATTGTTTAATCTAAAACTATATGTTTAAATCAAAGGTATAACTTATGCAAGTTCAGCAAAGTACTTGATTGTTCTTACCATCTGAGATGTGTAAGAATTTTCGTTATCGTACCATGAAACAACCTGTACTTCGTAGAGGTCATCAGCGATCTTAGCAACCATTGTCTGAGTTGCATCGAAGAGTGAACCGTATCTCATACCGATAACGTCGGAAGAAACGATCTGATCTTCATTGTAGCCGAAAGATTCGGAAGCAGCAGCCTTCATAGCAGCGTTGATGCCTTCCTTAGTAACGTCAGCACCCTTAACAACAGCTGTAAGGATTGTTGTAGAACCTGTTGGAACAGGAACACGCTGAGCGGAACCGATGAGCTTGCCGTTGAGTTCAGGAATTACAAGACCGATAGCCTTAGCAGCACCTGTGGAGTTAGGAACGATGTTAGCAGCACCTGCTCTTGCTCTTCTGAGGTCACCCTTTCTGTGAGGACCGTCGAGGATCAT
>ENA-ORCP01002010-ORCP01002010.1-human-gut-metagenome-genome-assembly--contig:-NODE-2010-length-16786-cov-3.827398_pt1 | contig 16786 bp, 25 predicted proteins | sample MGYA00242990_ERZ507991 | MGnify/ENA primary metagenome ERZ507991 (study PRJEB26167, sample SAMN06115496) | human gut metagenome | host: Homo sapiens | place: China:Henan | collected 2015-05-07... | reverse complement strand
ATGAAACGTTCATTCTGACAATTATTTATTTGATTTATACTTTGTTCCATATCTCAAATGGGCGTGCAAAATTAGCGGATTCCAGCTCATCCCGAAACATCTGCGGCGTGATCTCATCACCCCAGAATGATTCCTCATCGATGGGACCTTCCAGCCGGAGGATTCTGGTGTCGTCACTGTTTTTGATCCAGTTCCAGAATTTCTTCATCGGGTTCTCCTTCTTTCATTCTTTCGTGGCTTACTCTCACTCAGCCGATTTTCGCTGTCAGGTTCTTCTTCCGGATCTTGTTCCTCTGGCTGTGTCTGTTTGGGCTGATTCTGCTGGACTGCGGCAGCTTTATTCTGCTGTGCCACTCCTGCATCTTTCAGCTTCACATAGCCGCCGTTCAGGTAGTAGTCGTCACCACCCTCCTCTGCCGGGATGAGATCCATGTTCTCCAGACGATGCACATCATTCGGAGAGAGGAAGCCGTTGCTGATGCCGGTCGCATAACCGTTCATCCGGCTCTGGTAGTCGCCACGAAGCAGACCGTCCACATTGAATTTTGGAAAGTAGGTATCCTGCTCCTCCTCCAGCAGCAGATCCTTGATGATGCCCTGCTCGATGCGGACAAGCCACGGAGTCAGGGAGTGCATCACGAAGTTCAGCGACTGGTATTCAATGTTGGAGAATGTGGCTCTGGACAGATCGGCTACCAGATGCGGAGGCACACGGAAGATGCGGCAGATCTCCGTCACGGAAAACTGCTTCGTTTCGAGGAATTGGCTGTCCTCTGGCGGAAGAGAGATTGGTTTATAGGACATGCCCTCTTCCAGCACTGCCACACGATGGGCATTGGCTGCACCGCCATAAGCCGCTTCCCAGCTATCACGGATACGGTTCGGGTCTTTCACAACGCCGGGATGCTCCAGCACACCACTGGGCTGTGCGCCGTTCTTGAAGAAAGAGGAACCGTATTTATCTACCGCAATGGAAGTACCGAGGCTGTTCTTCATCATGGCGATTGGCGAGAAACCGATCAGACCATTAAAGCCAAGCCCCGGCACATGAAAGATCTCGTCCCGGCGGAAGTAGATGTCCTTGTTCTGCTCTCCCGGAACTTCATCCGTGTATGCGTGGTAGATATAGTAGAGCTCGCCACTTTCATCTCGGTCAACTTCGACATTTTCCGGCAAAAGCGGATACAGACCCAGCACCGTGTTCTTGCCATCCCGGACGATCTGTGCGTAGGCGTTGCCCCAGAGAAGCAGATGGGTCATCAGTGTTTCCCAGAAGACAAAGGATGTCATCTCCGGGTTGGGCTGGCGATACAGAATCTTATACAGCGGATGATCCCTCGCCTTTTCCTTGTTGCCGTTATCGTCTGTCATCCGGTACAGATGCAGCGGCAGTGCCGCAATGGACTCTGCCAGCAGACGGACACAGGCATACACAGTCGGGATCTGCATGGCTGCTTTCTCATCCACCTGCTCCCCGGCATTGGAGCGACCAAACACAAAGGTCTGCCCGGAATCGCGGACGTTATCCGTGACCTTCGGCAGACCTTCTTTTGGCTGTTCTGTTTTGGGAGAATCCCTTGGATTCTCAAACCCCATCCATTCCCAGAATCCCATTAAGCCTTATCCCCCTTTTCCAGTTCCGGCAGACCGGCAAGGCTGGTACCGAGGGACGCAACACCTGCCACGATCACTGCACTGCCGACCGCCATCCAGTCCACCGTGCCGCCGGGCATCTGCGTCACGACCAGTGCCGCACCGGTCTGGAACATTGTCTTTGCAGCACGGATACCGGCTGCCTTCCACCATTCTGCACTCATCAGATACTTCATTGTGTTTTCCTCCAAATCTTCATATCAAAAAACGATCATGTCACGTTCGTCATAGACGCTTCCCTGCTGCTGTCCTTCGTTTCGGATGCAGCGGTCCAGTGCCATGATCGCAGCGACGATACCATCGATCTTCTCCGGCGATTTTGCCTTTGTCGGCTTGATATTGCCTGCCGGGTCGGTATCCACGACCACATTCCCCGCCATCCATGCCATGACCGGGTTGCCGCCGTGGGTAATACGCCCTTCCATCAGGAGCTTGTAGAACTCTTTGGTAGGCGGGCTCATATCTTTAAAACCCTGACCGAAAGGCACGACCGTAAATCCCATCCCCTCAAGGTTCTGGGTCATCTGCACCGCACCCCATCGGTCAAAGGCAATTTCCAGAATGTGATAGGTCTTGCCCAGCTCCTCAATGACTTTTTCGATAAATCCGTAGTGGATGACATTGCCTTCTGTCGCCATCAGGTAGCCCTGCTGATACCAGACATCATACGGAACGGATGCCCTGCGCACCCGCTGGGGGATCGTGTCCTCCGGTATCCAGAAAAACGGAAGCATGATGTACTTCTCCTCTGGAACTCTGGGCGGGAACATCAGCACAAAAGCCGTGATGTCTCCAGTGCTGGACAAGTCCAGTCCTCCATAACAGTCACGGCCTTTAAGTGCTTCCATATCGATTGGCTGATTGCCGAGGTCATAGATGTGTTCCGGGATAAACCGGGTCAGCGAGGACACCCACATGTTCAGACGAAGCTGCTTGAACACATTCTCCTCTGCCGGGTTATCCAGTGCTTCCTGATATGCATCCCGGACACGCTGGATCTGAATGGTCTGCCCCAATGAGGGATTTGCCTTATACCAGTTGGCTTCATCATGCCAGTCATCCTCATCTGTCAGTCCATAGACCACAGGATAAAAGGTGTGGTCGATCTTACGTCCAGCCAGCAGGTCAAGGGCTTTCATGTGGAGCTCGTAGCAGATGCTCTCCTTGTCCGTGCCGGCCGTGGTGATCAAGAAGAACAACGGCTGCTCACGGGCATCACCGGAACCTTTGGTAAGGACATCGTAGAGTTTTCGGTTTGGCTGGGCATGAACCTCATCCAGCACCAGACCTGACACGTTCAGACCGTGCTTCGTACCAACTTCGGCAGACAGAACCTGATAAAATCCTGCGTTCCCGTAGTTCACGATGCGCTTGGTGGCTGCCATGATCTTGCACCGTTTCAAAAGTGCCGGGGTCATCTGCACCATCTGGTGGGCAACATCAAAGACGATGGATGCCTGCTGACGGTCAGCGGCAGCACCGTAGACTTCGGCAGATGGCTCGTTATCGGCAAAAAGCAGATACAAGGCCACCGCAGCGGCAAGCTCAGACTTGCCGTTCTTCTTACCGATTTCGACATAAGCCGTGCGAAACTGACGGTTCCCTTTTTCGTCCACGATGCCGAACACATCCCGGATGATCTGCTCCTGCCAAGGAAGCAGCCAGAACCGCTTGCCTGCCCACTTGCCTTTGGTGTGTCGGAGATTCTCGATAAAAGTCACCGCCCGGTCTGCTTTTGCGGCATCGTAGTGACAGGTCGGAAGCATGAACCGGCTGGGCTTGTAGTCCTTCAGTTTTGGATAGTTTTTCGGTCTGCACTCTGCCATCAGCTTCCACCTCCTCCCAGCAGATTCTCCATCTCATCGGCTGCATCCGCAGTACCGCCGTCCGAAGCAATGATCCGGCTTCGGGAGGACGGGGTCAGACCGAACTGCTCTGCAAACTTGTTCATGATCTTCAGATAGGTCTGGGCGATGGACACCTGCGGCACCTGCTGCCAGTACCCGGACGGAGTCTTGACGATAGTGCCGTGCTGGGTGATGAACTCCTCTGCCTCCTTCCATCGGGCATACGCCTGACAGTAACCGGCAAAGGCCGCCATGTCCACTTCGGTCAGGATGCCGATGGCTTCCATCTGTTTGGCAAGTCTACGCCACTCTTTCTTTGCTTCCGGCTCCAGCCACTTCGGACAGGCCGGTGCTTTCTTATTGGGCTTCGGTTCGCTGGTGTTCAGCGGATGCTTGCCCGGATTACCTTCCAGTTCCTTCATGGCGGTCGGCTTTGGTTTTCTGCCTCTGGTAGCCATTGGCATCTCCTCCTTTCTGCAAAAATGGGTAAAGAAAAAGTACCTCCAAAGAAGTCCTCGAAATATCATTTTCCTAAACAGGAAACTTTTCTGTATAACTAACAAATAGTTTCCCATTTCGGCAACTTTATATAAAACACATCGGATACGAGGCACAGCCCCTTTTCGGGGCGTGTACCTTTTGGGTGCTGTTAGGCGTTGGGGTTGGCTTCCTTCCAAGCCTCGTATTCATCGACCAGCTCCGCTTCCTCGATGACCTGCCAGATGCTGCAAAAGCGGCTTCTCTGCTGCTCGATTTCCTCTGCCGTCCAGTCTTCCGACTTGCGGCTTATATCGTGGTAGGCATCCATCTCCGCTTTCGTCCGGAAGAAAAGGATCTGCTTCAGCTTCAGCCTCTCCTCGTTGTTCCGCAGGCTGTACCGCCTGTCCTCTGCCGCTCTGCAAAGGCTTCCGAGGTCGTTGCAGCTGAGGGTCATGTCCTGCTTGAAGGCGATCTCGATACCGATCAGCTTCTTCTCGGTGTCGGCTTCCTGAATGTTCTTAAGGTAGGTTTTTGCTTTGTTCGTCATGGTCTGTATCCTCCGTGTGTTTTGTTTTCCGTAGGGCTTTTCCCTTCGTTGTGACTGTATATTACCGTCACTGCCCGGACATAGCAAGCGGCTATGCTGCACGATCATACACACCTCTTTTTGTCGGATTTATGTGTATTTCCACACTGGAAGAATCCGCCACTACGAGCAAAAGCCCCCGAAGGAGCTCTGCCCTTTTTCAGTGTGCGTTCTTGATGCACCACTCGATCGCGTGACCGGCATCCGTGTAGGTCTCATCGGAAATCTTCAGAAGCTCCAGTCGGCACTCAATCGGTGACCAGCCTTCCTCTGGGTCTTCCACAAATCCGTATACCGCTCCCTCCAGCATGCCGTTCCAGTTCATCTGGGCAACCAAAACCCGGTCACCGAACTGCATGATGCTGTCGTAGCAAGGTCTGAGCCGGTCGTAGAAACTCTCGATGCTGATGTTGTTTTCTGGAAAGTCGATCAAATTCTTTTTCATGTTCGTATCCTCCGTGTGTTTTGTTTTCCTTGGGCTTTGCCCCTTTCGGTGACTGTATATTACCGTCACTTCGGCACACTATCAAGCGGCTATACTACACGATCATCTTCCCAGAATACCGGGCAGAATGTACATTACTCTGCATCTTCGGCATCCTGCTCCATGAGGTCTACGATGGTATCGTAGAAGAATTGCGGGTCGTAGGCCAGCGGCTCCCGGCCGGCTTCCTTATCCATCCTGATCTGGTCTGCTACCATGTCCTCGGCATCCTCCAGCGTGAAGGCATCCTTATCGCTGTCATCCATGTGGTTGTAGATTTCCACGATGACATCCATCATCCGTTCTTCCATGTGTGCTTTCCCTTCCTCCACGCCGCCACATCTGCCCCTGTCTGGGGCGTTGTCGGTTCCTTCGGATTGTTTTGCCACCCGTGGCACAAGCCCCTGTGTGGGGCTGTCGGTTTATCTGTTCATCCGTCCCAGCAGGTAGGCTTCCTCCATTGCTTTCTGGATGCTCCAGACCGGAACCTCAATAAAGTCCTCGCTGTCATTGTCGCGGGCTTCCAGGTCGCCCCGACTGTCTACCGCTGCCATCAGGCGCTTGGCGATCTCCAGCAGGGCTTTTTCTTCTTCCTTGGTAATGTTCTTCTTCATGGTGGTTTCCTCCGTTTTTCCTGGTTTTCCGTTTCGGTATGTGCATATTACCGTCTATGTCACACACTATCAAGCGGCTATACTACACAAAGATAGCCGCCCGGAACTGTGCGTATTACAGCAGAAGAAAAGGGCTGCCGTTACCGGCAATCCCCATGTGTTTCTCTGGCTTAGTAGTCCTCTTCGTCCTCGTAATCTTCCTCTTCGCCCCAGTCATCTTCCTCTTCATCCCAGCTGTCATCCTGGTCTTCTTCCTCATCCTTGAAGTCCCACATATCTTCGGTCGGCTGGTTTCTAAGGTCTGGGTTCTGCTCAACATAGTCGGCAACCGCTCCGCAAAGGATGTCCAGAACCTTTTCGTAGGCTTCCTCACTGTAGACTGCCCAGGCATCTGCAGTCAGCTTTGCGATTTTGTCGTTGCCCTTGGCTCCAAGGAACCGCCCTGCAGGGTTGCAGGTTTCCTTGCCGTAGCCGATGCCCAGCTGGTCGCCGTCGTTGTAAAAGCGGTATCCGATGCGGCTCATTGCCCTTACCAGCTCCCCTGCGAGGCTGTCTGCCTTGCCCGTATCCGGTACCAGTTCCTTGAAAAGTTTATTGATGCGGTCTTCGTTCTTCGTCATTGTCGTATCCTCCGTTTTTGTTGTTTTCCCCTTTCGGTGACTGTATATTACCGTCACCTCGAAACACTATCAAGCGGCTAAACTACACGATCATTCAATCCTGTAATTGTCATATTTATGTGCTTTTCATGCCAGCTTTCGGAAGACAGACACGAGCAAAAGGCTGGTCATTTCCAGCCCCTTGCGCCTGTCGGTCTTGCCTTTAGCGGATGATTTCGAGGTAGCTTACGTTGCCCCAGCAGTCCGTTCCCTTGAAGCGGATGCGCTTGTCGTTCTCCCTGTCGAGGGTGAATTTCCGAAGGAGCTTCATCTTCTGGATGCGGTTCAGAAGGTCCTTGCCGTTCTTCGCATCCTCAACGGCATCCCTGATCTCGACCACCGCACTGTCGCTTCCGTACCAGAGGTTGCTGAGTGCCTCTGGAATTCCGTTTGCAAGATAAAGGTTGATTTTTGTGTAGGTCATGTTTTTGTTCTCCTCTCAAAATGTCATCGTTTCCAGAATCTCATCCATGCCTGTCTCCCAGTCATGGCGGCTAAGTTCAATTTTGCTGTACATCTCTGCGCTGTCCGGCTCATCGAAAAGCCGGAAGCATTCTCTTGCCAGCTCCTCGCTGGTGTGCTGCTGGATTTCATCCTGCTGTCCATCCAGCCGTGTAAAGGTGATCTCGTAAGTGTAGCGTTCCATGTTCTTTGCCCCTTTCGTTTTGGTAGCTGTATATTACCGTCACTGCCGGATACTATCAAGCGGCTAAAGTACACGATCATCTGCCCCCTGATCTGGAGGATTTATGTGTTTATCCGGGGAGGTTTCCCTCCCCGTTTTCTTAGCTGAACATCTCTGCCGTGTCATCGTCGATCCAAAGGTGCATGCCGTCTGCTTCCATAATCGCATGGTCTTCATGAACCTCGGTGATGATTCCTTCCCGGCTTCCGCTTCCATCGAATTCGTTCCAGTGCCATGTTGTCTTTCTCCCTTTTTTCCATGTTCTCCAATCAGCCATTTTGCTGTCCTCCTTTGCTTTTTGTAGCTGTATATTACCGTCACCGCCCTGTGATAGCAAGGCCATAAAACGTCATATTATCAACGATCTTTGCCCCTCATGTTTGGTACATATATAACCCCTGATTGACTTGCTATATATGTGTTTCTGCGGCATTATACACACAACGAAAGCAAAGAAAACCAAACCAAAACGGAGGACAAAAACCATGAAAAAGACCATTACAGAAGTTGAAACCGCAATCGAAAACCGCATCACAGAGCTTGAAGAAGAATACGAGCTGGACATTTACGACCGCAACGACATCCGGGAAGAAGAATACCAAAAAGCCGGATGGCGGCACAACCCCTTCCCAGAAGAGCTTGAGGAAGAGGACGAAGAAGAGGAAGAAGATTGGCACTACCACAGCATGGAAGAACGACTGAACGAGGTCGGCATGAGCATGAGGGATTTCTTCTAAGGAATCCCAAAAGGCTCCCCCAGCAGATGCTGGGGCTCTGCCTCGTATCCCCCGTTTTGGTTTGATATGATACACAAAACCGCTGCCAGATGTTTGTGTACATTATGGCGGCGGTTCTCCTTGCTATCGTTGCTTTCCAGAGGTAATATACAGTAAACTGGAAGGGGGTTCCCATTCTTTTGAGGCCCCCATTTTCCGTCTAATCGGCTTCGCCCTGCATTGCCTGATGCATCACCCTGCGGTTATGCGCTCTGGCTTTCTTTTTCAGGTCCCTTTTCCATCTGCGGATGGTCACCGCCTTGCAGTGGTTTCTCGACCATTCGTATTCACCCAGAATGTATCTGCCGCCGTGTTCCCTCTCGCCATAAGCCGGCATCTTCCTGTGTCCCATAGGCTCCTCCTGTTAAACCAAGCCCTCCCGGTCTTTTCTGGCCGAGAGGGTGTTTTTCTGATTGTGGTATCTTATTCCGGCTTCGTTCCGTCATCCATCTGGATGACTGCCATCTGCCCGAACATGCTGACGAATGCCTCCGGCACCCAGAAGCGTTCCCTGAATTTCCGGATCAGATCCTGGGGCAGCTCTGCGAAATCTTCCTCGCCCAATCCGCAGATGAAGAAGTTTCCCTTGATGGGCTGCTCCAGTTCCGGGATGTATCTGCTGAATGACTTCTCAGTGAATAGCCCGTTGTCATCGGTGACCAGGGCGGCTCGTTCTTCCCACGGGTAGGTGGCTGTGATACAGTCGCAGTCGAGGATGCGGTAGAACTCTTTCAAGGAGTTTTCAATGTCCACCACCTGCGGATGCTCCATCGGTTTGATCAGAAGAACTTTCATTCGACCCATCCCCCTTTCACGATTGCCCAGTCTGCAAGATGCATCTTCTGCTGTCCGCCCCATGCAATGTCCTCTAATGCTTCCTCCGTTCCGCAGCGGTTGCAAATCTGGATGTCCGCCCTTCGGCTGAGTGCCTGCTGCTGATGGTCGTAGCAGTCAGGCTTTGCTCCGCACCTGGGGCAACGTGGGCCGGTCTGTCGCGTTTTACCAAGGTGGTCGAGCGACACCTTGACCTCGGCTTCCAAAGCCACACGGTGGCAACTGTCCGCGCCGTAGGCAATGTTCAGATGACTTCCGGTGTCCCAGTTCACCAAGATGTTTCCGGCATCATCGACCCCGTTGCAGGTTCCCTGCGTTCCGATGGGCGGTGCCTGCCTATCATCCATCTCATCGAGGACGATCCGGCATCCGACCGGGAACTCTTTTCTCAACTTCTTGACCATTTTCTGATCTGCGAAATTCATGCCTGCACCTCCTCAATCATCCGATGGGCGGCATCCTTATCCATGCATTCCTTCAGCGCACCTTCGAGGATGTGCATCGGGAAGTGGAATGCCTTGTAGCCGTCATGCAGGACTTTGTAGTAATACCGGCTCGGTGCGCGGCGTCCGAAGTCGTTCTCCATGATATATACCATTGCGGTCACCATCTCCGGTTCTGCCCCTTCCCGGAGCAGTTCGATGTTCAGGTCTTCCTTGCGGTAGTAATTCGGGTAGCCCTCATAGAGGTCGAGGTTTCCTTCGTCCCTTTCCGAAATCTCCCACACCAGAACCAGCGTGTTCTTCTTCGGGTTCGGTGCGATGGTGGCGCAGCCCCGGAACAAAAGCTCCCAGCCTGCCAGCACCGCCTGCCCTGCAATTTTTGCATCCGGACACCGGTATGCCATCTGCTCCACCGACAGGTTGCTGCCGTAGGCGATGTAATATTTCTTGTTCTTCATTTAAATCTCTCCCTTCGGTTTTCTCCGCTCTTGTCTGGCGGTATGGTATATATCACTCTTCTGCCCTGATTTATCAAGGCCGATGAGCATCATATACTGCACAATGTTTTTTGCTTTTGATCGTGTACTCTTACATCATCTGCTTCTTCAGATACCGGATGGCTTCCGCCCTTCCAATACTAGCTGCCAGTCCACGCTTCAGTGTGTCCAGCGGAAATTCCCAGTCGCTGTATCCGCCGCGCAGCAGTTCAAAATACTCGGCATCCGGGCAGCCAAGCCGCCGGTCCTCGTGCATCACATAAGCGATGCAGGGCTTTGCCTTTTTCATGCGGTTCCCGTTCAGGTTCCAGACCGGAAGCTGGAACTGCTTCTTGTAGTAATATCTTGGGCAGCCCTCGTACCGGTCCAGCAGGAGCTCATCATATTCCGAGAGCTTCCAGACCACTGCCGGTACGCTTTCATTGGCGTCCTGCTCAATGGTGGCATAGCAGCCGGTCTTGCTCTTTTTGAACAGAAGCCGGTAGCCCTTGATCTCGGTCGTGCCGACCACCACAGCATAGGGGCATCTCTTTCCCATCCGCTCCATGTCGAGGTTGCTTCCGTAGGCAAGATAATATCTGGATGGGCTTCGGCTGATCAATTCAAACATCCGCCTCACCGTCCTCCCTGCCAGTGAATTCCACGCCCTGGAAATCATCTGTCCCAAGCTCAATCTGGCTGTCCTGCCACCAGTCCTCTGCCACTCGCTGGGCTTCCTCCACGGTCGGCTCTTTCATTTCGGATTCATAAATGGTCACCGTTCTCTGGTAGGTCTCGGTGATGGTCACCTTAAAGGTTCTGCCGCCCGGTGTACTTTCATTTTTTAACGTGCTTTTCATAAACCTGCACCTCCTTCTACCACCTCAAGGGCGGTTACCCGCCCAAAAGGTGCCCGTGCATCCCGGCTTATTTGTTCCGCCAGGATGCGTTTCCCTCCATGTTCCGCAGAAGGATCTCCCTTGCCGTTGCGAATTCATCCCCGATGAATCCCAGCCTCAGCATCCAGCACCGCATCGCGTACTTTTCGTTGTCGGTCTGCTGGGGCTTCGGGCTTGCCGTTCTGACCATCTTGGCAAGCTGGCTCATTGCGAGGCAAAGCTGGATGTAGGCTTTCATCTCACCGGCGTGCAGTCCGTTGCGCTTTCCGTCCGCTGGGTCTGCGAATTGGAAAAGGCGGAATTCTATGGTTCCTTTTGTAAAGGTGGCATGGAGGTTCAGCATATGGTACCGGCTTGAATTGTAATGCTCGTTTCTTCTCCAGTCCTCGCCCTGGCTCTGGTACCATATGTCTGCAAGCTTCGCCATCGTGGTCGGCTTCTTGCGGTTGACTTCTTCGAGGAATCTGGGGTCGACCGTTTTGCAATAGCTGTATTCCCGGCTCTGGGAAAGGCGGATGGCTCTGCCGATCTGCCGTTCATGGGCTGCCATGATGTTGACCAGATTCCGCAGGGTCTTTGCGGTGTGGTCGCCCTTGCCGATGTGGATGTGGACTCCGCATCCTCTGCTGGGGCTGGACTTTGCTCCCGCCTTGCGGAGCAGCCGGATGATTGCCTGCAAGGTTTCGATGTCCTCGTAGGTAAGGATCGGGGTGACCAGTTCGCACTTTTCTGCATCCGGTCCGTTAATACTCGTGTCGCGCTGGAATTTCCACACTCTGCCCTGCTGGTCTTTGCAAGCCCAACTGAAGTATCCGTACTGGTTTGCCGCGTACCATGCGGTCGTACCGAAGAATTCTGCGACCTTCTTCGCAGCCTTTTCTCTGGTGATGTTATTCATCTCGACCTCAACTCCGATGGTCTGGTTCTTCATGGCTTCAATCTGCTCTCTTGTTTTATCGTTCATGGTATGTTCTCCTTTGTTTTTTCCTTGTTTTCCCTTTCGGTATGTGCATATTACCGTCAGGTGCGGATAATAGCAAGGATATAAAAGAACATATATTCGACAAATATGAGGCAGAATGATCGTGTACATTTCTGCGGTTTATCCGCTTGATAATGTACATTTTCAGAGTTAATATCGGTACAATGGAAGAGGGTCTCGCATATTTTTCGGCCCCCATTGGGGCTTGGGAGCTTACGCTCCCGCCTCCAGCATCTGCGCCGTGTCCGCCCCACAGTCGGGTTGTGTCGGCTCGACATCTGCTGATGCGATTGTTTCCCCAGCGGAGGCACTGCCCTCCTGTGCCGCCTGTTTCGCGGCTTTCAGGGCATCCCGCTTTGCCTTTTCCCTTGCGAGGAACTTCTGTGCTTCCTCATCCGTGCGGAAAGCCGCATGGCCGGAAAGGTTCTCCATGAGGATTTTGCGTGTCTCTTTGAAATCCGGACCGTTCATCCCCAGCCGCAGGAGCCATGTGCGGAGTGCGTATTTCTCATTCTCATCGTTGACATCCTTTGCCTGGATACGCTTCTGGCTGATGGCCTGCTGGTTCATCAGGATGGCAAGGTGGCCAAAAGCCGTCAGGTGATCATAGTCGGAAGCCGTCGGGAATCCTGTGAAGGAAACCTTTTCTTCTGTGATCACCAGACCTTCCATCGCAGTTCCGCACTGTGCTTCGTAACTCTTAAGCGCCTCGATGAAGTTTGCCACCGTGTAAGTACAGCTGTCATCCCGCAGTGTTTCGACCAGGTCGGTTTCCACATGGAAGTGCCCGCCCGTTGCCTTGCTGATGAGTCGGCCCCGGCTGTAGATGAGGTTGACCAGATTGCGAAGGCTCACGCCGTTATGCTGGCTGGTGGGGAAAGCAAGTTCCAGATCCAGCGGCACTTCTTCCGGCTGCTCTTCTGCTTCCGGCTGCTCTTCGCTTTCCGATTCCTCTGCATCCGGCTCATCCTCTGTTGCACCATCCTCTGCCGTATCATCCGGCTCCTCTTCGGTCACAGGCTCCGCTGTCAAATTCTCGGTCGGCTCTGTGTTTTCCGGCTGGTCATCCGTGCTCTCAATGCTCTCGCCGCCGCGGATCAGTCCCTCATTCAGCAGGGTCGTCAGCAGCTCGGCATCTGCATTCTCCGGCTCGACCAGAAGATTGCCGTCCCGGTCGATGGTGTAGTTGCCGATGTCATACGCATACAGCGGTGCTCTGGTGTAGTAAGGATGGATGCCCGTCAGCTCCTCCATGCGATTTGCAAGTGTCTTGCGGTCGGCTATGTTCAATTCAAATTTCAACATAATTCATTGCCCCTTTCGTTTTTTGTCTTTGTACGTCCCGATGTTTTTTTCGGTAGCACATATATCACTCTGAACCGGTCAAATAGCAAGGCCATTTCCCGATATTCTTCATGTTCGACCAATTACACAAGGGACTGCAGAATCTGTTGTGTAAATAGGACCAATATGTAAGCCCACCATATTACCGGGTCACTTTCTACCTAGTAATATAGCGGGCCAGTTTATTCTTCCAGACCTGCACACCATGCGATGCCGGCCAGAACAAAAAATGCGTTGGCTAAGCATATGCCGTTACCCCAGATACGGTACTCTGCCGAATCCGTATACGGGTCAGCCAGCCATTTCCGGATCTGCTTCTCCGTCTTCGGCTTCTTGGCATGGGTCACGATCTTGCGGTGCGTTTCAAACACCTCTGCCCAGAATGCCAGCTCTTCTTCGGTCGGGTTTTCCGTTCCGAGATCTCTGCACCACCAGTCCGGGAATCCTTGCAGTCTGGCACACTCGGTCGGTGTCAAGCGGCGGACGGTATAGGTCACAGGTGTCGGCTGCGCTTCCGGGTTATCGATGACCAGACGATCATTGAAAGCATCCTGCCCGTTGAAGCCGCTTGGATGCGCCCCAGTTGCCACCGTTCCCATGACACCCTCGTTCAGATGCGGCACCGGTGCGATGGTGGTCGGGTCTTTGTAGTCCCGTGCCATCAGAGTCGGTGCGACTTCTTTTGCCACCTGCATATAGGAGCCGGTGGTCATGGCATACACATCCTCCGGTGCGCAGACTGCATGGCGGTCAGTGGCATCCAGTGTAAAGCAGACATCCTCATTGACGCCATCTCCCTGCGGACCGTTCTCATCCTTGCGGCCGATCATGTTGCCCTGCAGGACGAAGGTCTGCTGCTTCATCCCCGGCTCTGCTGCAAGTGCCGCTGACTTCTCTCCCAGATCCCGGACTTCATCCCTCTGGTTCTGGGTAAAGGCGACCGGCTCTACCACGCAGATACCGCCCTGATTGCAGGTCGGATCTCCACCACTGCGGTCTAGTGTCCGGGAGGTCTCCGCTTCATAGAAGCCGCTATGCGGATTATCGGACATCATGGAGTGGCTGGCTTTAGAGCAGACACCGTAGCATTTCGGAACGAACAGTGTCTGGTCGTTGTTGCAGCCGAGGGTAGCTGACTTTTCTTCCTGCCAGATAGCGCCCTTGCCACCGCCTTCACACCCGGAACGGATCTTCAATGTGACCGCCGGAGAGTTTTCAACTTCTTTCACCGGGCTTTCCACTGAGTTTTCAACAGCGTCCATGAGCATCGGGACATTACCGCCACCCGTACCGCACCGACTTGTCAGTGTCTGCACCTTACCATCCTCGGAAATCTTCACCCGGCTGTCAGCAGGATGATTTTCCAGTGCGATGGCAGCAGGCACAACACCAGCCCGGAGGGTCGGTGACCGTTCCTCTTCGTATCCAATGCTTCTGGCATTTGCGGAATGCTCGGTACAGAAACCAGCGGCTTCCATAACACACGGCGTATGATGTGCCTCCGCACGGAGGGTGGCTGTCACCTCTTCCGTCACATCCATCCTCTCTCCGCCCTGATCGTTCAGACAGAGCCGTCCTCCTGCTCCACTGCAGCCTGTCTCTCCAGTGCTGCTTTCAGCACCGGCGGCAGCTCTTTGCCACGCACGGAAGCCCTCCGCAGAATACCGAGACACGCCTTCGGACTCAAATAATACCTTTTGGGCACTCTGGTCTGCAAAATCTGCGACAAGGTAGATACGTTTTCTTCTTTGGGGAACGCCCCACCATTGTGCATCAAAAACTCGATACGCGACGCTCCATCCGTCTCCCACGTAGTAGTCAGCATCGGGCCATCCTTTCTTCTCAGGCGCAGGCACCGAGGCGGACGGTTCTTTAACACCGATGACGGCTTCGAGGACTGCTTTGAAGTCCTGTCCTTTGTTTGAGGAGAAGGCCCCTGGCACATTCTCCCATACGATAAATCTTGGTTTTTCTCCATTGGTCTTACACCTCATTTCCTTCACGATTCGGATTGCTTCGTAAAACAGGCTGGACCGTGAACCATCCAGACCGTCCCGCTTACCCGCGATGGACATATCCTGACAGGGACTGCCAAAAGTGATGATGTCTACAGGAGGTAGGTCTGCACCGCTGATAGTAGACACATCTCCATAATGCTTCACCTGCGGCAGACGCTTGGTCGTGACCCGGATGGCAAACGGCTCGATCTCACTGCTCCACACCGGAGTGATCTGCCCGGTCAAAAGCCCGCCCAATGGAAAACCCCCGGAGCCATCAAAGAGGCTGCCGAGGGTCAGCTGTTTATTCTCCATCAGCGACCTCCCTTTCCGGCTCGAAGGTCGCCACTTCCTCGAACTTCAGCTTCTGACTGTCACGGATGACATACACATCATCGTAGTGACCCTCGCTGTGTTCGATATAACGCTTCACGATCACATCCACGAACTTCGGGTCCAGCTCGATGCCTCGGCACACACGGTCGGTTTCTTCGCAGGCGATCAGGGTAGAACCGCTGCCAAGGAACGGATCGAGGACGATGCCGTTGGTCATGGTGGAATTTCGGATCGGATAGCTCATCAGGCCGATGGGCTTCATGGTCGGATGGTCCTTGTTGGACTTCGGCCGGTCATACTCCCAGATGGTCGTCTGCTTCCGGTCGGAATACCACTGGTGTTTCCCCTTCTGCTTCCAGCCGTAAAGACACGGCTCGTGCTGCCACTGGTAAGGACTGCGTCCCAGCACCAGAGCATTCTTCTTCCAGATACAACACCCGGACAGGTAGAACCCTGCATCCTTGAATGCCTTTCTAAAGTTCAGCCCTTCCGTATCTGCATGGAAGATATAGATGGAGCCGTCATCCGCCAGATGCCCGTGCATCTGCTGGAACGCTGCCAGCAGGAACTGGTAGAATTCCGAATCGCCCATGTTGTCGTTCAGGATCTTGCCAGCCGTTTCTTCCACATCCACGTTATAAGGGGGATCGGAAAGTACCAGATTTGCCTTGGTGCCGTCCATCAGGGTATCGTAGCATTCTGCTTTGGTAGAATCCCCGCACAGAACGATGTGCTTTCCCAGATGCCAGAGGTCGCCCTCTTTGGAGAAGCACGGCTGCTTCAGCTCCGATTCCACATCGAAATCATCTTCCTTGACCTCTTTGCTGTGGACCTTGTTGAACAGCGTCTCGATCTCCGGCGGTTCAAAACCGGTCTTTCCAAGATCGAAGTTGGAATCCTCGATGTCTTTCAAAAGATCAGCCAGCAGGGAATCATCCCATGCACCCGTGATCTTGTTGAGTGCGATGTTCAGGGCCTTCTCCCTGGTCTTGTCGATGTCCACCACCGCGCAAGGCACTTCGGTGTAGCCCAGCTTCATCGCTACTGTCAGTCTCTGGTGACCACCGATAATCGTCATGTCGGCATTGACCACCAAAGGATCTGCGAAGCCGAACTCCGTAATGGAGTTCTTGATCTTCTCGTACTCTTTGTCTCCCGGCTTCAGCTTTTTCCGGGGATTGTATGCAGCCGGCTTGAGTACGGACACCGGCAGCATCTTCAGTTCAGCAGTCGCTTTCATGTAGGTTCCTCCTAATTCAGATTCCCATGCGAATGACCCCTGAAAACGGCACGAAAAAGGAGCCGAACAAAAAGCCCGACTCCATTTCATCTCCATCTTCCTGCGGCTGTTCAGCCATCTCGCACCATTCCGGGTTTTCCCCATTCACAGATGCCAAGACCTTATCTTCCGCATCGTCAATCGCATGTACACAGATACCCCCGGTGTTGAACATCGGATACACACCGATAATTTTCTCACTCATTCCTGTCCGCCTCCTTCTTCCTGCCCCGGTTGGCACAAGCCCGGCTGCAATATTTTCGTTCCAACCCGTACTGATGCCGGTAGGAAAACTCCCTGCCGCACACCGGGCAGATCTTCGACCGCACGGTCTTCCAGTTCTCCGGTTTCGGATGGGTGTTGTTCCACCGTGACCGGCATTCTGGTGAGCAGAATTTCCGTGGTCTACCTT
>ENA-ORCP01002009-ORCP01002009.1-human-gut-metagenome-genome-assembly--contig:-NODE-2009-length-16789-cov-3.951951_pt1 | contig 16789 bp, 9 predicted proteins | sample MGYA00242990_ERZ507991 | MGnify/ENA primary metagenome ERZ507991 (study PRJEB26167, sample SAMN06115496) | human gut metagenome | host: Homo sapiens | place: China:Henan | collected 2015-05-07 | study... | reverse complement strand
ATATAGTTAATAATATCAATGTAATCTTTTTCATAACGCTTTTATTTAATTTAAGTTTGCAAATATACCACTCCTTCTAATTCATTACCTGGTTTTGGGCAATACCAATATTGTGTAGCCTTTTTCCCGGTATACTTCCAATGCGTATGAGTATCTTCTGCATAAACGGCTTGAGTTGGATCTTCTTCATCAGGTGAAGCTATGAACCAGACACCGCCATTTTTATCTTTTATCATTTCAGCCAAAGAGGTATGATTGTGTTCAGTAAAATTAGAATCTGTATAAGTCGGCCATAACTGACCAGCTTCTTTTGTTTTTCCGTTTGCAAGATACAATGTTCTAAGCCGGGCTTTGTTGCCCATTGTTGCTGTAAGTATGAAACGACTTAATTCATCAGATTCTTCCGTTACATATCCGGTTATTTCAAACTCATAAGGTTTGCCTGCCGTAAATTTAATCCGGACATAGACATCTGCACCGTTATCAAATGTCTCGCAAAAGAAATACACTGTCAATGTCTCAACTCCGTTTTCATTAGTCACTATTCCATGTGCCGGATAATATTTATCAGGAAAAGAAGGTGCTTCGGGTGTATCACTACTCCAAAAGCGTTTTCCACGTACATTGTCCAGTTCACTCCATTCTAATTCAGATAATCCCCGGATACTTTTTGCTTTATCTATAGGTTCAAATGCAATGAAGTTAGTTACTACAAATTCATCATGCCCTAAATAAGGAGTATAAATACGAATCAGTCCCCGAGGACCATCGAGTGGAGCGATCCCGATCCTGATACCATCAGCGAATCCCCATATTGGTTGTGCTTTGGTATTTTGGGCAGGTTGTACCCATATTCCGTTTTTCTCAGGAACTGCTAAAGTTTTAGGGTCAATTTTCAAATCTGTTTGGCCGTAGCAGTAATATATTCCGGCTACAAAGAATAAAAAGGTAAATAGAATCTTGGTTTTCATTGTCTTAAGGATTTAAATTTGTTTTTTATATGTTATTTATGGCAGTTTACCCGGCTTCCACTATAGTTGTACGCTGCAAATATAAAATTGTTATAACGAATTAGCAAAATAATTTGCAATTTAATTTTTTATGTTTATATTTGCAACGTGGTAAAGTGCTAAGTACTACAAATTCAGTAGATAAATAAAAAGCATATTGCCAATATATAGCAAAAACGTTATACTTAAATTCATATGTCAGCACTCAAAAAAGTATCGCTAAAAGACATTGCTGAAGCCGCAGGAGTATCAACAGCATTGGTTTCATTCGTACTAAACGGTAAGAAGAAGGAATATCGTGTAGGCGAAGAAACGGCTAAGCGTATATTGAAAATAGCCCAGGAAATGAATTATCAGCCCAATATTGCTGCCAAGAGCCTTCGCAGTGGGCGGACTAAAACAATTGGAGTTGTAGTGTCTGATATATCCAACCCCTTCTTTTCACAGTTAGCCCGTATATTAGAAGACGAAGCTACTAAACGTGGATATACTGTACTTTTCGGCAGTTCAGACGAAGATACGGAAAAGATGGACCGTGTGGTAAGTAACCTTATTAATAAAGGTGTAGACGGACTTATTATCGTTCCTTGCGAGAATTCTGAAAAATCCATTGGATCATTGGTAGATAACAATGTTCCCATTGTACTCTTCGACCGTTATTTTCCTGAAATAAATGTCAGCTATGTGGCTCTGAATAATTGTAATGCAACTTATATTGCAACTAAATACTTGCTGGATTCCGGTTATAAGGCTCCATGTATGGTAGCTTATGATATTAATCTGATCCACATGAAAGAGCGTATTCGCGGCTATAAGAAAGCTATGGAAGACGCTGGTAAGAAACGGCTGGCAAATGTTATCTTCCTGAAACAGGATACTCCAAGGAAGTCAGCCGACCGGTTATTGCCTAAAACAATTGAGGGAGGGGCAGATGCATTTTTATTTGCAACCAATATGATATCAATAGCCTGTTTGTATACAATAAAAGATTTGGGACAAGAGGTTATCAATAGAATAGGTTTAGTGGGATTTGATGGAACTCCTGCATTCGACTTTTTCAGTGCTCCTATATCCTATGTTCAACAACCCGCTGAAGTATTAGTGCAGAAAGCGCTTGAGATACTGATAGATAATATTGCTAATGGTAATACTGTGCAGTCAGTACTTGCTGAAGGGGTATTTGTAGAAATAACCCCTTAAGCGGGGCTATTTTTTTTAAAGAGTTGCTTAAACGATTTAGTAAATTTATAATATTAACCCGTATAAATCTATTTAACCCATGATTAATTCAAGACTTATTGGCGGAAAGCCGAAAATTGGTATCCGGCCTATCATTGACGGTCGTCGTGGTGGCATCCGTGAATCACTGGAAGATATGACCATGACTATGGCTCATAAAGTAGCAGAACTTTATTCCTCCACTTTACGTCATAGCGACGGTACTCCTGTAGAGTGCATTCTTGCAGATACTACTATAGGTGGTGTAGCTGAAGCAGCTATGGCGGCAGAAAAGTTCCGAAATAACGGAGTAGGAGTCGTGCTTTCCGTTACTCCATGTTGGTGCTATGGATTTGAAACGATTGACATGGATGGTGAAATTCCGAAAGCTATTTGGGGCTTTAACGGAACAGAGCGTCCCGGTGCTGTTTATCTGGCTTCTGCCTTGGCAGGACATACACAAAAAGGACTACCTGCATTTGGCATCTATGGACGTGATGTACAGGAGATTAGTAATACGGAAATACCGGAAGATGTACAAGAAAAATTGTTGCGCTTTGCCCGTGCAGGTTTGGCGGTTGCAACAATGAAAGGTAAATCTTATCTTTCAATTGGTAGTGTATCGATGGGTATTGCCGGTTCTATCCCTAATCCGGATTTCTTCCAGGAATATTTGGGCATGCGTAATGAATATGTAGATGCCAGTGAAATTGAACGCCGTGTTCAGTTGGGCATTTATGATCATGAAGAATTTGAACGTGCCATGGCATGGACAGAGAAATATTGCAAAAGCAACGAAGGAACCGATTTCAATCCGGAACATCTGGTATATTCCCGTGAGGAAAAAGACGCACGTTGGGAGTATGTGGTAAAAATGACTCTGATTTTCCGTGACATGATGATTGGTAACCCTAAGTTGGCGGAGCTGGGTTTCAAAGAAGAGGCAATGGGACACAATGCAATTGTCGGAGGTTTCCAAGGACAACGTCAATGGACTGATTTTAAACCGGATGGAGATTTCTCTGAAGCTATTCTGAACAGTTCATTTGACTGGAATGGTATTCGTGAAGCATTTACTTTTGCTACGGAAAATGATACATTGAATGGTGCTTCCATGTTGTTGGGTCACTTATTATCCAACACTGCACAAATATTTGCTGATGTACGTACATATTGGAGCCCGAAAGCTGTAGAACGGGTAACCGGTAAGAAGCTGGAAGGCAAAGCTGCCAATGGATTCATCCATCTTATCAATTCCGGTTCTTGCACACTGGACGGAACAGGACTCGAAACCCGCGACGGCAAGCCAGTTATGAAACCTTTCTGGGAAATATCCGAAGAAGAGGTTGAAGCATGCCTTGCTGCAACTAAATGGTATCCGGCTTCACGCGAATATATGCGTGGTGGCGGTTATTCTTCCCAATTCCTGACCCGTGGCGAAATGCCTGTAACCATGTGCCGTCTTAATCTTGTAAAAGGACAAGGACCTGTATTGCAAATAGCTGAAGGGTGGGCTGTTAACCTGGATGAAGATGTTTTCAAGGCTATTAATGAGCGCACTGACCGTACGTGGCCTTCTACTTTCTTTGCTCCGCGCCTGACCGGTAAAGGTTATTTTCGCGATGTGTACACGGTTATGAACCGTTGGGGTGCCAATCATGGTGCCATCGGTTATGGACATACAGGTGCCGATTTAATTACGCTGGCTTCCATGCTTCGCATCCCTGTATGCATGCACAATGTTCCTGAGGAAGATATTTTCCGCCCCAGTTCATGGACTGCTTTCGGTGAAGATATGGAAGGTAGTGATTACAGAGCCTGCAAAAATTACGGACCTCTCTATAAATGAAAAACATTTGAGCTATGTTACAACGAATCAAATTGAGAAACACTCTGCTTGTAGGTGCAGTCACAGTACTCGCATCTTGTGGCGGACAAAAAGAAGTTAAGATGGGAAGTTATGCTTATGATGCCCAGTTCTTGAAAGAGAATGGCATAGAATACACTGAACTGGTTTCTGCTGATGGAAATTCCAAAGTTATGATTATTCCGGCATGGCAAGGACGGGTAATGACCACTTCCGCTTCCGGTGACGAAGGGGATAGTTATGGTTGGATAAACTACCGTTTCATACGTGAAGGTAAAATCAGCCCGCAATTTAATCCTGTAGGAGGTGAAGAACGTTTTTGGCTGGGACCCGAAGGTGGACCTTTTTCGCTCTATTTTAAGCAGGGACAGGAACAGGTTTATGATAACTGGGTAGTTCCCACGGTTCTTGATACGGAAGCTTTTACTATCAAGTCACAGGATAAGAGCAGTATTCATTTTGCAAAAGCTACCCGCTTGACCAATGCTTCAGGTACAGTATTCGATATGAATATCGACCGTACCGTATCATTGATGAATGCTGATGAAGTGGCTGTGGATTTTGATATACAACTTTCACCGGATATGAAATTGGTAGCGTATAAAAGTGATAACAAGATTACTAATACAGGGCTCAATGCATGGACTAAAGAAGGTGGTCTTGTATCAGTATGGATGCTCAGTATGTTCAATCCTACACCGACTACCACCGTTTTCATTCCATACAAAGAAGATACGGAAGGTATTATTGTAAATGACGAATATTTCGGTAAGATTCCATCAGACAGATTGATCAAGGAGAATGGTATCATTTATTTTAAAATAGATGGGAAATATCGTTCAAAATTGGGATTACCAGCTTCGCGTGCAACAAACTTATGCGGAAGTTATGATTCGTCAAAAGGTGTACTGACTATTTTATGGTGTAGCCTGCCCGATGCTCCTTCAGCTTATGTAAACGGTCAATGGGGACCTCAGGAAGATCCATTTGCCGGTGATGTTATCAATTCTTATAATGATGGTCCGGTGGAAGATGGCTCTATCATGGGACCTTTCTATGAAATCGAAACATCTTCTCCGGGAGCAGAACTTGCAGCCGGTGCATCTCTGGTACATACACAAAAGGTGGTTCACATACAAGGTGAAGACAGACAATTGGCTCCTATCGTACAAAAATTATTCGGAGCAGATTTGAATGTAATTAAATCAAAGTTTCAATAGGGTAACTATATAATATCAAATTCGTATGGAATCGAATCGAATAATACCGAAAGGAATCCTCTTTCCGTTCGTCCTGCTCACCACACTTTTCTTTGCTTGGGCTGTCCCCAATAACCTCACGGATACCATGCTTGCCGCATTCAAACGAATAATGAGTATCAGTGATTCAAAAACTGCCTGGATACAAGTGGTGTGCTATCTGTTGGGTTATGGATGTTGTGCCATTCCGGGTGCTTTATTCATCAAAAGATATACTTATAAATCCGGTGTAATGTTGGGGCTTGGCTTGTATGCATTTGGTGCTTTATTGTTTTATCCGGCAATGCTTTGTTCTGAAATCAATATTGAGTTCAGCTTCTTCATGTACTTGCTGGCTATCTTTGTACTCTTTGCCGGACTTTCCGTACTGGAAACATCCACTAATTCTTATGTATTGGCAATTGGTCCTGAAAATACAGCTACACGACGTTTGAATCTGTCTCAGGCGTTTAATCCGTTCGGAGCAATAACCGGAGTGGTAATCAGTCAGATCTTCATTCTTTCGCAATTGAACATGATGACAGCTTCGGAGCGCAGTCAGCTTCCGGCTAATGAACTGGCTGCCATCCAGGGGCAGGAATTAAATGCTGTCACTACAGCTTATGTCGTACTTGGATTAGTGATGTTAGTTCTTTTAGTCGCTATTTGGCTTACAAAGATGCCCAATCTTAGTGAGAAAGGAGAAAAAGTGGAGTTTGGTGCTACTTTCCGTCGGCTTATCAAAAATAAGAATTACGTATGGGGTGTAGTTGCACAGTTCTTCTATGTAGGTGCACAAATAGCTGTATGGTCATTTGTTATCCGCTATGCTATGCAACAGTTGGATTTTGACGGTGTATTGGCTTCTTTGGGAAATACAGCCTCTGCTGATGCAGTCGTAGATGCGCTACGTAATGTAGAACCTGTATCTGCTGCATTCTATAATGGTTGCGAATGGCTCGGATTGAATGATTTATTGCCACGTACAGCCGAACAGGCAGCTGCAACTTATTATATTATGTCGCTTATCCTCTTTGTTGCTATGCGCTTCTTGTGTACAGGAATGATGAAGTATGTAAAAGCTTATAAGCTTTTGATTGGTCTTGCCATTCTTGCTGTATTGTGTTGTTTAGGGGCTATGTTTGGTAAAGGTCACTTCGGAGTATATTGCCTCATGGGCATTTCAGGATGTATGTCACTGATGTTTCCAACTATTTATGGTTTCGGACTTACCGGATTGGGAGAAGATACTAAAATAGGAGGTTCAGGTATGGTAATGGCTATTGCAGGAGCTGCCGTCTTGACCCAAATTCAAGGTATTGTATCCGACCAGACTGGTAGCATTATGACTGCATATATTGTCCCGGCAATAGCATTTGCCGTGATTGCTTACTATGGATATTTCGTTGCGAAAAAACAAGAGTTGTCAACTAAATAAAGACTCACATGATAGAATCGAATAAGAAATATGTCATTGGACTTGATTTTGGTACGGATTCTTGTCGTGCACTGATAGTAGATGTATGCAACGGACATGAGGTTGCTACGGGGGTAAGTTTTTACCCCCGTTGGAAAGCTGGTCTTTATTGTGATGCACGATGTAATCGTTATCGGCAACATCCATTAGACTATATGGAATCCATGACGGAAGCTGTACATATGGCTTTATCTCATTTGGAAAAAGAAGAAGTAGCTTCTATTTGTGGACTCTGCTTTGACACCACTGGCAGTACTCCTGTGTTGACTGATTGTAATGGAATGCCATTAGCATTACGTCCTGAGTTTGCGGAAGAACCGGATGCCATGTTTATTCTTTGGAAAGATCATACGGCAGTTCGTGAAGCAGAACAAATTAATACTCTTATCAGAGAACGTAATCTTGATTATTTGATCTATGAAGGAGGTACTTATTCTTCTGAATGGGTATGGTCGAAAGTTCTACATGTTATCAATACGAATCCTGCAGTAAGAGATGCCGCTTATTCATGGGCAGAGCATTGTGATTGGATGACGGGCTTGGTTACAGGGAATACAATACCTGAGAAAATGTTTCGTAGTCGTTGTGCTGCAGGTCATAAGGCCATGTGGCATGAGAGTTGGGGACTTCCTTCTTTCTCAGTTCTTTTAGAACTTACCCCTTCTTTGCGAAATATTCTTCCACATCTTTTCACCGAAACTTACACCAGCGACACCCGTGCCGGAACGCTGACCACCGAATGGGCAGCCCGGTTGGGACTTCCCCAAGGCATCGCCATAGCTGTAGGGGCACTCGATGCACACATGGGAGCTGTAGGAGCTTCGGTAGCACCAGGGGTACTGACACGCATCATGGGAACCTCCACATGCGACATCATGGTAGCAGAGAAAACCGAGATAGGCGACCGATGCATAGAAGGCATTTGCGGGCAGGTAGACGGGTCCGTATTACCCGGATTCATAGGCTTCGAAGCCGGACAGTCAGCCTTTGGAGACATTTATGCATGGTTCGCGAAAATGTTGTCATGGGCACTGAAGAATATCCCCGAAACGGAAGCCGGACAGCAAGCCCTGGATGATATGCTGACCGGTCTGACGCGTGAAGCCCAAGGGATCGAACTCTCAGAAGACAACATCGTCGCTCTGGACTGGATGAACGGTCGCCGTACCCCCTATGCCGATCAAAGTGTGAAAGGCGCTATTGCAGGACTCACCTTGGGCAGCACTGCCCCGGAGATCTTCAAAGCGCTGGTTGAAGCCACAGCATTCGGTTCCCGCCATATTGTGGAACATATGAAAAGCCAGGGACTGCGGATAGATTCGGTCAATGCCATTGGCGGAATCAGTAAGAAAGCTCCTTTTGTAATGCAGACGCTGGCAGACGTGCTGGGCATGCCTATCCGCATCGTACGCTCGGAACAGACGTGTGCATTGGGTGCAGCTATGTTTGCGGCGGTGGCGGCGGGAGTTTATCCTACGGTCGAGGAGGCGATGAGGTATATGGGGTCGGATATTGAAATAGAATATAGACCGGATACCGAAAGAAAGAAAATCTATGAAATACTTTATAGAAAATACCTTCAATTGGCGGAAATAGCCAAATAGTCCCCTTTAGTTTTAATCAGAAAAAATATCTAACATGAAAAATCTCTTAGTCTTAGGAACTATTGTTCTTATCTCACTCAGTTCTTGCCGTAATGAAAGGCAAAATGAACCACAGATCAGTGAATACAGCAAAGAATACAAGGGAGAATTCCTAAATCGTATTGCATTCCCCATCGGAGGAATGGGTGCGGGTATGTTTTGTCTGGAAGGCACTGGCGCCATTTCTAATATGTCAGTCAGACATCAGCCCAACATTTTTAATGAACCTTGTATGTTTGCTGCCATACACGTGAAAGGATACGATAAAGGCTCTAAAGTTTTAGAAGGACCTGTGCCTGACCGTAAAAAATTTGGTGGCCCGGAATCAGCTCTGGGAGGACCTTTAACCTCCTGGGGGCTACCTCGATTTGAAGATGCAATTTTCAGTTCACGTTTCCCATTTGCATCCATTCGCTTATCGGACAAAGATATTCCCCTGAATGTTGAATTAAAAGGATGGAGCCCGTTTATCCCTACTGATCAGGACAATTCCAGCTTACCAGTCGGAGCCCTCGAATATGTTTTTACCAATACATCAGATCAAGATGTGGAAGCTATCTTTTCATATAACACCCGCAACTTTATGGCAATGCATGGAGCCCCCCGCACAATTCGTGCCATGAAGAATGGTTTTATCTTATCACAGAATGCTTCAGATAATGAAAAACACCTGAAAGGTGACTTTGCCATATATACCAATACAGATGCAACAAAAGTAAATTACTGCTGGTTTCGTGGCGGATGGTGGGACCCTCTGACGATGGCCTGGAATGCTATTGCTGATGGAAAGATTGTAGAAAATGCTCCTGTAAAAGAAGAAGCCCCCGGAGCTTCATTATACGTACCTTTCAAAGTAAAAGCCGGAGAAACTTATTCAGTTCGTCTGCAAATGGCATGGTATGTCCCCGATAGCAATATGCGTATTGGTGCCGACGCTGTTTCCGAAGATGATAAATCTTCAGAGTGCCCTATCGTGGAAAAAGTGGAAACTCCACAATATTATCGTCCCTGGTATAGTAGTCGTTTCGCCGATATTAATGAAGTTTCAGAATATTGGCTATCGAAATATGATGAGCTTAAACAGAAAACTGAACTATTTACAAATACTTTTTATAATACTACTTTACCGGCAGAGGTTATTGATGCTGTAAGTTCTAACCTTTCCATCCTCAAATCGCCAACTGTAATGCGCCAACATGATGGCCGTCTATGGAATTTCGAAGGATGTGGTGACACATGGGGCTCATGCCATGGTTCCTGCACACATGTATGGAATTATGCACAAGCCATTCCGCACCTTTTCCCGGCAATGGAGAGAACTCTGCGTGAAAGCGAATTCTTTATAAGTCAGAATAAAGAAGGACACCAGATGTTCAGAACCAATATTCCTATCCGCGCTGTGAAACATGATTTCCATGCAGCAGCAGATGGACAATTAGGCGGGATTATCAAAATCTACCGCGATTGGAGAATCAGTGGAAATACAGATTGGCTACGTATGATGTATCCTCAGGTAAAAAATAGTCTTGATTATTGCATTAACACCTGGGATCCACGACGCACAGGTGCATTAGAGGAGCCTCATCATAATACATATGATATTGAATTCTGGGGAGCCGACGGCATGTGCACCAGCTTTTATGCAGCAGCCCTGCAAAGCTTTATACAGTTAGGTAAAGCCTTAAATGAAAACGTTTCCGAATATGAATCATTGCTTGCAAAAAGTAAAGATTATATGGAAACGAAATTATATGACGGAGAATATTTCATCCAGAATATACAATGGGAGAATCTGGAATCACCAGACCCGATAGCTATAGCCGAAAAGAACTGGAACAGCGATTATTCGGAAGAAGCACGTGCTATACTTATAAAAGAAGGCCCTAAATATCAATATGGTAAAGGATGCTTGTCAGATGGTATTATTGGTTGTTGGATGTCTCTGGTAGCAGGTTTAGATGAGCCTATTGATAAATCCAAAGTAAAAAGTCACCTGAATTCTATTTATAAATATAACCTCCGTAAAGATTTAAGTGATCATGCAAATCCTCAACGCCCTACTTATGGGCTTGGCAAAGATGGAGGAGTTTTATTATGCACTTGGCCTAAAGGAGGCAAATTGAGTCTTCCGTTTGTCTACAGTGATGAAGTATGGACAGGAATCGAATACCAGGTTGCTTCTCACTTGATTTTTGAAGGTGAAGTTGAAAAAGGCCTTGATATTGTACGTACAGTACGCGAACGCTATGATGGAAAAGTACGAAATCCTTTTAATGAATATGAATGTGGAGGTTGGTATGCACGTGCACTATCAAGCTACAGTCTACTTCAGGCCTTAACAGGGCTTCGCTACGATGCAGTAGACCATACTTTATATATAGACTCTAAAATAGGTAACAGTTTTAAAACTTTTTTATCCACAAATACTGGATTTGGGACAGTTGAAATGCAACAGGGAAAACCCATTATTAATGTTGTTTATGGTAGTCTTGATATTCAATCTTGTGTTGTTTCCGGCAACAAAACTGATTTCAAATATCAGACAAATTAAAGCAGATAGGTATTAAAAAAATAAGGTAATATAGATTGTTTTCAATTATTTCTAATTACAAAACAAAAGATTATGAAGCAAATTAAATTATTAACTCTTTCATGTTTGATGTCTTTATCTTTACCTTCTTTTTCTCAATATTCACCTGACCACAAAGTATCTCTGGATAAAGGTGATATAAAGTCATTCATTGGAGACAAAGAAACAAAAGGTGAAAGAAAAGTATACAAAGGAGATGAACTTACAACCATCGGCATGCCGGTCGGAGGTATTTGTGCCGGACAGTTATATGTCCGTGGCGATGGAACATTAGCCAACTGGTGGATTGCCAATAATGCTTATAACACAGGTTATGGAATAGACTGGCTATTGAATTTTGACACTCCGTTAGGTCCTTGGAAAGTCTGTTATCAAACTTTTGAACCGGCAAGCTACATCGATCAGGGATTCAAAATAACAGTAGACGATGGCAATAAAACAGTAACGAAAGAACTAAATAAAAAAGACTTTGACGACATTGCCTTTATAGGTGAATACCCGATTGCTTTTATTGAGTACGGACAAAAAAATGAAAATCTGCCCGTTAAAGTATCCGCAGAAGTCTATTCACCATTTGTTCCACTGGACGCTAAAAAATCTGCTACCCCAGCAACAATCATGAAATATACAGTAAAAAACACGTCGGATAAAAAGATTACAGCCAGTTTGGAAGGTTGGATGCAAAACCTGGTATGCATTGATTTAAAAGGACGTGCGGACGGGATGTTACAAAATAAAGTGATTGACAACAATGGCTGGAAATCCGTTTACATGGATATGAGAGTAGATAACCTGCCAACCAAAGCAGTTGATAAAAGCCGTAAATATGAAGTTTTTGAAAATTTTGAAAGCGGAACTTATAATCGGTGGAAAGTAGAAGGAACAGCTTTTGGAAGAAAGCCTTCTCCCGGAGAACAGTGTAACCAAAATCCTTTTGGCGGTGATTATGGCAACTACTTAGCCAATTCATATACAAATTATGATAAGCCTGTTGGCAAATTGACATCCAAACCATTTGCCATCAAATATAAATTCATTTCCTTCAATATCGCAGGTGGTTCTCATCCGGGAAAAACTTGCATCAATTTAGTGATCGATGGCAAGGTGGTGATGTCTGCAACCGGTAATAACAATGAAGATTTCCTGCCACGCAATTGGGACGTATCAAAATATAAAGGGAAAAAAGCTTATCTGGAAATTGTAGACAGTGTGGAAGGTGATTGGGGACACATTAGCGTAGACAATATAGAGTTCTCCAATTCGCCTGTAGATGCTCCTGCAACGACTATCGACAAATCACACGCATACTTTGGAAATCTTGCTTTATCTGTCTTCGATAATAACGCAACAGGTACAGCCGACCATTCAAAAAATAACGTGGAATATGCAGAAACGGAACTTGGTAATAAAATAAATGGAGCGTTAACCTCATCCATGACTTTACAACCCGGAGAATCTAAGGAAGTAACATTTGTGCTTTCATGGTATTTCCCAAACCGCCCATTAAGTTACAAAGGTTCTGAATGGAATAAGCCATTACCTCCCAATAGCCCGGCTATCGGAAATATGTATTCCAATTGGTATAACTCTTCTTTGGATGTTGCCCAACAATTGCATGAGAACTATGCAGAATTAGCAAAGGAAACGCATACTTTCCACAATACTTACTACAATCAGACTACCTTACCTTACTGGTTAGTACAACGTGTAATGATGCCTATTTCTACATTAGCAACCGAAACCTGCCAATGGTGGGCTACTGACAAATTCTGGGCATGGGAAGGCGTAGGCTCCTGCGAAGGAACTTGCACACATGTTTGGGGATATGCTCAATCAATGGCTGCCTTATTTCCGGAACTGGAACGCAATCTGCGTGAGAAAACGGACTATAGTGTTTCCCTCAGAGAAGATGGAGCCATCCTATCACGTAATGGCGAACACGGTGTTTTGATTGATGGCCACGCGAGTGTAATTCTACGCATGTATCGTGAACATCTGATGTCCAATAATAATTTCTTCCTTTCAAGAAACTGGGATAAGATAAAACGTTCCCTGCAATACATTATAAATGAGGATGGCAATGAAGATGGTCTGATCGTTAAAACTCAGCCGAATACATACGACATTTCATTTAACGGTGCCAATACTTATGTAGGAGCACTTTATTTAGCTGCATTGAGAGCCGGTGAAAAGATGGCTTACATTATGAAAGATACCGTAGCTGCCAATTATTACAAGAAAATATATACGGCAGGTAGCGAAAACACCATGGATCGCCTGTGGAACGGTGAGTATTTCTATCAAGATGTAGATGAAAAAGAATATCCTAAATACCAATACGGCAAAGGTTGCTTAAGTGACCAGCTTTTCGGCCAGACATGGGCTTCTCTCTATCGTTTAGGAGATATCTATCCTACAGATGCCATCAATAAAGCATTGCGTTCTATCTGGAAATTCAATTGGACGAATGATGTGAAAGCTCAAAGCGAAGCTCATCTTCCTGAAAGATATTATGCCCATGCCGGAGAACCCGGATTATTCATATGTACATGGCCTTACAGTAAACATCCGGGTGAAGATGGTGTAAGATATCGTGATGAAGTCTGGACGGGTATTGAATATCAAGTTGCAACTGAAATGATAAAACGTGATATGATTGACGAAGGCTTAGCCATAGTCAAAGCTATTCATTCACGTTACGATGGTAAGAAACACAATCCGTGGAATGAAATAGAATGTGGTGACCATTATGCCCGGGCTATGGCATCTTACGGAATACTACAGGCAGTACAGGGTTATTGGTATGACGGGCCTAAAGGCATTATGGGATTTGATCCGAAACTCAGGAAAGATGATTTTACCGGATTCTTTAATGCAGCTGAAGGATGGGGAAATATCTCACAAACCCGCAAAAACAATAAACAAGTTAATTGTGTGGAAGTGAAATTTGGCCGTTTGTATCTTGATAAGTTACAAGTCAATTTACCGGCAGGAACAGGCATCAATAATATAAAAGCTTCATTAAACAATCAGGATATTGCTGTCAGTGCTGCAAATACAAATGGTTATACTGAAATATCATTAAATGGTTTGCAGATGCGTTTGGGAGACAAATTGCAGATAACCTTTGAGTAAAAACAATACATGTTTCCAAAGTGGTGTGTTGCATGGACTTCAAAATACATGCCATTTTGGAGCATATTACCTCAAAATACAATAAACATTTTTTCTTTTTTGTTACATTAAATCAATTAATTATGAAATCAGCATGTAAAAACAGATGCTTAGCAACAATTTTGCTTGCAATTTGCTTGATAGTGGGAGCTCCGCTATGGGCACAACAAAAGGTAGTACATGGCGTAGTTGAAGATTTAGAAGGTAATCCTATGCCTGGTGTTTCAGTAACGGTAGAAGGAACCACTATCGGGACTATTACAGATGTGGATGGTAAGTATGAAATTACAACTCAGGATGGAAAAAAATTAGTTTTCTCCTTTGTTGGAATGAAATCTGAAAAAGTAGAAGTCGGAAAGAAGTCTGTCATTAACATCAGACTGAAAGAAGATGCTGTAATGCTTCAGGAAGTAGTAGCCATCGGTTATGGTACAAAGACCAGGGCTACCACTACCGGTGCGGTAGATCTGGTAAACTCTGATAAATTAATGAACAGACCGGTGACGAATACGGCCGAACTTTTGCAAGGTGTGGTTCCCGGTATGGAAATCAGAAGAACGAATCAGGGTAAAGTAGGTGAAGAAGGTTATTCCATTCAGGTCAGAGGCGTTACATCGCGTTCGGATCCAGGAATCCTGGTAGTAGTAGATGGTATTCCGTATAAAGACAATAATGCAGATGCTCTGAATAAGATTAATCCGCAGGATATTGAGAATATCACTATCCTGAAAGATGCACAGGCCGCCATTTATGGTGCTCGTGCAGCCGGCGGTGTTTTATTGGTCACCACTAAGAAAGGTAAATCCGAAAAGCCGACAATCAGTTATACCGGTAATTTCACTTTCAATGCTCCTGCCAGTGTACCGCAGAAAGTAAACGTTCTGCAGCACATCGAAATGATGGGTGAACTGTATGCCAATGATGGGATAACCAACCATTTCTTCACTCATCTACTTCCTTATGTAGAAACTGCCGATATCTATTCCAAGAATCCTCAGGTTGTAAAAGGTCCATTTGGTGATACTCCTGATTTAGTGTTAGGTTGGCATGACTGGTGGGACGAAATGTATGGAACAGCTTTTGACCATTCACACAACCTATCCATATCCGGAGGTTCGGAAAAATCCAATTACTATGCTTCTATAGGTTATCTTGATCAAGGTTCCATGTTCAACTATGGAGAACACAATAACAAGAAATATTGGGGACGCTTCAAATATGAATATAATGTGAATAAGTACATTAAACTCCGTTCCAACGTATATGTAGGTCGTAAGAAAGTAACAGAGCCTTATAACATCGATCATCTGGCATGGTTAACTTACTGGACCTGGAACTGCCAGCCTACCTATAATCCACAAGGAGAGTATTATGCTTCCGGTGGTTTCGGTAATCCGATTGCCTATGCACAGCACACAGGTAATAAATGGAAAACTTATTATTCTTATTACACACAGTTGGGCTTTGATATTACTCCTATCAAAAACTTAACCATTACAGGTGACATGTCATTGAATTATGATATCACTGATGAGAAGTATTATCGCAAAAGACACCAAACTTATCATTGGGATGGTTCTTTAAACTACGATGTAATAGATTACTGGGAAGGTGGAAAGACTAAAACGGAATCTCTTTACGGTAGAAATGAGCATATAGTTACATCTTTGCATGCCAACTATAATTTCAATATTACAGACAAGCATATGTTCAATGCGATGTTCGGTGCTTCTCACGAAGAACTCGACAGCAGAGGATTCAATGCCTACCGTTACAATCTGATTACCGATGAATTGCCAATATTGGGTTTAGGAGATGCAGAACAACAATACAACGATGAATATTCCAACGCATGGGCTATTACTTCCATTTTCGGACGTTTAAGTTACAATTGGGACAATCGTGTTTTTGTTGAAGCAACCTATCGTAATGACGGCTCTTCCAAATTTGCCAAAGGCCATAAATGGGAAGATTTCTGGGGTGTTTCCGGTTCGTGGATCATTTCCAATGAAAACTTCTTCACGCCAGCCAAGAACTATCTGAACAATTTAAAAATCAGACTTTCCTGGGGACAACTCGGTAATCAGGCAGGTATCGGATTATACGATCATTACCAATACATCTTTGTAGGCGGACAATATCCGTTCGGAGATTCCAATAATCCGTTGAAAGTTCCTAATGCATCATTGGGAGGCATGCCAGCCGTCGATAGAACATGGGAAACCATTGAAACTTATAATGCCGGAGTCGATTTCGGACTATTGAATAATCGTTTGAATGGTACTTTCGACTATTTTATCAAAGATAACAAAAACATGTTCTATGCAGAAGAATTTCCTACTATACTGGGAACAAGTGCCCCCTCCATCAATGGAGCCCACGTTAGAACCAACGGTTGGGAACTCACACTGAATTGGAAAGATAAAATAGGTAAGGTTGGTTATAGATTAGGGGTATCCTTAAGCGATAATAAAACCAAAGTTGTTTCTTTAAGTGATTCCAGAAATCCAGGCCATGGCCTGATTCTTTGCCAACCGTCTGGCTTTCTTTAAATCCTGATAAGCTTCCACTA
>ENA-ORCP01002008-ORCP01002008.1-human-gut-metagenome-genome-assembly--contig:-NODE-2008-length-16794-cov-11.090148_pt1 | contig 16794 bp, 9 predicted proteins | sample MGYA00242990_ERZ507991 | MGnify/ENA primary metagenome ERZ507991 (study PRJEB26167, sample SAMN06115496) | human gut metagenome | host: Homo sapiens | place: China:Henan | collected 2015-05-07... | reverse complement strand
TACGACCCCGCCACCGGCGATGCCCGGAGCTGCGGCACCACCGCCAGCCTGTGCGGTATCGAACAGGCACTGGAAAAAGACGACAAAACCGCACTGGACTATGCCGTGAAGCGCGACCTGCTGCTGCATACTGCCATGACGTTTTTGCAGGGCTTTCCCATGCTGAACTGCGGCGATGAAATTGCGCAGCTCAATGGCTGGGATTACAAAAACGACCCTGACCGTGTGGAGGACAGCCGCAATTTGCATCGCAGCAAATTCAACTGGGAGGATGCAAAGCAGCGCACCCGGAAGGGCACGCTGCAAAATCAGCTGTGGCAGGGCATGGAGCAGCTGCGCCAAATGCGGGCAGACCCCTGCTTTGCCCCGGATGCGTGGGTGACCACATGGGACAGTCACAACCCCGGCGTACTGGCACTGGTGCGCAAGCGCGGTGAGGAAACGCTGGTGGGACTGTTCAACTTTACCGAGTACCCGGCGGGGGCCAGTCTGGACGCTCTGGGCGGCGAGTACCGCACCCCCGAGGGCACTTCCGTCTGGCTGGCGGATGTGGAGCTGGAGCCGTACCAGGCACTGTTGGTAAAAAACAAATAAGCAAAACGAACCCACCTGGCTCTCTCTTTTTGCCAAAGTTTTCAGAGCATTTTCTCGCAATCTGCCGAAAGTAGCGTGTTTTCAAAACTTTTTGTTGACACGGCTCGATTTTTGTGGTAATCTATTCCAACAATTTAATATAACATATTTTACTTAGAGTTCCAGCTCGGCTCCCAAAGGAGCCGGAGCAAGTTTTTAACTTTCTGATCGCTACATAGCAAACCCGAACCAAGGCTATCCCGGAAGGGATGGTCAGGTTCAGGTTGTTGTGTGGCGATTTTTTATTGCCAAATCCAGCACCGCACCTTGAAAACCGCATGACCGTCTGCATGGGATACACGGCGAAGATCCTGAGAAGGAGAGCCGGAAAACGCCGCCGGAAGGGGGGCAGGAAATCCATGCAGGGAGAACGGCAACTGCCATCCACTCGCCTCATGTGTTCAAAATGAGCACATGAGGCGAAACGGACGTTTATCTACTCGTTGGGGCAGGAGAAATCAATGTGGACAAAATGTCTACATTGATTCTGTTCGTATTACACTTAACCTCGACTTGACATTTTGTCAAGCCACGGTGAAAAGTGGTGGGTTACGAAAACCGTAACTTACCACTCAGCCATAACAGAGAAGGTTTAGTTGGTGATCATTTTGATCACCAACCAGACAATCGTAACGCTTTATTGTGTAAAAGTGGTGGCTCCCATTTTGGTAACCAGCATATATCCGTAACAGCCAAAGGAGGATGCCTATGACAACAGAGCAATGGGAACGTGAAAATCAGGACACCCTGATGGAATATTTCATTGATGGTGACCCCAGCGTGCGCAGAATCCAGTGTGAATATTGCCGCAAGGTCATCTACACCCAGACCCGAAACCGCAAATATTGCAGCTTTCAGACCTGCGGTCACAAGATGCTGAATCTGCGGAAAAGGCTTAAAAAGCGCGTTGAGCGAGGAACGTATACCTGCGCTTGCTGCGGGGAGCAGTTCTTACCGATTCGGGCAGATGCCAGATATTGCAGCAATGCCTGTCGGCAAAAAGACTACCGCCAGCGTAAAGCGACGGTTCACGCTTCTCTTTGAGAAACTTGATAAAGTTTGTCAAGTTCCTTATCCACGCTCGCTTTTATCAGTAAAGTGGCACTTCCCATTCTGGGAAGTGCCAAAATACCGTAACGCTTAATTGCTCACTCCCAAATCCCCAAAGTGGGAATTTGGGCTGTCATCTGAAATCAAATTATCAAAATGATAACTTGATTTCATCCGTGGCAGAGCCACCGGAGTTCTCATTTTGATAACTTCGGCTTTACCTGTAACACGTCACTCCCACTCGTAAAAATCAGGTGGTCAAGATGACCACCTGATTCCACCTGTAACGCTGCAAGGCCTATTGAAAATCAGGTGCCGCCACCCGGCACTTGATTCTACCCGTAACGGAATCAGTGGGTCAAAGTGGCCCACTGAAAAAGCCGGACGAGCTGTTTTTCTGGACAGCTTGCCCGGAGCAAGAGTGCAGAGGTGCGGGTCGCCAGTGGCGACCTCAAAAGGCCGCAGGCATTTTGAAGCACCGACCGAGCCGACAGGCGAGACCGCAGCCCTTTGAAGGGAGTCAAGGGGGAACGCCTTGCCCAGTGATATGATGCTGTGCGTCATATCCTACTGGGTTATTATCTGGCGCAAAACGGCGGCAGATCCAGCAGCTCCGCTGCTGCGTTCTCCCACGCCAAGCTGTTGAAACGGAGGGATGTCTATCTGAAATTAACACGACACAACGGACGAGCCGGGACCCACGGCACCTATAACCCCAAACACAATGACCGGAGTTTCAACCTTGCCAACAGTGAGCACATCGACCCGGAACGAGCCAAGGTCAACATCTACTGGGATTGCTTCCACGGTTTCCGTTCGGCTCTCGACCCACAAGACCCGGACAATCTGGGGGCGACCTTCTCGGATGTGGAACGGCAGTTCTATGAGAGCCGCTATTCCAACTTTGTGGAAAGCCAGAACGAGCGCAACGCCAAGATCCGGCACACGGAACGCAACCGCTCCATTCCTGACCTGTTGTCCAGCCGCAAGACCTGCCCAGAAGAAACCATCTATCAGCTGGGAACGCTGGATGAACACGCCTCCGCAGAGGATTTGCTCAATCTCGTCACAGAGTTCATTGAGGCGTTTAAAGCCAAGTATGGCGACCATGTTCATGTGCTGGACTGGGCACTGCATCTGGACGAAAGCACACCCCACATCCACGAGCGTCATGTGTTCGACTGCGAAAACAAGTACGGCGAGATCGCTCCTCAGCAGGAAAAGGCACTGGAAGCGTTGGGCTTCGACCTGCCCGACCCGGGCAAACCCCTCAGCCGCCGCAACAACCGCAAAATCACCTTTGATGCCGCCTGCCGGAAAATGCTGTTTGAAATCGCCAAGCGGCACGGGCTGGATCTTGAAGAAGAAGCGGAGTACGGAAACCGCAAATATCTGGAAAAGCAGGACTACATCCTTGCCAAGCAGAAGGAGCGGCTTGCCGCTCAGCAGAGCAAGCTGGATGAACTGACCCTGAAAGTTTCGGACATGGAATCTCTGCTGGAAGATGTTTCGGCAGCAGCCTACGACAAGGCGGTGGAGGTCGTGACGGACGTGGTGCGCACTGAGACCCGGAAAGAGGATATGCGGATGATCGAGGACACGAAGAAGTGGGTGCTGTCCCCGGAACGCAAAGCTCCGCAGGCCACGAGAGAGTACGCCGCTCACCGTTTGGACACCGTGCTGGACAAGTTTCTCAAGACTATGCAGACCACCGCTACACGTCTGCAAGAGAAGCTGCTGAAGCCGGAAGTTCGGCAGAAAGGCAAAGAACAGGTCAAGGAGAAAGCACGGGATTCCGTTCTGCAACTGCTGAATCGCTTGCAGGCAGAACAGGCACAGCGGAAGCCATCTGTCCCGCCTACCGCCGAAAAGTCAGAAACACGAGGTGATGTTTATTGAGCAAAGAAGTCAATCAAGAAGAACGTGCTCCCCGAACCGTTGAAGATGTGAAAGAGATGCTGACCAAGCACTCCAATGGAGAGATCCAGCGGACGATCCAAAACTGCATCACGATTTTGCAGAACGACCATGTGCTGGCCGATGCCATCCGGCTGAACCTGTTGAGCGAGCGCATCGACATTGTAAAGCCTGTAGGTTGGCCCCGCTCCGGCAAGACGCTGAGCGACACCGACATGAAGTATATCCTGCGTCGGATGGAGAAATACGGCATTTCCAGCGAGAAGAAAATTGAATCGGCCATCCGCATCGTTGCCAACGAGAACCGCTATCATCCCATCCGGGACTACCTGAAAGGCCTGAAATGGGATGGGACGGGGCGGATAGCCCATGTCCTGCACCACTTCCTCGGTGCTGCGGAGGACGAGTACACTTGCGAGGCTATGAAAATTTTCCTGCTGGGAGCCATCAAGCGGGTATTCCAGCCGGGATGTAAATTTGAGACCATGCTCTGTCTGGTGGGCGGGCAAGGTGTGGGAAAGTCCAGCTTTTTTCGGCTGTTGGCGGTCAAGGATGAATGGTTCTCGGACGACCTGCGGCGGCTGGACGACGACAACGTGTACCGAAAGCTGCAAGGCCACTGGATCATCGAAATGTCGGAGATGATCGCCACCGCCAATGCCAAGAGTATCGAGGAGATCAAAAGTTTTCTCAGTAAACAGAAGGAAACCTATAAAGTCCCCTACGAGACCCATCCTGCCGACCGTCTGCGCCAGTGCGTCTTTGCTGGCACGACCAACCGGCAGGATTTTTTGCCCCGTGACCGCACGGGCAACCGCCGTTTCATCCCTGTCCCGGTGGATGCGGAACTGGCCGAAGTTCACATTTTGGACAACGAAGCCGAATCCCGCACCTATATCAACCAGCTTTGGGCGGAAGCCATGACCATCTACAACAGCGGCAACTATAAGCTGGCGTTCAGCCCTGCCATGCAGGAAACGCTGCAAGCCCACCAGCAGGACTTCATGCAGGAGGATGCGCAGGCTGGCATGATCTACGCCTTTCTGGAGGACTACACGGGTGACCGGGTGTGTTCCAAGCAGCTCTATGCGGAGGCACTGGGCAACACCAACATCCCGGCAGAGTGGGAGACCCGTGCTATCTGCGAGATCATGAACACCGGCATTTCGCGCGGCGATATCCAAGGCTGGCAGGCGCACAAGACCGCCAAGCGTTACCCGAAGTACGGCGTTCAGAAAGGCTGGGAGCGCGTAACCAGCCCCGAAACCGGGGCTGAAAATTTCTCCGAAATAACGGATGCGGAAGCCGAGCAGATGGGCTTTCCCTTCTGATGGACAGCGGTTGCACGGCCAGTTACAGATTCGGTTACACCGCAGTTACAGCGCAAAAACCGCATGACTGCTGCGTTTTCCTCTTTCTGTAACCATGTAACCTTAAAAAGATAAGAAAAAGTATAAAGCCCATCGAATGCCCTGTGTGCAGAAAAAGAGAGTTTTCCTGCCCGGTTACAGGCGTTCGGTTACAAGGAATTGGAGGTCTGCCTATGAAGGATGTCCCGATCTGGGAAAAGAGCAATCTGACGCTGGAAGAAGCTGCGGCTTACTCTGGCATTGGCATCAACAAGCTGCGTTCATTATCGGATAAGGAGCATTGTCAGTTCGTGCTGTGGGTGGGTTCCAAGCGGCTCATCAAACGGCGCAAGCTGGATGAATACACGGAGCGAATGTACTCGCTTTGAAAATGTCCCGGATATTTTTCAAAACGTCTTGCAGAGAATGGCGTATCTGTGGTACTATGAACACAGAACAACGCTCTTTTCTGTACCGCAATGTAGAAAGGAGCAACGCTCATGGCAACAAATCAGAATACGAAACGCAAGGACAAGGCGCGTGTGGTTCTCCGCAAGGGCGAATCCCAGCGCAAAGATGGCAAGTACGATTTCCGTTGGACTTCCCCGGATGGCAAGCGACATTCTATTTATGCCGCGACCTTGGAGGAGCTTCGGGAAAAGGAAAACGACATTCAGCGAGATTCGCTGGAAGGCATCAAGGCAGAAGCACGGTACGTCACCCTGAACGATGTGTTCACCCTGTGGGCAAAGGTGAAGCGTGGTCTGAAGGACAACACTTTTCAGAACTATCTGTACCTTTATCGGCAGTTCGTGGAGCCGGATTTCGGCAAATCGAAGGTGTCTGCGCTCAAAAAGTCGGATGTGAAGCAGTTCTACAACACACTGACAGACGAGCGAGGCTTGCAGATTTCTACGATTGACAGCGTACACACGGTTCTGCATCAGGTGCTGGACATGGCAGTGGATGACTGCTATCTGCGGAGCAATCCCTCGGACAATGTTCTGCGGGAGCTGAAAAAGGCACACCAGTTTGAAACCAACCGCCGTAAGGCACTGACCGTGGCAGAGCAGAATCTGCTGCTGTCCTACCTCTCCAAAACGCCGAAGTACCAGCACTGGTATCCGATTTTCGCGGTCATGCTGGGAACTGGTTTGCGTGTAGGAGAAGCCACTGGTCTGCGCTGGTGCGATGTGGATTTAGAGGAAGGCACGATCTCCGTCAACCACACGCTGGTCAACTACGACCACCGTGAGAACAACGGCGGCAGGAAAGGCTGCTACTTCAACTGCCACTCGCCCAAAACAAAGGCCGGTGTCCGCACTGTTCCGATGATGGACTTCGTGAAAGAAGCCTTTGAAAAGGAACGTGCCTATCAGGAAGAAGCAGAGATCCGCTGCACGGTAACGGTGGATGGCTATACGGACTTCATCTTTGTCAACCGCTTTGGTGAGTGCCAGCATCAGGGAACGCTGAACAAGGCCATCCGGCGCATCATCCGGGACTGCAACGATGAAGTGCTGGTGAAGAATCCGAACAGCACCGTACTCCTGCCGCGTTTCAGCTGCCATACCCTGCGGCATACCTTCACGACCCGGATGTGCGAAGCGGGCGTGAACATCAAGGTGATTCAGGATGCGCTGGGACATTCGGATATTTCCACGACCTTGAACATCTATGCGGATGTGACCAAGGAACTGCGCAAGTCTGAATTTGAAAATCTTGATCGTCAGTTCGCACAGTGGAAAGACCCTGAAGAATAAAATAAAGCGTACGCCAAATACGCCATACGCCATTTACGCCAATTCATACGCCAAACGATACAGTTCGGATAAAGGCTTGTGTAGAGATGTAAATGGAAGGGTAAAAATCAACCCTTGCGGTGTAGAGTAATATCAAGAAATAAAGGCTTATAACTGCTTGTCGATGACATCCCCACGATGAAGCCGATTGAGCAGTAAATTTCCAATTTTAAGATGACAAAGCCTGAAACTTCTTGATGAACCGAGAAGTTTCGGGCTTTTTGTTTGCGCTCATTCACGCAAACAGCCCCCGGCAGAGCATTGGCTCTGCCGGGGGCTGTGGTTCATGTCCGGGCACTTTCCGCGTTCCGGAAGATCTTACTGTTTACTGTTTGGGGAAAGCCTTTTTCCAGACCTCGATGGTCTTGAACTTGGGCATCCAGCCGTTGGGGTCGAACTTGCCGTCCTTAGCGTCCAGCAGACCCTGCTCCACGCACCACTGAGCAGCCTTGGCCAGCTCGGCGTCAGCCACGTCGGCAAAGGCGGGCTGTGCGGCGGGTTCGGGCTTGCCTGCGGTCTGCCACAGCAGCATGGCCAGCTCACCGCGGTTTGCGGGGATGGCTGCGCCCTCGGGCAGCAGGTCGTTCAGGATGACGCGGGTGGTGATCTCGTAGCCGCCCCAGACGGCTGCGCCGCCGATGGCAACGCCTGCGATGGCTGCGCCTGCGCCGTCGTCGTCGCTGCTGGGTGCTTCATCGATCGTGCGCCAGTGTGCGGTCAGCTCCACAGGAGCCATTGGCATGGTAAACGACGTGGTCATGCTGGTGGCATCCTCCAGCTTCACAGTGGCCTTGCCGTCTTCATCCAGAGAGGTGACCTCCCAGTAATCAAAGATCATGTTCGGGTCGGCGTTGGGGTCGGCGGAAACAGTGATCCGCTTACCCGGGTCTACAATGATCTCAGCAGCTGCTGCTTCGCCCTCTGCAAAGGCCGTGCCACCCTCTACGATAACCCGCTGTGGCATCACATAAGCGGGCATGCTGTAGTTGGCTTTCAGCTCCACTGCGCCGTCGCCCATCACAAAGGAAAAGCTGCGATCCGTCAGACGCGTGCCGTCTGCTTTCAGGATGTAGCCCTCATCGTCCATGGGCAGCGGATCAGCGTAATCAACGTGGATCGTTCCGCTGATCAGGGTCCAGCCCTCGAAGGTCTCGATGGTGGGGTACGGCTCGTCTGCGGTAACGGTGATGGGGTCACCCTTTGCGGCAGATCCTGCCGGATTGCCGTTCGCGTCGACAGCGGTGCCGTAGGTCACGGTCAGGTCGTACAGGTCTACGTACTCTGCCGTCAGGTCAACGTTGCTGTCCGGCATGGTAAAGGTGCCGGCCTTATCATCAAGATTCGTCAGGTTGCCAAAGTTATCGACCCAGTGAGAGAACCGCTTGCCGGGGATCTCAGGTGCGGTCACTGCATAGGGCGTGCCCTCTTTGATGTTCTCAAAGATATCCGTCGAATCCTCGCTGTGCACGGTGACGGTGTGGACGTTCTTGTACACTGCGGTGATCTCCACAGCTTCATTGGGCATCTCGAAGGTGGCAACAGAGCCATCGTCATTGACCGGGGTCAGGGTCACCTTGTCACCCGTGACTTCCCAGTGGTCAAAGACCTTGCCCTCAGCGGACTTGTCTTTTGCCGTGATGGTGATGCGGTCGCCCTTGATCGCGCCGAGGCTGCCGCCGTTCATGTTGAGCAGGGTATCGCCGTTCGCATGGACTGCAGTGCCGTCAATGACGGTAACTGCGTGCAGCTTTGCATACTGCGCGATGATCTTTACGATCTCATCGCTCTGCGGCATGACGAAGTGGGTTCCGTTCTCATCATATTTGAGACTTACGCCCGTGCCGCCGGTGACTTCCCATTCGGTAAAGACCAGATCTTCCGCCATGCGGTCATCCGGCTCAATGTACACGGTCTCGCCGGGGGTAGCGATGATCTTTGCGTCTGCCGGGGTGTCTTTGGTGTTCGCCTTACCGTGAGTTACCTCGACGGTCTGATCGTGCACGTAGCTGTAGGTCGGCGTCAGCGTCACAGCGCCGGCCGGCATGGTGAAGGTGATCGACTTATTATTCTTCAGCTGTTCCTCGGTCAGGCCGATATCGCCGCCTTCCACCGTCCAGCCGGTGAAGATCTGATCCGGTGTTGTATCTTTAGCGGTAGCAGTGATCACATCGCCCTTTGCGGCAGATGCTGCCGGATCGCCGTTCGCGTCGACAGCGGTGCCGAAGTTCACAGTCAGGTCGTACAGCTCGACGTACTCTGCCTGCACCACCACATTACCGGCGCCCTTCAGCGTAAGGATGCCATCGTCACTCACGTCTGCATCGCCGCTGAGAACCTTCCAGCTCTTGAAGCGGTAACCGGGGATCGGTGCAGCTTCAAGGGGAACGGTACCGCCCACCTTGGTCTTTCTGGTGCCGACCACACCATGGTTTACGTTGTCGGTGATCGTGATGGTGTAGAGCTTCTTGTAAACAGCGGTCAGCGTCACGTCATCGCGCCGCATCGTAAAGGCTGCATCTGCGCTCTCGTAGTCTGCAAAGAGGTCTGTAACGGTATCGCCGCCAACCGTCACTTCCCAGTGATCGAAGATCAGACCATCGGCGGTCTTGTCCTCTGCTTTGACCTTGATGTCCTCTCCAAAGATCGCAGTCTGTTTCTGGCTGGTTGTCGGCGTGCCCGTCTCCGTCTGATACAGCACGGTAACGGTATGCTGCCTCTCGTATTTCGCCTCTACCTCAACGTTTGCACCGATCATGGTAAAGGTCGTGGATTCAGCGGTGGGGTTATCCAGCTTCACAATGGGTTGGCCGTTCGCGTCCAGAGACGTCACAGTCCAGCCCACAAAGACCTCGCCCAGTTTCGTTCTGTCAGCGGCCTTGATGGTCACGGTGTCGCCGGGGTTCGCGGTATCCGCGCTCTTATCGTGCACGGTGCCGTTGACCACGGTAACGGTGTACAGCTGCTTCGGCACAGCGGTGATGGTGACATCGCTGTCCGGCATCGTAATGGTAAGCGGGTCGTTCTTGGACTGCGAGTCGCTCAGCCCCATGCCCTCGCTCGTCCAGTGCAGGAACTGCTGATCCGCAGCAAGTGCGGAATGCACAGTGATGGTGTCGCCCGCGATCGCTTGGATGGATTTGCCGCTTCCGTCGATGAAGCCGCCCACCACATACAGGGTGTGGATGGTCTTGTGCTCAGCGGTCAGGGTGATATTTGTTCTGGGCATAGTGAAGGTGATCTCCGGCTGCGTCAGGTCGATGGTCTTGCCCTTAAGGGACAGCGCGGTGTTGTTTTCCACCTTCCAGCCGGTGAACTTTTCGCCTTCCGGGACATTGGCCTTCACGGTGACGGTGTCGCCCGCGATGTGGTTGATCGTATCCGTCGCTGTGCCATCGTTGACCGTAACGGTGTACAGGTTGTTATACACAGCCTCCAGCTCCACCGGCTCATCCGGCATGGTGAAGGTGGCGGTCTTGATGCCGTTCAGCGTCACTTTGCCCGACTTGACCACCCAGCGATCGAACTTCAGCTTCTCATCGAGGCGGCTGTTCGGGGTGATCGTGACGGTGTCGCCTGCAACGGCAGTGGGCTTATCCGACTTGCCGTTGATCACGGTAACGGGATGCAGGGTCTTGTACTGCGCGGTAAGCTCTACGGCGTTCTTGGGCATCTCGAACTCGACGACCGGAGACTTCTGCTGATCCTCCGTCAAGTTAATGCCCTTTGCCGTCCAGCCCGCAAACTTCTTGCCCGCAGGTGCATCCTGTGCCGTTGCGACGATCTTATCGCCCTTGACAGCCTCAGCCGCGGCAGTGCCATTGACGGTGTAGGTGCCCCCATTCACCGTGATGGGCTGGATCGCCTTGTACTTCGCTTCCACGATCACATTGCCCTCGAGCATCTTGAAGGTGGTCACATCGCTCTTGGGGTTTGTGAGGGTCACGCCGCCGTTCTTCACTACCCAGTGGTCGAACTTGCGGCCCGGGATGGTGTCGGCCGTAATGGTGACCTCAGTGCCCTGTATTGCCTGCGGCAGCGATGCAATGCCCTTTTCTGCCGTGATGGTGTACAGCTTATTGTAGCGTGCCTTCAGCTCCACATCCTTGTCCGGCATGGTGAATGTGGCAGTGTTGTCTGTTGTGCTGCGAATCAGCTCTGCATCCGCGATGCCGCTGACAACCTCCCACCGCACGAACTGGTAGCCCTCAGCGGTACGGTCATCGGGGGTCACAGTGACGGTCTGGCCTGCATAGGCCTTGTTATCCGGCACATCCACGGTTGCATGGGTCAGGGTAATCGTCCTCGCCACAACGGGCGTAATGTACACAGCATTTGCTTCTGCGTTGATGGGCGTACTACTCGGGTCAACACGCGGGCCGTTCTCCGTATCAGAGTAGACGTACTTGCCGCCGGAATAGTTGATGCTGTTTGCCATGCCGCCCGTGCCCTTGTTCTGGATGGTGACAGGGACAGGGCACGCGATCGTAACATCGCCCGTCACAATGTGGTTAGTATCACTCTTACCCGAGATCGCTACCTCGGAGGCCTGATTCACGGTCATATTGCCGAGCACGGCGATGTATGTTCCAGAAGTAATTTCCACCTTGCCGTCACAGCTGATCTCAACATCGCTGCCGACGGCAATATAGTATTCGCTCGTGACCTTGACGCTCGCTGCATTCGTGACCGTCAGTTTGTGTTGTACAGTCGACTCACCTGGAACTCTATCGCACAGTTCAACGTTCACACCCGGGGCATCAATAGTCAGGTCACCCCTGATCATTCCACTGGACTTCAGGGTATTGGTGGTCTCGTCGTAGCTCAGCTTACCTTCATTTTGACCGCCGAGGATGTCGTTCTTGTTTCCTTCATCGACCGTCTTTCCATTGACTTTGATGGTCGGAAAACTGTTCTCCTCGCTGAGCAGGCTTGAGCTGCGGTAGGAGCCGATGCTCAGCTGCATCAGCGCGTCGGTGCTCTCGGCCAGAGCGGGTGCCGACAGGGTGAACATCATGCAGGCCGCCATAGCCGCCGAGGCAGCCCGCCGGGCAAGATCTTTTCGTTTCATGTACAAATTCCTCCTTTAGGAGATTTTTACGGGGGGGGGTATGCTTCTTGCCTGAGCATAGCACATTTTTCCGGATTTTTGAAGCAAAACTGCGTGAATCGCGATTTAAATGCGTGAATCGCGAAGTCGCGTCAAATCCAGCATCATTTCTTTGTGCAAAACAGCAAAAACCCCCGGCAGGGCGTCGGCTCTGCCGGGGGTTTGCAAGTATGAAAGATCAGTCCTTTTTCTCTGCTGTGCGGGCAAAGAAGTTGGCGAGGATGGCACCGGAAATGTTATGCCACACCGAGAACACGGCGCCCGGGATGGTTGCCAGCGGATACTGTGCAAAGTGGGCGGCGGCAAGGCTGGTGGCAAGGCCGGAGTTCTGCATACCGACCTCGATGGAGATGGCGCGGCACTTGGTGGAGTCCAGCTTGAGCAGCTTGCCCACGCCGAAGCCGGTCAGGTAGCCCAGCAGGTTGTGCAGGATGACCACCACAAGGATCAGCAGACCGCTGGTCATGATCTTGGCACTGTTTGCGGAAACGACCGCGCAGATGATGAGCACGATGGCCGTGGTGGAAACCAGCGGCAGCACGCGGACGGCGTTCTGGGTGAACTCATGGAAGAAGTGGTTGACCACAAAGCCCAGAGCGATGGGCACCAGAACCACCTTAACGATGGAGAGGAACATGTTCACGGGGTTCACATCCACGCGCTGACCGGCGTACAGCAGGGTCAGCAGCGGGGTGAGGAACGGAGCCAGCACGGTGGACACGGCGGTCATGCCGACGGACAGGGCAACGTCGCCCTTGGACAGGTAGGTCATGACGTTGGAGGAAGTGCCGCCGGGGCAGGTGCCCACCAGAATGACGCCGATGGCCAGCTCGGTGGGCAGGTGGAACACCTGAGTCAGCGCCCATGCCAGGAAAGGCATGAGGGTGAACTGTGCCACGCAGCCCACGATGACGTCCTTCGGGCGGCTGAACACCACCTTGAAGTCCTCAGGCTTCAGGGTCAGGCCCATGCCGAACATCACGATGCCCAGCAGGGTGTTGACCCACGCGGTCTTGACCACGCTGAACGGGCCGGGGAAGAACAGGGCACCGGCTGCCACCACGATGACGATGGCGGCCATATACTTGCCCACAAAGTCGCTTACTTTTTCCAGTGTTTTCATGATTTTTTCTCCTTTTCTTCTGGCGTGTACAAAGGCAATGAAACATCCGGGAATGGCAAACGACTGCCCCGCAAATGAAAAACGCCTTTGTCCCCTACGGTTCGTAAGAGACAAAGGCGTATAAAATCCTCTGCGGTACCACTCTTATTGCCGGCGCAAAGGCCAGCCCCTCAGTGCGCATCCAACAATGCGCGGCTCTTGATAACGGAAGCCTGCCGTTCCCGCTTACTGGGGCGTGTGCACGCCCATTCAGCCGGAAAGCTCGGAGAGGATCTTCCCGCGGACGCCCTGCGCTGCCTTGCACCAGACGGCAGCTCTCTGCAGCATTCTTTCCGGGTACTCTTTCTCGTCATAGCCGAATATTTCACTGACACGGAGTATACTCCCCCGTGGGGTCAAAGTCAATAGAAAGCGCCCCGCTTATTTTTCATGCAGCTCACGTTTCAGGTGAGTTCACTTCATCACGTCCATCAGGGTCTGCAGCAGGCGGTCGCAGCTTTAGCCTTTAACACCACCCAGTGCCACACCGCGGACGATGAACTTCGACAGCAGCAGGTACACGATGATGACGGGCAGGATGGCGATGGCCACCATCATATACACCTTGCCCATATCAAACTTCAGGAAGTCGGCGCTGCGCAGCTGTGCGATCAGGATGGGCAGGGTCTTTTTGTCGGCGCTGTCCAGCACCAGAGCGGGAATGAAGTAGTTGTTCCAGCTGGCCACGAAGGAGAAAATGGCCTGCACTGCCAGAGCGGGCTTCATAATGGGCAGCACGATCTTGTTGAAGGTGTAGAACTCGCCTGCACCGTCGATGCGGGCAGCCTCTACGATCTCCATGGGAAGGGAAGCGTCCAGATACTGCTTCATGAAGAAGAACACGGTGGGCGCTGCAATGCTGGGCAGGATCAGCGGGATAAAGCTGTTCTTCAGGCCCATCTTGGTGATGAGCTGCAAAAAGCCCAGAGCCGACACCTGCGTGGGCATGGTCATGATCAGCAGGATAATGGCAAACGCGGCCTTTTTGAATTTGAAGTTATAGGCGTAGATGCCGTAGGCCGTCAGGGCCGAGAAGTACACGCTGAACGCCGCCGAGCAGGCAGAGACGATCAGGCTGTTGCGGATGCCGGTGATGACAGGGATGTTAGCATCGGCCAGCACGTTCTGGAAGTTGGTAATGAGCGATTTGCCCGGCAGCAGCGAGAAGCCTTTCTGGATCTCGAAGTGGGTGCGGGTGGAGTTGATCACCAGCACATAGAAGAAGAACAGGCACAAAAAGCTGATGAGCACCAGCACCAGATAACACCATGCGCGGCGTGCAGCCAGTGTTGCTTTTTCCGATTGATTTCTAGGAGTGTGTGCCATAATCATTTCCCTCCTTTTGCTGCCTTTTTGGCGGCGTTCAGTTCTTTGCGCTGGGCGCGGGTCAGGCCGTCATCCTCCTTGGTAAGGGAGAAGTAGACCACAACGCACAGCACTGCGCACACGAGGAACAGCACCACCGAGACTGCACCGGCCATGCCGTAGTTCTTGCTGAACAGGTGGTTGTTCAGGTACATGATCATGGTGGTGGAGGTGCGGTCCGGGCCGCCCTTGCCGTTGGTCAAAATCTGCGGCACATCGAACATCTGCAGGCCGCCGATCATGGAGGTGATCATGACGTAAACAAGGATGGGACGGATCAGCGGAATGGTGATCTTCCAGAACATCTGGTTCGGGGTGCAGCCGTCCAGTTCAGCCGCTTCGTACAGGGTGGGATCCACGCCCATGATCGCAGCCATCAGCATGATGGTGGTGTTGCCGAACCACATCAGGAAGTTCATCAGGCCGATCAGCCCGCGGTTGCCCCACACGGTGTTCAAAAAGCTGATGGGTTCTTTGATCCAGCCCATGCTCAGCAGCACGGCGTTCACCGGGCCGTTGTCCGAGAACAGCGCGAAGAACAGCATTGCAAAGGCGGAGGCCATGATCAGGTTGGGCATGTAGATGACCGTCTTGAAGAAGGTCTGGCCCTTCAGCTTCAGGCGCAGATCGGTGAACCATGCTGCCAGCAACAGGGAAATGGCGATCTGCGGGATAAAGCCGATGATCCACAGGATCAGCGTGTTGCCGAAGTATTTGGCCAGATCGGTGGCGAACAGGGTAATGTAGTTTTTCAGGCCCACAAAGTTGGGGCCGATGATCTTCAGGCCGCTGCGGTAATACTCAAAAAAGCTGTAATAAATGGTGGAGACCAGGGGGATCAGCTGAAAGACCGCGAAGATGATGAAAAACGGTGCAATGAAGATGTAGCCCCATTTCGCGTAGCTGATCGACCCTTTCTTTTTTGTCTTTTCTCCCATGAGACTGCCCTCCTGACGATGGTTCCAGGCAAAAAGGGGCGGGCGCTCTGCCCGCCCCCTCGATTCAGTTTTGCCTGCCGAAGTCGTGCGTTGGTTATGCCGGCCAGACCACATCGGTCAACTCGGGGTACTTCTCCTTGATGGCGGTCTCGAAGTTTGCCTTTGCGGTGTCCTCATCCACGTTGCCGGTGAAGTAATCCTTGAATGCATTCTGGAAGCTTTCGGTGATGCCCTGATCGTAAGGACCGGCGTTAGACATGTCGATCTTCTTTGCGGCTTCTGCAAACAGAGCGATATGGTTCTGGCCGCCCAGGAAGTCCGACTTGTAATCGCTGTTCGCGATCTCGTTCATGGCTTTCTCGTTGTTGGTGTAGTCCTCGGTATCCAGGGTAATCTGCTTCATGATGGCTTCGTCGCAGGTCAGCTTCTGCATGACATCGCGGATCAGGTCGATGTTGTCACTGCCGGCCGCGCCGCAGATCCAGGTGCCGCCCCAGTAATAAGGCTGAGGGCCTTCGCACACGGCGTAGTCGCCGTAGATGCCGTTGCCCACCTGCGGCTTTTCGCCATCCGCCACGGGCGTTGCCAGCGAGTTGCCCAGCAGGGTGAAGTTGATGCCCCAGGTGGAGTAGAAGAAGCCGAACACCTTACCGGTGGGGCCCTGATCGGATGCCCACTGGCTGTCCCACAGGCTGGACTTGTTGTTGTAGCCCTTGTCGGTGTACTCCTTGGTCTGGTCCACCCACTTCATCAGGTTCTCGTCCACGGTAACGGTGGTACCGGTGACCCAAGGCGCGGAGACGTTGTTGGAGAAGGTGCGGTATGCATCATCGAAGCCGGACAGCATCTTGTAGCCCTTGGCAGCAGCCTTGGCAGCTACATCGTTGAACTTATCCCAGTCGGACAGGTAGGTCTGCACTTCGGCGGGGTCATCGGTGCCCAGCACTTCCTTGGCAATGCTGCGGCGGTATGCGAACAGGCCCGGGGTAGCCTGCCAGGTGGTGCCGCGCTGGCTGCCGTCCACAGAAACGATGTCCTTGGTGTACTGGTACTGGCCAGCCAGATCGGAATCGGTCAGGCCGATATCCTTCTTGACATCCAGAACGTAGTCGGAATCCACATACTTCAGAGCGTAGTCAGCCTCGATCAGGAAGATGTCGATCTTGTCGTCATCGGCAGCGGAGTCTTGATTCAGCAGAGCCTCGTCCAGCTTGTTCTGGTAGTTGTTGTTCTCGTTGGCGTTGATGGTCCACTTCACGGTGGTGCCGTCCTTCAGGGTGGTGGTGGACTTGTCGGCTGCGATCTCCTTGACCTCGGGATAGTAGTCGTTAAAGCGGCTCTGGAACTCATCATTCCAGCACCAGATGTTTAGCACCTTGCCCTCGGCGGCAGCCGGAGCAGAAGCAGCTGCAGAGGATGCAGGAGCAGAGGAAGCAGCAGTGCTGCTGGAGGAACCGCCACCACAGGCTGC
>ENA-ORCP01002005-ORCP01002005.1-human-gut-metagenome-genome-assembly--contig:-NODE-2005-length-16808-cov-24.657522_pt1 | contig 16808 bp, 14 predicted proteins | sample MGYA00242990_ERZ507991 | MGnify/ENA primary metagenome ERZ507991 (study PRJEB26167, sample SAMN06115496) | human gut metagenome | host: Homo sapiens | place: China:Henan | collected 2015-05-07... | reverse complement strand
GTCCATCAAAATGGAGGTGTGGGGCGACTACGCTTGCTTCACCCGGCCTGAAATGAAGGTTGAACGTGTGAGCTATGACGTTCCCACGCCCAGTGCAGCCCGCGGAATGGTGGAAAGCGTATATTTTCATAATGGTCTTCGTTGGATAATAGACCGCATCTACGTCTGCAATCCCATCCGTTTCATCAACATTCGTCGTAACGAAGTAGCATCCAAAGTTTCCAAGAATAAGATTTTGAGTGAAGCCAACGGCAAAGCTCTTTCCTATATCAACCGCCGAAAAGAAACACAGCAGCGTGCCACCACCATGCTCCGCGACGTACATTACGTCATTGAAGCACACTTCGAGATGACCGACCAAGCCAATCCGTCGGACAATCCCGGCAAGTTTCAGGACATCGTGAAGCGGCGGCTGCGCAATGGTCAGGCGTACATGCAGCCTTATCTTGGCTGTCGGGAATGCACGGCGCATTTCCGCCTTTGGGAAGGCGGCGACATTCTCACCATCGACGAAACGCGGGATTTGGGCTATATGCTTTACGATATGGACTATTCTGATTCCCAAAACATCCAGCCGATGTTCTTCCGGGCGCAGATGGTGCATGGTGTGATTGATTTGACAGACTGTGAGGTGGTGAAATGATTCTGCAATCGCTCGTGCGGTGCTATGATTCGCTCGCCGCACAGGGCAAATTGGAGCGTCCCGGCTGGTCGGTCGTCAAGGTGCAATGGGGCTTGTATCTGACTGCTGACGGGCAGGTGGAGTCGGTGGAAATGCTCGGCACAGCCAACGAGAAAGGCAAGCTGATTCCGCGCACAATGTTCCTGCCAACCCCCGCCAAACGTACCAGCGGTCACAAAGCAGCCAGTTTTTTGTGTGACAACGCCAAATACTTGCTCGGCATTACTAATGAGCCATACAGTGGTACAGGCAAGGATCCCCTCAAAGATGCTGAAATTTGTTTCCGCACAAGCGCCAAGAAGCATCATGCGCTGCTGGACGGCATATCCTGCCCGATGGCGCAGGCGATTCTCCGCTTCTTCGACACTTGGCAACCCGAACAGGCAATGCAATTTCCTGCCCTGTCGGATCATTTTGACGAGCTGTGCAAAAGTAGCAATTTAGTTTTCTGCATGACCGACGCATTCGGCGTGACCACGATGTCACAGGATATACCAGAAATTCAAGCAGTTTGGGACGAAGCTGCGAACAGCAGTACGGAAGATAAACCAAAAGCTCCTCCGATTAAAAAGGTTATATGGCTTTGTCCAGATAAAGTAAGTTTATCAATTTTGGCAGATAATTCTTCAGAGGAAATATCTTTACCAAAAACATCAAGTACAATTAAATAACTATTTGCTGGAACTTTCTTTAAGAGTCTTTCACCTTCAGCTATTAATGTAGCTTTTTTCTCAGCTGGTGAAGGATTATCTTTCATTTTTTCTTCATTGATTTCAATGAATTCTAATTGTGTAAAAGGTTTTAAGCGTTTTACAAATTCATTGATACCATCACGTAAATATTTTTCTTTAATTTTACCTGAAGCTACAATTGATATTTTCATGATTAATTATTTGTTGGCATTTCAGCTAGAGTAGCTGTAACGTCGCCAACTTGTCCATTTCTTGAGATTGTGATTGTGATATTATCGCCGACTTTATGTTCAGCTATGATACTGCGTAAATCAGCTACAGTATTAGTGTCTTTACCGTCGATTTTTAAGATTAAATCACGTTGTCTAATACCAGCTTGGTCAGCAGGACTGCCGAGTTCAAGTTGCATTACAATGACGCCAGCATCGACATTTAATTTATAACCAGCTTGAGCTGCAGTTTGTTTATCAAGAACACCCACGCCAAGATATGGGTAAGTTACATGACCTTTATTGATTAATTCATCAATGATTGGTTTAGCAGTATTGATAGGAATAGCAAAACCGATACCTTCAACGCCAGTAGCAGCAAGTTTTGCACTATTGATACCGATTACTTGACCATCAGCATTTACAAGTGCACCGCCAGAGTTACCAGGGTTGATAGCTGCATCAGTTTGTAAAAGTTTTAGACGATTATCACCGATAGTTAAAGTACGGTTTAATGCACTGATTACACCAGCAGTTACACTGCCCTGAAATTCTAGACCTAAAGGATTGCCGATAGCAATGGCAGGTTCACCGACCATGATATCATCGGAATTACCGAATTCAGCAGTTGGTAAATCAGTAGCATCTACTTTGATTACTGCTAAATCTGAATATGGGTCAGTGCCAACGAGCGTAGCAGGAAGTGTTCTGCCATCAGCGAGAGCTACAGTGATATCTTTAGCACCTTCAATTACATGGTTATTAGTTACGATATAACCATCACTTCTGAAAATAACACCAGAACCAGTACCTTTATCAATTTCAACTTGACGATTGAACCAATCGCGAGCGACTGCTTTATTAGTGATACCAACAACAGCAGGACCTACTTTTTTAGCTGCTTGCACTATTGGTGTATTGCGCGCATCGGAAATAGGTGCAGTGGATTTTTCACTAGAAGCGGAAGACGCTGCTACAGAAGATGAAGATGTAGCACTTTGTTCATCGCTACCACAACCGCCAAGAAAAATACTCATAGTGATAAGGCAAATGCCTAAGATGGAAAGTGGAGAACGCATAGAAAAACCTCCTTAAAATAATTATCTATTTAAAATATGGATAGAATATTAAATTTAATTTTTAATATTTAACATTCTATCAGGTGATGCCACATGTAAAGAAATATCCATTAAATTATTTTCTTGAAAAATTTGTTTGATTGTATTTAAAGCGATATCAGGAGAATTATTTTGTTCGCTAAGATGAGCCAAAATTATCTGTTGAGGTTTAGCTTGAAGTCTGTTGATAGCAAAACCGGCATCAACATTAGATAAATGACCTTTAGTGCTTAAAATACGTTTTTTCAATGACCATGGATATTGACCATTTTGCAATAATTTTAAATCATGATTGGCTTCCAATACTAAAATATCAGAGTCCTCTAAAGCAGATTGTACTGTTTCACTGACAAAACCTAAATCGGTAGCTAGAGTTATTTTTTCAGTAAATTTCTTTGTTTTAGCATTATCTTTATACTTAGATATAGTGTAACCTACAGGGTCGATTGCATCATGAGAAATATTGAATATTTTTATAGCTAGATTGCCGATATCAATATTATTAGTTGTAAGTGCTTGGCAATTTTTTAAATTTATATCTGTAAATTTTTGAGTAATAGCTATTTGTTTTAATGTAGCAGTTTTGCTATAAATTGGCACATTATAATTTTTGGTCAAAGTCTTTAAACCACGGATATGGTCGATATGCTCATGCGTTATAAAAATAGCATCTAAGTCTTCAATATTTAAATGTAGTTGTGCTAAAGCTTGTTTCAATTTACGGGTGCTAATACCCATATCAATCAAGATAGCATTATTATCATCATGAATTAAAGTACAATTGCCGCGGCTACCACTAGCTAAGACAGATATGTTCATAAAATAAAAAACCTCATTTCTGATTTTTATTGATTATATGTGTATATAGCCTTAGCCATTAAGTAATATGATTAGTATATTACTAGGATAAGAAAAATACAATATAAAAAGCCACAGAAAACTGTGGCTTTAGATTAAATTTTAATTAAAATTAATTGAATTAATGAATTAACTAACTTTAGCTTTGCTATTTAATTTAGCTTTACATTCTGCGCAAGTGCCATAGAAGTAAAATTGATGACGATGAACATCATAAGAAGATTGACTAGCAACTTCTTCTACACATTTAGCAAAATCGATCATGATATCATCAACTCTGCCACATTCAGTACAACAGATATGAGCATGAGAGCTAGTGTTTGCGTCATAACGGAAAGAATCTTCACCGACATTTAAGATATTGATTAATCCGATTTCGTGTAAAATATCAACAGTTTTGTAAATTGTAGCCAAACTCATTGTAGGGTAATAAGGTTGCAATTTATTAAATATCATTTCAGCATTAGGATGTGCTTTAGTGTTGCATAATGCGTTATAGATTGCCAAACGTTGTGGCGTTACTTTGAAACCTTTTTTTCTTAAGAGCTCAGTCACTTTTTTATTATCTAACATGGCTGTATCGCCCCTTCCAAAAATAGTTATTAATAATAATTGTTATTAAAATAGAAAAATTATCCAAAAACTATAATTTTATTCTAAAAGAAAAATAAATCCTTGTCAATAGTAAAGGGTGCTATATATAAGCTTTAAGAAGATTTTTATAAAAATTATTAAATAGTTAAATAAAATTATAGGGTAGAAATAATTATATAATATATGAAAACTGTCTCTTTTAAAATTTTTGGTATATATGATATAATTTAAAAATAATGTAGATTTGTAATAAATTTGATTAATAAAATTTATTGATTAGCTAATATTTTAATTTAGAGATTGTTAGGAGAGTGATATATTGCACATGAGTTTTACTATAATGATGGCTTTAGTAATGGCTGTTATCGCTTGTAGTAGTATTTTATTAGCAAAGGAATATATTTCCGCTAATGTTTATAAATCTGCGAGAAAAAAATTAATCATTATTAATTTAGTAGCTATTGTGGGTTTTGCAGTATTATATCCTAAAATATTAGATTTTGAATATGCTTCAATTCTCATAAAATTAGTTGTAATGTGGTATGTATTGCAAGTCTTTTTATCCATTATAGCTTTATTGGTGAAGATTTTCCGCTTAATTTATGAAAAAACAAGTGGCACTAAAGTTGATGAAAGCAGACGTAGATTTTTACATGGCGTTGTTTGGGTGCCTGCTATTTCAGCTACTTTATATGGTGGTTTATATGAAAGCCGTAATATAGAATTTGTGGAACAAGATATAGATTGTAGTGCATTTCCTAAATTAAATGGCTTGAAAATAGCTCATTTAACTGATGTACATTTGGGAAATTTCTTCTCAGTTAGACAATTTTATGAGATTTTAAATGAAATAGCACATAAAGCTCCAGATATGCTCGTTATCACAGGTGATATTTTTGATAGCGGAAAAATAAATGATGAAGCTATCAAGATATTAAATGCTTTTACACCATATTTTCCTTTTGGCGTTTATTTTTGCTGGGGTAATCATGAACATATACGTGGTATAAAACATCTACAAGAAGCTTTAAGTAAGACAAATATCAAAGTCTTAAATAATCAGTCTATAAAGATTTTAAGTGGAGATAAACCTTTATATCTTTTAGGTGTGGATTATGTAGATGAAAGAGGCGGACAAGAGTCTGCTAATATGCGAGAACAGTATTTACAAAAAGCTTTAAAAGATGTACCAGAAGATGCTTATAAGATATTGCTTGCTCATCATTCTATTTTTATAGATGAAGCTTTTAAACATAATATAAATTTGACTTTAACAGGTCATACACATGGAGGACAATTTGCTTTTTTAGGTATACCTATTATTCCTATGTTTAAATACATGCGTGGAAGATTTGAGCAGAATAACTCCATTGGTTATGTAAGCAATGGTGCAGGCAGTTGGTTCCCTTATCGCATTGGTTGCCCACCAGAAGTTACTTTCTTTAATTTTAAAGCTTAAAAAATATCATATTGTATTTTGAAATTTTGAAGATTTTGGGGTGATATGATGAACGATATAGCAAAAATGCAAGAGCTTTGGCAAGAAATGAGTTCATGGATGACAACATACATGAAATCTTTTTATTCGCTAGAAGCAGCAAAGACAGCAAAATCTCATTTGGAGATAAAATCAGCCAAAACGATATTTTTTGACGATGCTCAAATCGTAGATGGCATAATATTAAAAGAAAAACATACATGGAAAGTAGTAAAAAACTGCGAAAATTTGGCTAAGCATTTGAATTTAAATGAACATGATAGTTTATTAGCTAAAATGATAGGTTTATTCCATGATGTAGGTCGCTTTTATCAGTTCACAGTATATCGCACCTTTAATGATGCCTTATCTGAAAATCATGCTAAATTAGGTCTAAAAGTTATAAAGGATTTACCTTTTATGGCTAAATTAGATGAAGAAGATTTAGCGACTTTAAAATTTGCCATAGGTAATCATAATGCTAAAGAAATAGCGCCTACAGAAAATCAAAGGCATTTAGCTTTTGCTAAATTAATTCGTGATGCTGATAAAATAGATATTTATCGTGTATTAAAACCATTTTTAGGGCCTACAGATGGTACAGGTTGTAGCCCTGATTTTGTGGATTTATTTGTAGCAGGCAAGCAATGTGATTACACAAAAATGAGAACACAAGATGATAGAAAACTTGTGCGTTTGATGTGGGTATATGATGTATATTTTGCATGGTCATTACAGCAGATTGTAGAACAAAATTATATTGAAGATATAATCAATAATCTAGTTCAAGATGAAAAAATGATGCAAGGTATTACTCGTTTGCGCAATTATATCCAAGAAAAACTACAAACGAAAGATATTTGGCAAGGTTAAAGCTGACAAATAATAGTTTATCATGATATCATATAAGATAAACTATAATTTGATAAAAGAAGGGGAAAAAATAATGGCAGAATTAATGGCTTCTAATTTTGTGCATAATGCTATTGATGAAGATTTAAAAGAAGGTAAATATACTGAAGGAATACATACACGTTTTCCTCCAGAACCAAATGGATATTTACATATTGGACATGCAAAATCCATATGCTTAAATTTCGGTACAGCTCAAAAATATAATGGTCTTTGTAACCTTCGTTTTGACGATACTAATCCAGTAAAAGAAGATGTAGAATATGTAGATTCTATTCAAGAAGATGTAAAATGGTTAGGTTTTACATGGAAAGATAGAAAATATTACGCTTCTGATTATTTTGAAAAACTCTATGATTATGCAGTAGAGTTAATCAAAAGAGGTAAAGCTTATGTAGATGATTTAACAGCTGATGAAATCCGCGAATATCGTGGTAATTTGACTGAAGCTGGTAAAGAATCTCCATATCGCAATCGTAGTGTAGAAGAAAACTTAGATTTATTTACACGCATGAAAAATGGTGAATTCGCTGATGGCGAAAAAGTTTTACGTGCAAAAATCGATATGGCTTCACCTAATATTACTATGCGTGACCCAGTTATCTATCGTATAGCGCATATTTCTCATCATCGTACAGGTGATGCATGGTGCATTTATCCAATGTATGACTTTGCTCATCCATTATCTGATGCTATCGAAGGTATTACACATTCCATCTGTACTTTAGAATTTGAAGATCATCGTCCACTTTACGATTGGCTTTTAGACAGCCTTGGTTTTGACGTAAATACACGTCCACGTCAGATTGAGTTTGCTCGTTTGAATATCACAAAAATGGTTATGAGTAAACGTAAACTTCGCCAATTAGTAGAAGGTGGTTATGTATCTGGCTGGGACGACCCACGTATGCCGACTATCTCTGGTCTTCGTCGTCGTGGTTATACAGCAGCAGCAATTCGCGATTTTTGTGAACGCATTGGCGTAGCTAAGGCAAATAGCTTAGTAGATGTAGCAATGCTTGAACATTGTGTGCGTGAAGATTTAAATGCTCATGCAAACCGTATCATGGCAGTGCTTGACCCTATCAAAGTTGTAATCACAAATTATCCAGAAGATAAAACAGAAATGCTTGCCTGTGAAAACTTACCAAACACAGATGCTAAACATTATATGCCATTTAGCCGTGAAATTTATATTGAACGTGAAGACTTCATGGAAGAGGCACCAAAGAAATTCTTCCGCTTAAAACCAGAAGGCGAAGTTCGTTTGAAAAATGCTTATATCATTAAATGTGAAGAAGTTATAAAAGACGAACAAGGAAATATCGTAGAACTTCATTGTTCATATGACCCAGATTCCAAAACTGGTGGTAAAACAGCAGGACGTAAAATCAAAGGTACTATTCATTGGGTAAATGCTTCTACAGCTTTAGATGCACAAGTTCGCCTTTATGATTATTTATTAAATGATGAAGAAGGAGCAGTAAATGGAGATTTCATCGCTTCTTTAAATCCAAACTCTTTAGTAGTATTAGATAATTGTAAAGTAGAACCAAGTGTAAAATGGGCAGCACCTGGTACAAAATTCCAGTTCTTACGTCAAGGTTATTTCTGCGTAGACAAAGATAGCACAATGGATAATTTAGTATTCAATCGTGTAGTAGGTCTTCGTGATACATGGTCCAAAGTTGCTAAAAAAGGATAATTATAATTAATTATAGATAGAGATAATAAAAAAGGGGAAAATAAAAAAATAAAGTGAGGTTTATTCATGGATTCAACAGCTTGGATTGCACTTGCCATTTTCATGGTAGTGTATGTGTTCATCGTTTCGGAGAAAATTCATCGAACTGTAATTGCCCTAACTGGTGCAATGCTCATGATTGTATGTGGTATTTTAACTCAGGAGATGGCTATTCACCATATCGACTTTAATACTATTGGTCTTTTAGCTGGTATGATGGTAGTTGTAAATATCACAGGTGAAACTGGTTTATTTAATTATCTAGCAGTTTGGTCAGCTAAAAAAGTAAAAGCAGAGCCACTAAAATTATTAGTAGCATTATCTTTTTTAACTGCAATCTGTTCTGCATTCTTAGATAACGTAACAACAGTATTATTGACAGTGCCACTTACTTTCAGTATTACAAGACAGTTAAATGTACCAGTGAAACCATTCTTAGTAGCACAAATTTTAGCTTCTAATATTGGTGGTACATCAACACTTATCGGTGATCCACCAAATATCATGATTGGCAGTGCCGTACCAGAAATGGACTTTATGGCATTTCTTACAAATTTATCTGGTGTATGTATAGTTACTTTTATCGTTACAATTGCAATATTATTATTCCTCTATCGTAAACAATTAGTTACAACAGATGAATTAAGAGCAAAAGTAATGGCTATGGACGAACGCCAAGAAATCAAAGATTCTACATTGCTTAAAAAATGTTTAGTAGTATTAGCTATGATCATCGTTACATTCACAATGCATGCTCAATTGCATTTAGAGTCTGCAACAGTAGCACTCACAGGTGCATGTATTTTGATGCTCATCAGTATGGCTAGATATGAAAAGAAAATTGCCAATGTATTAAGTCATATAGAATGGCTAGCAATCTTCTTCTTTGCAGGCTTATTCATCTTAGTAGGTGGATTGGTAGAAACAGGCGTAATCAAATTATTAGCAGAAAAAGTATTAGAAATAACAGCAGGAGATATAACAAGTACAACAATGCTTATCTTATGGCTAAGTGCGATAGCTTCTGCATTTATTGATAATATACCATTCGTAGCAACTCTCATACCGATGATCAAAGATATGGGAGCAATGGGAATGACAAATTTAGAACCATTATGGTGGGCATTATCATTAGGCGCATGTCTTGGTGGAAATGGAACACTAATAGGTGCAAGTGCTAACGTAGTAGTAGCAAGTATGGCAGCAATCCATGGAGAAAAAATCTCCTTTGCTAAATACTTTATGGTAGCTTTCCCAATTATGATTTTATCTATTATTATAAGTAGCATTTACTTATATTTATTCTATCTATAATATAAAAAAAACCACTTCATAATTTTATGAAGTGGTTTTTTTATTATAATTTAGCGATGATAGCATCACAATATGCTTCTGTTGTAGCTGTACCATGAAGGTCTGGTGTTAAAGTTGTTCCTTCGTTTAATACTTCATCAACAGCTTTTCTGATTTTGCTAGCAACATCATTTTGACCAAGATATTCAAGCATCATGCAAGCAGACCATAAAAGTGCTGTAGGATTTGCTATATGTTTACCGGCGATATCTGGTGCGCTACCATGAACTGCTTCAAACATAGCATAATCTTTACCGAGATTGCTAGATGGCAATAAACCAAGTCCACCGATTAAGCCACTAGTGAGGTCAGAAACAATATCTCCATAGAGATTTGGCATAACCATGATATCGAATTGTTGAGGGTTCATTACAAGTTGCATGCAAGTATTATCAACAATTTTATCATTAGCTTCGATTTCTGGATAATTTTTAGCGATGTCGTAGAAAATGTTGAGGAATAAACCATCACTCATTTTCAAGATATTAGCTTTGTGTACACAAGTTACTTTTTTGCGATTATGAGCTTTAGCGTATTCAAAAGCATCTTTAATAATTCTTTCACTAGCATGGCGAGTGATTATTTTTGTAGCATGAACAGTATTTTCATCAACTTGTTCTTCTACACCTACATAAAGGTCTTCAGTATTTTCTCTGAAAACAATTAGGTCAACATCTTTAAATGCAGTTTTTACAGCATTATTTGATTTAGCAGGGCGAATGTTAGCATATAAATCATATTTTTTGCGCAATGTTACATTTAATGAACGAAATCCTTTGCCAATAGGAGTAGTAATTGGAGATTTTAATAATACTTTAGTTTTGTCAAAGGAAGCAAATGCTTCATCAGGGATTAATTTACCATTTGTTTCATATTCTTTAGCACCGACATTGAAAATTTCATAATTAAGGTCAGCGCCAGCTTTGTCTAAAATTTTTAAAACAGCATCGGTGATTTCTGGACCAATGCCGTCGCCTTTAAATACAGTAATAGTATTACTCATTTATCTATCCTCCATAGGTACATAATAATTTAATTCGCCTACATATTTTGTAGCAGGACGCATGATGCGACCATCATATAGTTTATTTTCTAAATTATGAGCGAGCCAACCTACCATACGGCTGATAACGAATAATGGTGTAAACATATCGCGAGGAATACCAAGCATATCATAAGCAAAGCCACTGTAAAAGTCTACATTTGCGCACGCTGTTAAGCCTTTTGTTTCCATCAAAGTTTCTTTAACAATGCGTTCAAAGCGTAAATAGAATTCAAATTCTTCTTCACGACCTTTTTCATGAGCTACGATACCACAATAATGGCGAAGTATTTCTGCACGTGGGTCAGAAAGTGTATAAACAGCATGACCAAAACCGTATACAAGACCAGATTTATTGTAGAATTGTTTATTTAATAATTTCAATACAATATCTTTAATTTTGGCATCATCACGAGTATAGCCTATTTCGGATATAATGGCATCCATCATTAAAGCTACTTTTATATTAGCACCACCATGACGAGGACCTTTGAGTGAACCTATAGAGCCAGATACAGCAGAATAAATATCTGTGTCAGTGGAAGAGATTACTACATTTGTGAAAGTGGAGTTGTTACCACCACCATGATCAGCATGTAAAAGGAGCATGATGTCTAAAAGATTAGCTTCTTGTTTGCTGAAATTGCTATCAGAGCGGAGCATATATAAAATATTTTCAGCAGTAGAGTAATCTTTGCGAGGATAGTGAATGATAAGACTTTTATGTTCGTAGTAATGCATTTTAGATTGATAAGCATAACATGCGATTGATGGCAATTTTGCCATGATTTGAATACCTTTTAATAATGTTTCATATACATCGGTATTATCTGGGTCTTCATCATAATTATATAAAGTCAAAATTGCATGTTGCAATTTATTCATTAGATTTTTACCAGGCATGCGAAGTAAATTCATTTCTAAGAAATCATCAGGAAGTTCATAGTTTTCTTGAAGGAGTTCGCAAAAGTTTTCTAATTCTTTTTGTTTTGGTAAGTAACCAAATAATAATAAAAAGCAAGCTTCTTCATAAATATAGCGTAAATCATGACGATTTTTTACTATTTCATTGATATCTATACCACGAAAAAATAAAGTACCTTCAGTATCTACTTTTGTACCATCTTCATTGTATGTATAACCTACAACGTCTGCAACACGAGTAAGACCTACTAAAACACCTGTACCATCTTCATTACGTAAACCTTTTTTTACATTGTAGTCTTTATATAAATGATTAGGAATATCTGTATAATTTTGTGATTTTCCGTAGAATTGAGCTAAGAACGTATTATCCATAGACTAATTCTCCTTTTCTATTGAATTGATATTAACGATGAGTTTATAAAAAACATATTATATAAAAAGATACTTGTCTATTATATCACAAAAAATATCTTATATAAAAGTCAAATATACACTGTATACAATATTTTTATAGTAAATGTTTACTGTATTGATACACAAATCATAATAATTTATGTTATAATGAAAATATTGTTCTTATGTATACTAAAAAAGTAAAGGAGAGCTAAAGATGCCTACATTAACAGAAAAAATAATTAAAGCTCATTTACAAGAAGGCACTATGGACCGTGGTTGTCCAATAGCTATTAAAATTGACCAGACTTTAACACAAGATGCTACAGGAACTATGGCTTATTTACAATTAGAAGCTATGGGTGTAGACCAAGTTAAAACAGAATTATCCGTAAGCTATGTAGACCACAATACACTTCAAAGTGGTTTTGAAAATGCTGATGACCATAAATATTTACAAACAGTAGCAAACAAACATGGTATTTACTTTTCTCGTCCAGGTAATGGTATTTGCCATCAGGTACATTTGGAAAGATTTGCAGCTCCAGGTAAAACTTTATTAGGAAGTGATTCTCATACTCCTACAGCTGGTGGTATTGGTGCATTGGCTATTGGTGCTGGTGGACTTGATGTTGCTTGTGCTATGGCAGGACGTCCATTTAATTTAAAAATGCCAAAAGTGGTAAATGTAAAACTTACAGGTGCATTACATAAAGGTGTAAGTTCTAAAGATATTATTTTAAAAGTTTTACAGCTTATGACTGTAAAAGGTGGCGTAGGTAAAGTTATTGAATACACAGGTGAAGGTGTAAAAACTTTAAATATTCCTCAACGTGCTACTATAACAAATATGGGTGCAGAACTCGGTGCTACTACATCTATATTCCCAAGCGATGAAGTAACATATGAATTTTTGAAAAAACAAAATCGTGAAGATTGTTTCGTAGCTTTAAGTGCAGATGATGATGCTGTTTATGATGAAACATATGAAATCAATTTAGATGATTTAGAACCAATGATTGCTATGCCTCATAGCCCTGATGCCGTAAAATCCATCAGTGAAGTTGTTGGCAAAAAAATAGACCAGGTTGCTATTGGTAGCTGTACAAATTCTTCTTATAGAGATATGATGATTGTCGCTTCTATATTAAAAAATAAAACAGTTGCTGAAAATGTATCCTTATGTATTTCTCCAGGTTCTAAACAAGTATTGACTATGCTTTCTCAAAATGGAGCATTAACAGATTTAATCTCTAGTGGTGCTAGAATGCTTGAATGTACTTGTGGTCCTTGTATCGGTATGGGTCAATCTCCTATTACAAATGCATGGTCACTTCGTACTTTCAACCGCAATTTCTATGGTAGAAGTGGTACCTTAAGTGCTAATGTATGTCTTGTTTCTCCAGAAGTAGCTGCTTATAGTGCTATAAAAGGTGTTATCTCTGACCCTAGAGAAGCTGAATTTGATATTCCATCAGAACCTGATCATTTCTTAGTAGATGACAGCATGATTATTGCTCCAGAAAAACAGCATCCTGAAAATGTGGAAATCGTTCGTGGTCCAAATATTAAACCACTTCCAGAAAATACTCCACTTGCTGATACTGTAGAAAAACAAGTAGTAATTAAAGTAGTAGATAATATCACTACAGACCATATCGCTCCAGCAGGGGCAAAAGTATTGCCATTCCGTTCTAATATTGAAAAAATATCTGAATTTATTTTCCGTGATGTACAAGCTGGATTTAAACAACATTGTTTATCTGTTGGCGGTGGCTTTATCGTTGCAGGTCAAAACTATGGTCAAGGTTCTAGCCGTGAACATGCAGCACTTGCACCAATGTATTTAGGCATTAAAGCTGTTATCGCTAAAAGCTTTGCGCGTATACATCAAGCTAATCTTATAAACTTTGGTATCGTACCATTCACTTTTGCAAATGAAGCAGATTATGATACTATTGATGAAGGCGATGTATTGAAAATCAGTAATTTACATCAGCTTGCTCCAGGAAAAGCTATGATGGTAGAAAATGTTACTAAGAAAACTTCTTTTGTCGTAAATCATGCATTATCTCAATTAGATATTGATATTTTAATGGCTGGCGGTCGTTTAAATTATATAAAAATGGGTAAATAAAATCTTAATTGAATTTTAATGAAAAAAAGCATTTTGCTAGGCTATTTGCAAGGCAAAATGCTTTTTATTTATGTTATAATAAGAAATTAGGAAATAAATGTTTACTATTATTTATTATTTAAAGATACAGGAGGTTTAGGTTTTGAGTCAGGAAGAGTTAAATAAACAAGCTACTGAACAAAATAATACAGAAACAGAAATAGAAGATATAAAAGAAGATAAAAAAGTAGTAAAAAATGATGAATATACAATAAAAATCGTACCTAATAAAACAGATGATGTAAAATTATTTACTATAAGTAGAAATATGCTCAGATATGTGATGGCATCTGTAGTTATTATGATAGTATTAGTCGTTGGTTCATTGAGTTTTGCAGGTTATGTGTATTTTAATAATCAAGCAGATAAACAGCATTTACAAGAATTGCAAGAAGCAAATGCACTTCAACAGCAACAATTATCTGAACTTGATAAAAAGGCTAATAGCTTAAAAGAAGATATGGACCAATTAAATAATTTAGAAAATGAATTAAAACAATTATCTGGTATAGAACTTCCAGAAGGAAATAATGGAGATAGTGTAAATCCAGAACAAAATGGACAAGGTGGACCTTATCCGCAAACACCTACCATAGAAAATGTACGTCTTACCTTAGATACTGTAGAAAATACAATGAATGGTAAACTAAATAATATGGAAGAATTGAAAAAACGTTTGCAGACTGCTATCATGATGAAACGTCAGCAAGTAGCAATTGCTAATCAGACTATATCTATTACTCCATCTATTTGGCCAGCTAAAGGTGTAGTAAGCTCACCATATGGTCTTCGTTGGGGCGGTAGCGATTTCCACCCTGGTATTGATATTGCAAATGATATGGGAACACCAATCAGAGCAACAGCTGATGGCGTTGTCAGCATTGCTGGTTGGAATTCTGGCGGATATGGCAATATGGTAGATATCGACCATGGCAACGGAGTGATGACTCGTTATGGACATGCTTCTTATGTAGTAGTATCTGCTGGTCAACAAGTAAAACGTGGACAGATTATTGCTTATATGGGAAGTACAGGCTTTTCAACAGGCCCTCATGTACATTATGAAGTTCGCATAAATGGACAAGCTGTAGACCCATCTGGATATTTATTTAACTAATAAAAATAACAGTGATGAATTAGACTAAATAGGAGTCTAATTCATCACTTTTTTTATTTACAATTTTTTATATATGTAAAGTTGTTAATTTTATGATATAATAGAAAACATCTACATAATTTTAAGTAAACAAAAAGGAGATGGTTTTATTGGCTAAAGAGCAAGTAGAAGTAAAATTAACACCACAGGAAATAGTAGAAAAAACAACTATAGCTGATGTGTATCGTGCTGTTAAAAATTTAGATGGTGTTATATACAAAACTAAATTAATCTACAGTGATTATTTTTCCAATTTATCACATAATGATATATATATAAAACCTGAAAACTTGCAAAAAACAGGTTCTTTCAAACTTCGCGGAGCGTATAACTGCATTAGTCAGTTGAGTGAAGAACAAAAAGCTCATGGTGTAATTGCAGCTTCAGCTGGTAATCATGCTCAAGGTGTAGCTTATGCAGCTCAACAATTAGGCGTTAAGGCTGTAATTGTTATGCCAGCGACTACTCCATTATTAAAAGTAGAAGCAACTCGTGCTTATGGAGCAGAAGTTGTATTATCTGGAGATAGTTTTGATGATGCGGCAGCAAAAGCAGTAGAATTACAACAAGAATTTAATTATACATTTATCCACCCATTTAATGATATCGAAGTTATCTTAGGTCAAGGTACTACAGCTTTAGAAATCATTGATGATTTAAAAGATGTTGATGCGATTTTAGTACCTATCGGTGGTGGCGGTTTTGCCAGTGGTGTAGCACTTGCGACTAAAATGGTAAATCCACATGTAAAAGTAATTGGTGTAGAACCTTGTGGAGCAGCTTGTATCAAAGCATCACTTCAAGAAAATAAAGTAGTGTCCTTGCCAAGTGTTGATACTGTAGCAGAAGGTACAGCAGTAAAAACACCAGGTGATGTAACATTTGAATTCATTAAAAAATATGTAGATGAAGTAATCACAGTTTCTGAATTTGAAATTATGTCAGCTTTATTATCTTTGATTGAAAAACATAAATTGATTGCTGAAGGTGCGGGCGTATTATCTTTAGCAGCTAGTAGAAAATTACAATTCAAAGGTAAAAAAGTAGCTGCTATTGTAAGTGGTGGTAATATTGATATTTCTACAATTTCAGCACTTATTGATAAAGCTTTAATCGCTCGTGGTCGAGTATTCTGCTTTAGCGTACAACTTCCAGATAAACCTGGTCAGTTATTGGCAATTTCTCAAATTTTAGCAGATTTAAATGCCAATGTAATTAAACTAGACCATAATCAGGCTAAAGTAACAGATAGCTTCAAAAAAGTAGTGCTTGAAGTAACTGTTGAAACAAATGGTATAGAGCATATTCAACAAATTACTCATAGCTTACATGAACATGGTTTTAAAGTTAAGAAAATATATTAATAAAAAAAGACGATAACTATTAAAAGTTATCGTCTGATGTGCACCCAAAATATTGGACATATTAATTAGGCTACTAATTGAAACTTAATTCTGTATTCTACAGGACTAAGT
>ENA-ORCP01002004-ORCP01002004.1-human-gut-metagenome-genome-assembly--contig:-NODE-2004-length-16812-cov-16.713236_pt1 | contig 16812 bp, 15 predicted proteins | sample MGYA00242990_ERZ507991 | MGnify/ENA primary metagenome ERZ507991 (study PRJEB26167, sample SAMN06115496) | human gut metagenome | host: Homo sapiens | place: China:Henan | collected 2015-05-07... | reverse complement strand
GTTTCCATACTCTGGTGATTATTCAGCGATATTAAACTCTACGGTATCCTGAGCGTTTTTGATCTCTGTATCGATATCAGCGTTCTTCTGGACAACGTTGGTGATTGCATCTGTCAGTGCGCTTCTGATGTCAGAGTAGTATGCACCGTAGTCAATTCCGGGAACATGTCCGGCGAACTCTACGATATCCTTGTACACTGCCTGACCGCCGTAGAACTCATTGCCCTCATTATAGGTCTCAGACTGTGCTGCGGGCAGGTAACTTGCGATCGCTCCTGCATTTACCAGCAGATCATCGTATAAGTCTACATCCGCACCAAAGGTAGCGTTCAGGAAATCAAATGCCAGATCGGTATTTTTGCAGTTAGAAGATACTGCCCAGCTTGCACCACCGCAGTTAGCGTAGTTGGTTGCGCCTTCTACATCATCTAACTTAGGCATGTTTACGATTGCCCATTTGCCTGCCTGATCCTCTGCCGCCTGAATGGAGGACATGATCCAGCAGCCCTGGATAACGCCTGCAGCAGTACCCTTGTTCATGGAAGCAATGTACTGATCCCAGTCGGTATAATCAGCCATGATTCCTTCATCGATCAGCTGCTTGTAGGTCTCGATCGCTTTCTTCAGCGCTTTGTTGTCTACCAGGGATACTTTGCCATCTACCATAGGAGAAGCGCCTGCAGACTGTAACATTTCGATCACGATCTCAGAACCGCCGGAGCAGGTCAGCATGGGAACATCGTTCGCAGCCATTACCTTCTTAGACAGCTCCATGAACTCAGACCATGTGGTATCCTTGAAATCTTCTACCTTAAGGCCTGCTGCTTCTACCATATCGGAACGGATCGCCATGATGGTAGCACCATTATCAAAAGGAATACCATAATGTGTGCCATCTACAGTGGAGTCAGCCAGCTTACCCATAGAGAACTGGGAGAAATCAATTCCGCAGTCATCCAGTGCTGTGAAGATTCCGGGATAATTGGTTGCATTTTTGTGGAAGGAATAATCCTGCATCAGGAAGATATCCGGTAAAGTGCTGTAATCACCGGCTTCAGCTGCTGTGATCAGAGCTGTCTCGATATCGCTATATACCTTCTCCTGAATGTCTAACTTGAAGTTAGGATGATCCACCTGGTATGCCTTCTCAGCCTGCTTCATTGCATAGACATTGAAGTTAGGATCCCAACACCATACAGTCAGTGTCTCGTCTTCTGCAGAAGCAGGTGTTTCTGCTGCTACCTCTGTTTCCTTGGATGCCTCGCTGGATGCTGCGCTCTGCGCATCATTTCCGGCAGGCTTGCTGCCACATCCGGTCAGCATGGACATAGCCATTGCCGCTACTAAGAGCACGCTTAATACTTTCTTTTTCATCTTAAATAACCTCCTTATACTTGTAAAGTACTACCTTATAAAATATGAAACGCCTTTTGCCTTCCATAAGTTACCTGTCTTCGATATCGTCCACCCAACGCATTTCGCCGGGCTTCAGATCCAGCACATACGCACATTTTCCTTTGATATACAGCTCTGTGTGCTGTGCCTGTGCTGAGTTGTTGATCACTGCGATCTTGCCGGTCTTCTGGAATACCGTTACTTCGGTATCCACATTCGTTACATAGTAACGTTTCATCTCCTGCTCCATGCCGGCTGCATAATAGATTGCCCGAAGCAGAAGTCTGCAGTTCTGGGGAGAATACGGAAGACCTGCAAAATATACGCTGTGTCCTCTGCCATATTCATTGACCACCAGCTGGCTGTATTCCCCATCCATCGCAAGGATCTGATAATGTCCGCCCTGTGCATAGACGCGGCTGGTGCCCTCGCCGAAATCTAAGCTTCCGTCAATATCCTCTAAGATAAAGTGATCGTCATTTTTCTCATTATATTTGTCCGTGCTGAGAGAGAAGCACATCTCGCGGTCTACACCGAGCACATCGGACAATTGGAAATATCTTCCCTGATACTGATAAGCGGTAGGCTCACCCACACCGATGAAGCCGCCTCCCTGATCCACAAAGCGTCTGATATTGGTCAAGACCTTTTCGTCGATCCAATTCTCCGCGCCGCTGAATGCGGTGTACGCATCCCCGACATTAATGATGACCTTGATTTCCTCAGGAATACCGTTTCTGACATCATCAAAGGAAATGAACTCGACCTCAAAAGGCATTCCGCTTAAGCATTCCAGTACTCCCTCTGCGGAATAGGTTTCCCTGTGCCAGATCGCATGATGTACCTGATTAGACATCCACCTTCTCTGACTGCCCCAGCAGTTCAGGATCGCCACCTTGAAAGGTGCCACATAGGAAGCTGTCCCCTGCATATTTTCATGGATCTCCCGAAACTGTGTTACTACATTTTGTATTTCATCAATGAAACCGGGCCAATTACTTGCCAGCTTCAGATAACCGCCATATCCGATCCTGTCCAGGGGAGACCTGAGTAATGCACGCCTTGCTTTACGCCAGTTATCCCTTGCCTCTCCGATCGGGTCACCGCCCTCGCAGAACACATCCGGGAAAAAGTAAGGCAGCAGCCGTCCTTCGGTATAATCCACTCCCTTGATATCCGAGATCATGCGGAGTGTCACACCGCTTCCGACAGAGCCTACCACTGCATCCAGTCCGATGCCTGCGAAATATTTACCGTAGGGCTCTGTTCCGATCCAATGATCTCCAAGGAACATCATCGCTTCCTTGCCATAAGAATGTACAATGTCTACCAGCTCCTTCGCCAGCGCACATACCTCGATCTGCTGGAACTCTATGAAATCCAGGAACTGTCTGCTGGGAACGCGGAACATGCAGTTGTGATATCCCTGATCCACAATGTACTCCGGGCGGAATTTGTAGCCTGCCCATTTTTCAAACTGTTCCAGGATATAGGGGCTCACACTTGCGCTGTATCCGAACCACTCTACATATTTTTCACGCTTCTTGTCATCGAAGGTCAGTGTGAATTGATGGAAAAATGTAGTGAAGCGGACCACGTCGATATGAGGATTGTCCTCACACCATTTTCTCAGCTTGTCTTTCACATACTGTTTGGTCTTGGGCTGTCTCACATCGTAAGTCAGCTGATGCGGTGTATCCTTCCAGTCATTCGTGATGAAATTGTACATGTGCACCGGATCCCAGATCAGAAATGCCAGGAAGCTTACCGTATACTCATGATAGGGGATCGTACGGATCTCCACTTCACCGGATGCCTCATCAAATTCCCATGCATCCGTCGGCACTACCTCACCGGTCGTTCTGTCGATCACTTCCCACCAACGCTTCGGATCGTCCAGCGTGTTGACCTTAAGCTGCTCCGTATGGAAGCCTTCCATCAGACGGATGCGGAGTGTTTCCCCTCTGGCGGTGATGCGGTTGCTGATCAGGTATTCCTGCTGGATCTCCTCCGGATGCTTCATCGCCCACGCATTATCCTTTCTCGTGGTATAATAAGTCGCATATTTCTTCACCGGCTCTGACAAAAGTGCTTCCGGCATCTCGGTTCCGTCACAGTCTCTTAACGCGTCTGCGCCCAGAAGATTTTTTAACCGTATTGTTTCGTCAATGATGTCTGCATCAGTCGGCAGCGTCAGTCTTCCTGTCATCGCATGGTTTCCTCCCCATCGCTTTTGTACTATCTTGTAGCTGATGACTAAAGTATATCGGCTTCCGGACCTGATATCAATTTCTTTGTTGCTTGTTTTATTATGTTTATTGCTATTTTGTTACTAAAATAGTGGATTTTTTGAAATGATTATGTATAATATGCTTATCCAGATCATACATATTTTTAATTTTTCGTCTTTTTTACGAATGTTTTTGTGAAATGTTGTTCTTTTTATATATTTAATATAAAAAATACGATAGATTTGAAAAAGTGCACAATAAAAATAAGATAAAGAAGGTATCTATTTATGAGTAATGAATTTATCAATATCGGCTCCGCAAACAGTTCTCCGGAACAGTTCCAGCTGCGTTACATCTCCATCTCCAAATACGAAGGTGACTGGCAGTCCCTTCCGCATACCCATCACTTTTCAGAACTGTTCTATGTCCTGCGGGGCGAGGGAGCCTTCTATATAGAGAATGAAAAGGTGCCTGTGAAGACGGACGATCTGGTCATCATCAACCCTTATGTAGAGCACACGGAGAAAACCCTTCCCAACGATCCCATGGAATATATCGTATTCGGTGTGGAAGGGCTCGCATTTTCCTTTTCCGGTGCGGGGCAGGACAACCCGAAGGGCTACAGCTTCTACAGCTACGGATCTGATAAAAAACAGTTCATCAACTTTGCCCAGCTGATGATGCAGGAATTCCGCGACAAGCTTCCCGGTTTTGAACAGGTATGTCACGGACTGCTTCAGGTGCTCCTGGTATATATTTCCCGGAAGCAGAACCTGTCTGTCATCTCCGACTCCTCCTTCCAATTATCCAAGGAATGTGCTCTGGCGAAACGCTATATCGACTCCAATTATTCCCAGAACATTACTTTGGATTCCCTGGCGGAGATCACGCATATCAACAAATTCTATCTGGCACACTCCTTTACCGAATGTGTCGGACAGTCTCCGATCAATTACCTGACAGACCGGAGGCTGGAAGCCTGTAAAGAGCTTCTGGTATCCTCCAATCTGTCGGTAGCGCAGGTAGCCACCAGTGTCGGTTTTTCTTCGCAGTCTTATTTCTCACAGATCTTCCGTAAAAAGACCGGCATGACACCGCGCCAGTACCGGAGCCGGTATGCCCGGAAATAAAATTTTTTCTCCTACAGCCGGATCTTCTTCAGACGGTCCACTGCCTCTACGGTATTCTCGTAGCTTCCGAAAGCCGTCAGGCGGAAGTAATGCTCACCGCTTGGTCCGAATCCGGAACCGGGGGTACCTACCACGTTGACATTCTCTAACAGATAATCGAAGAACTCCCAGCTGGTCATGCCGTTCGGCGCCTTCAGCCAGATATAGGGAGCGTTCACACCGCCGGATACGGTAAATCCCGCTTCTTTTAAGCCGTTCAGGATATAATGTGCGTTGTTCATGTAATAAGCAACCTGCTTCTTCAGCTGTGCCTTACCTGCCGCAGAATATACGGCTTCACCGGCACGCTGTACGATGTAGGGTGCTCCGTTGTATTTGGTGCCGTGTCTTCTCGCCCACAGTGCATGGAGACTGACATCCCCGCTCTTTAAATCCTTGGGGATCACGGTGAAGCCCAGACGCACTCCGGTAAAGCCGGCATTTTTGGAGAAGGAACGGAACTCGATGGCACAGGTTCTGGCCCCTTCACATTCATAGATACTGTGAGGCACATCCGGCTCGGAAATATATGCTTCATAAGCCGCATCATACAGAATGACAGCACCTACTTTATTGGCATAGTCCACCCACTCCTGCAGCTGCGCTTTGGTAATGGTGGCACCGGTAGGGTTGTTGGGGAAGCATAAATAGATCAGATCCGGGGTCTCCTTCGGCAGCTCGGGTGCGAATCCGTTCTCTGCCAGACAGGGCATATAGATCACATCACTCCAGGTCTCGGACTTCGGATCGTAAGTGCCGGTTCTGCCTGCCATGACATTGGAATCCACGTATACCGGGTATACCGGATCACATACCGCGATCTTATTGTCCAGGCTGAAGATCTCCTGAATATTGCCACAGTCACATTTTGCTCCGTCGGATACAAAAATCTCGTCCGGCGCAATATCGCAGCCTCTTGCCTTATAATCATTTTCGGCGATCGCATTGCGCAGGAACTCATAGCCAAGGTCGGGAGCGTAACCATGAAAAGTCTCCGCTTTTCCCATCTCATCCACCGCACCGTGCAGTGCATCAATGATGGCAGGTGCCAGAGGCTGCGTCACATCTCCGATTCCCAGACGGATGATCTTCTTATCCGGGTGCGCTGCGGAATACGCATTTACCTTTTTACCGATGGTGGAAAATAAATAGCTTCCGGGAAGTTTTAAATAGTTGTCGTTTACTTTAAACATAGTACGTTCTCCTCTCTATTGTCCTTTTCTATATCAGTCGATGGAGTCCGGGTCGACTTCACCTTCAAATACGATCTTCGCAGGTCCTGTCATGTAGACCAGGTTCGCCTTCCGATCCCATCTGATGTGCAATTCACCGCCTAATAATTTAACCGTGATTTCATCGTCCGTCAAACCATTCAGCACGCACGCCACCGCCGTAGCGCAGCATCCGGTGCCGCAGGCAAGCGTCTCCCCGGTACCTCTCTCCCAGACGCGCATAAACACATTTTTCCGATCCAGAATTTCTACAAATTCGGTATTGGTCCGGTTGGGGAAGCAGGAATGGTGCTCGAACTTCGGTCCGATCTTCTCAATGTCGAGATCCTTTACCCCGTTCATAAATACAATGGCATGGGGATTGCCCATGGAGACACAGGTCATACGGTATTCCTCGCCGTCCACCGTGATCGGTGCATCCACTACGGCTGGCCCCACCGAGGTCTGCTGTGTCGCTTCCGCTATCACCGGTACCTCCATAGGTGCCAGGACCGGCTGTCCCATGTTCACCTGTACCAGTGTTACACACCCTCTGTCCGTGGCGGTCCTGCCCTCCACGGTAAGTTTCAGGTATTTTATTTTCCCGGCACTGACGATGGTAATGTCTTCCCGGTCCGTCAATCCCTTATCGTAGACGTATTTTGCCACGCAGCGGATACCGTTGCCACACATCTCCGAGCGGCTGCCGTCCGCATTGTACATCTCCATCTCGAAATCCGCTTCCTCTGCCGGATTAATGAAGATCACACCGTCTCCGCCGATACCGAAATGCCTGTCACTTAACTTTCTTACGATCTCAGGCTTCTCCTGCGGTGAAAGCTTTTCCGTAAAGCCGTTGACATATACATAATCATTGCCACAGCCCTGCATTTTCGTAAATTTCATGTATTGCTGTTCCTCCTGTTGTTACTCTGTCATCATCGACAGCACCATCTGTGCCGTCTCCACCAGATTCGTCCCACTGTCCATACTGGTCTTCTGAAGATACCGGTGGGCTTCTTCTTCCGTCATATGATTTCTTGCCATCAAAAGCTCCTTGGCATCTTTGATCGCTTTTTCATCCGCTGCATTGCGGGTCTTCGGCTGCATGCGCCGTTTTCTTCTGCGGCGCTCCACACCTTCTACCATCAGGTTCACGGTATTGATCAGGTCCTGCACCTTTAACGGCATGGAGAGGCATACGATGCCGTTGCCGTAGCATTCGCTGATCAGATTCTGGGATGCCATCAGCAGCATCTCAAAGCCCTCCGGCAGATTCTCATGAAGTTCTGTATATATCATATCCGCCAGCTTATAACTGCAGATCACAATTCCGTCATTCAGTCCGTCCGCCTGGCTGATCGCCTGGGTACCCGTAGTACAGATACCCGTGACCTGGAAGCCGCTGCGGACCAGGATACTTTTGACTCCCTTGGCTTCTTCCAGCTTCGGCAGCACGACAATAATGTTCGTCATTCGCCCACCTCCTTTCTTCTGTGTTTTTACTCATTCATTACAAAAGAAAGGATTTTATCAATACTTATACAGATACTCCTGAATCTCCCATTCGGATACCTGGGAGCGGTACTCATGCCATTCCTTGCGCTTGGCATCGATGTATTTTCCGGCAATATGGTCGCCTAAGACATCCTGGATAAAGGTATCCTTCTCCAGTTCTTCCACTGCCTCCAGCAAAGTGCCCGGCAGCTGGTCGATGTTCAGCTCTTTCCGCTCTTTGGCGGTCAGTGCAAAAATGTTCGCATTGATGCTCTCGGGGGGCAGGATCTTCTCCCGGATGCCCTGTAAGCCGGCGCTTAAGCAGACTGCCAGCGTCAGATAAGGGTTTGCTGCGGAATCGGGACTGCGCAGCTCGATACGGGTACCCTCTCCGTCTGCGGTAGCCGGAATACGGATCAGGGGGCTGCGGTTCGTTGTGCTCCATGCGATATAGACCGGTGCCTCGAAGCCGGGTACCAGGCGCTTATAGGAATTCACCAGCGGATTCGTGATCGCTGCCATTCCTTTGATATGCTTCATGATACCACCGATGAAATAATAAGCTTCCTTACTCAGACCGTTAGGATCGGATGCATCCTGGAAAATATTTTTACCGTCTTTCTGCAAAGACATATTGATGTGCATACCGGAACCGTTGACGCCGAACTTCGGCTTCGGCATAAATGTTGCGTGCAGACCGTGGCGTCTTGCGATGGTACGCACTGCCATCTTGAACGTCATGATATTGTCCGCAGTATGTAACGCTTCATCGTATTTGAAATCGATCTCATGCTGCGCCGGAGCCATCTCATGATGGGATGCCTCTATGACGAATCCCATATCCTCCAGGTTCATGACGATGTCACGACGGGCATTCTCACCGAAATCTAACGGTCCGATGTCGAAATATCCGGCCTGTTCGTGGGTGTTGGTCGTAGGCATGGTATTTTCATCGGTATTGAACAGGAAAAATTCACATTCGGGACCTACCTCGAACGTATATCCCATATCCTCAGCCTGCTGTACCGCACGCTTCAGCACATAGCGGGGATCGCCTTCAAAAGGCTGGCCGTTGGGGCGATAGACATCACAGATCATACGCGCCACCTTGCCCTGCTGGGGTCTCCAGGGGAAGATCTCCAGCGTAGACAGATCCGGATACAGATACATATCGGATTCCTCGATCCGGACGAAGCCGTCGATGGCGGAGCCGTCGAACATGCATTTATTGTTCAGTACACGATCCAGCTGACTGGCTGTCACTGCAATATTTTTCAGATTGCCAAACAGATCCGTGAACTGCAGACGGATGAATTCCACATCCTCTTCTTCCACAAGACGGATGATATCTTCCTTGGTATAATTGTTCATCGTTACCCTCGTTTCTGCGCCGCCTGTCTGCTCCTTTTCCACGGGGCGGACGCATCCGTGAAAAATACTTACACTAACTATAGCAATGCCTGTTTTGTCTTGTCAATGCGAAGTTCTCCTCATTTACGGTACTACGTGGGAGGTCCTGCGCATACTATTTATAAAGATCATCCCATCATTCCAAGGAGACTTAAGAATGAGTGCAAATACAAAGATCGTCGTACTTCGCAGAAAAGAACTGCTCTATACCGGAATCTTCGCCGCGCTGGGGGTGTTGTTTGTCATATTACTGTTAATGCTGTTGCTGCCGGGCAAGGATACGGATGCCTCCTACGGGACACCGGATTCCCCTGACGATACTGCTACTGCCGAAATGCCGGACAATGTGGCGGATGTCTCCACCGGGGCCGTTGCCGATACCGGCAATACATATATCCCCGGAATCTATACCACGGAGCTGATCCTCGGCAATGAGACCGTCAATGTGGAAGTCATCGTGAGCGACCACGCCATCACATCCGTCAGCCTCGCCGATCCAAGCGAAACACTTACTACCATGTATCCACTGCTCGAGTCCACCATGGAATCCCTGAATGACCAGCTCTGTGAAATGCAGGATCCGGAGCAGATCACCTATTCCGCAGAGACCAGATATACTTCGCTGGTGCTGCTGGAAGCGGTGAAGGCATCCCTGGAGAAGGCAAAGCCTAAGGCTACGCCGGAAGCTTCCACTGATAGTTCCTCAGCCACTTCGTCGGAAACCGGTGAAAAAAGCGCAGAACCTACGAAGATGCCGACAGCGGATATTAATCCGGCAGCATAAACACTCAGAAGACCCCGCACACTGCATCCATTGTGCGCAAAATTAAATGCTGACTCAAAAAGGGCGCATGCCTCCCGGCATGCACCCCATTGTGCGTTTTATTGTAATATTTTGTTTGCAACACTGGGTTTATTTTATACTATTTGCGGTGGAGATGCAAGGGAAAATTACTTCTCTTTTTTCTCTTGCTTCTTTGCTCTTGCTGCTTTCAAAACATCAGCAAGATTATCGCCATTAAGCACTCCCGGATAATTTTCCTGAAATCCCACTAAAGTATCTTTATTTTCCTGCTCAATCTCTCTGCACTGCCTATAAAAATCATGTAAATCCTCTTTATTATAAATAGCTTCCATAAAGACTCTGGAATCTTCTGGTACCTTATCATAGGAATCGTATAAATCCACTATCGCCTTCTGAATAACTTCAAAACTCAACGGTTTTTTTCGTTCTTCTTGCTCAATTAAAATACCTACAATATCAGATAAATCATTTTTATATTGCCGCCCTGCCATTAGTTTCATCGCGACAAGATATTCTGCTGATACCGTTCTAACCTGAAGAATATTTGCAAAGGTCTTATAATACTTTGAGTATTCCACTAATCTAGGTGTATATGACTTTGTATTGGCAAAGTCTGTATTTAACCACCCAACCGGTAATTCAAGTCTATCACCTACTGTATTAATCGCCTCTTTCATTGCGCCAGATGACTTAATAATTGCATCCATATCATAAGTCATTTCTCTAAATCCATAGTTGATAAGAATTGAAGCACCACCTATCAAAATAATTTCCGCCGACATTTTATTGCCATTCTTTTTACGAAATTCTTTTGCCAATTCCCTCAGATAGCCATCCAGATTTTCTTTTGTAAAAGGCTTATCAGCAGACATTTCGCACCTCACTTTCTACAATATTAAATCGTATAAATTCCGGTATCGCATTTGCAAGTGCCTTTTCTTTTATACGTTCATCTCCCGTCGCTGCATATGCCACTTCAACACCTGCAGAAAAATATAATTTTTCAAGCTTCTGGGAGCGAATATCATTATAATTTGTACAAAGAGGTACATCGTTCATTCTGGACAAGTAATCAATCATAGCCAGCAGATACATAGCTTCTCTACACCATCTGCGCTCATAAAGCTTTCTTACTTCATCCGTCTCAAGTGTTTCGATAATAAAATCTATATCACCCATATCCTTTACGTGATGACAGGTATTACTCTTAAAAGTTTCAAACGAACATCTATAATCTTCATTATCTGCACTATTATTTTCCAATATTAAGTCTACCGTTACATTAAGCACCCTGGCGATTTTATGCAGAGTTCCGGCCGTGCATTTATCAAGGTCTGCTTTTCCATTACAGATATCAGTAATTGTTGTCATTGCAACTCCGCTTTCCTTGCTCAAGCGATACCTCGACATTTTTTCTTTTTCAAGTAAATCATTAATTATCATCTGCTTCCCTCCTATTTATTAATATATCGGTCAGCCGAACTACTGTCAATAATATTATTTACAATTGAGATATCTGAGAATTCCTTGCATCCACCATAGCTCTGATCACATCAAGTTCCGGTTGAATTGCCTCATACTCTTTTCGGAATTCGTCATTCTTCATTTCCTCAGAAAGCATTTCATTTAAGGTTTTCATTCTCTGCCATCCTTCCTATAATGTCAAATATTATTTATCCTTTAGTATATGTTATATATGCCATATCGCCAACGAATCAATCTCACATTGCACGATATTTATTAAAAACAATTTATTCAAACTGATTTTAATAAAATTCTTCTGAATAAAATTTAACATGAACTCTTATGTTTTGCATTCTTTTTTTCCATTTTTGACAAAATAAAAAACGCTTATACTATGAGATTCCTATGAAATTAATTTGGAAGATGTAACATTAAAAGAAGCCGGTGCATCAAGCACCGGCTTCTCTTGTATTACGTTAGTTATGAACCTTTTACAGAGATTACTGTAACAGAGACAGTACGCCCTGGTTGGACTGGTTAGACTGAGCCAACATAGCCTGACCTGCCTGAGACAGGATGTTGTTGTTGGAGTACTTAACCATCTCAGTAGCCATATCGGTATCACGGATAGCGGACTCTGCGCTGGTGGTATTCTCAACTACGTTGTCCAGGTTGTTGATGGTGTGCTCCAGACGGTTCTGAACAGCACCAAGTGCGGAACGCTGGGTAGAAACCTTCTGGATTGCTGCGGAAATGGTATCAATAGCAGCGGTAGCCTTGGTATCATCATCACCAGATACCTGAATACCGTTTACACCAAGTCCACGTGCACTCATCATAGAGATATCGACATCTATCTTATTGTCTTCTGTAGAATCAGCACCTACATGAAGGCTGAAGTTCAAAGATTTGTTTGTATCAGCAAAAGCATCCAATTCAAATTTAGTACCGTCATCGCTTAACTGAGCCGATTTTACATCACCAGTTGTTGCATATGCAGCTTTAACAGCAGCTACAAACTCTTCTTTTGAGTCGTACACTTTACTTGTAGCGGTAGCGTTCTTCTTTGCATGAGCCAATGCGGTTTCGCTAGTAAAATTATCTCCATCGGTATTATCTTTTTTAAATTCACTAACGTAATTGTAGGTAATGTTGTTAACCGTTACAGAGCTTAACTTATAGGTTCCCTTGTCCTTAGCACCTGTAGTAGACTCGTCAGCAGTTACGTCAGTTCCTTGTGTGATTTCAACACTGCCTTTACCTGTTGTTTCACTAATGTCAGTAATAGTTCCATGTGCAGTGCCATAAGTAAGCTCTGCTGCATTACCATTCTTACTAACACCCTTTAACAGGTAGCTCTCATTGAACTTGGTTGTGGTGGATACACGGTCGATTTCAGTTACTAACTGATCAATCTCGTTCTGAATGTAGCTTCTATCGTTCTCAGCCTGAGTTCCGTTAGCAGCCTTTACAGCCAGCTCATTCATTCTCTGCAGCATATCCTGAACTTCGTTCAGAGCACCTTCAGCGGTCTGCACTGCACTGATACCGTCCTGTGCGTTGCTGGAAGCCTGTGTCAGACCTCTGATCTGCTTTCTCATTTTCTCACTGATGGAAAGTCCTGCTGCATCATCTGCTGCTCTGTTGATCTTGTAACCGGATGATAATTTCTCAGTAGACTTAGCCTGAGACTTAGTGGTGATGCCTAACATTCTGTTAGAGTTCATAGCTGTAAGATTGTGTTGTACTACCATAATATATTCCTCCTTGAATTGACGAGCGCTTCCCTGCGCTCCGTTATTTGCTTTGGCAATGTCAGCTCCAAGTTCGCACATCCTGTCACTTTCATCGCCATTGTCTTCCGTTTCTCCGGCGTGCGAAACCTTAGATTCAGAAGAATGGTTAGGTAAGCAAATGTTTTATTTGCTTTACTTGATAAGTATATCGGAGAGGATTTTGGAAACTTAACCCCTCTTTGAAAAAAAATTTGACTTTTCATTCCGGCATTTTTCGAAAATACGATATTCTTAGACATTTACATCATGATCTGCTCAAATTTTCCCATGTCACAGAAATCCTGAATTTTCACGTTTTAATGCTGCAGCAAACTCATTTTCGGCTATTACATATTCTGCTCATTTTGCCGAAATAGATAGTAACAACATAATGAAGCGGAGGGTAATTATGCAAGTAAAAAATTATTCCTATTTTGTAGGGGAAGATCAAGTACAAAACAGACGTCATTCTGTATCAGATGGCAAAAACGGCAAAGCAAAAAACGGTGGTAAATCCATAGATGCCCGCAGTATGGCTTCCGTCACCGATCCGATCGCTACAAAGAAGGCCCAGGTTCGGAAAAAAGCTATGAAGATCATCGGGGATGCCTTTGCCGGAGAGAGTAAGATTGATGACGATATGACAAATCGCAGAGAAAAAATACGCTCTCTCACCAGGGAAATCGGTGACAGCACAAAGGCGATCAGTGATATCGAAGCCTCCAGAGCCGCCCTGCAGGATAAATTCGGTGTGTCCTCAGACAGCCAGGAACAAAAAGATCTGGAACTACTGGCAAAAGGCGTAGAGACCGGCTTCTCCGGTTCGGATGTCCGCTTAACGAAAGAGGAAGAAGAACAGATTGCCAAAATAAAAGCTGCCGGATTAACAGAATACCAGCAGCAGTCTCTTGCCTTAAAAAAATCAGAAGAATCCTATGTCAACGAACTTGCCGACGCCAGGAATGAGATTCAGACAGAAAATGCCGTGATCCGCCAGACAAAGATTGAACGGTTAAAATCCAATTCCATGGGAGCTGCATTTGAGCAGGCAGATGCAGTAATGGGCGCTGCCAGCGACGAGATCATGGGCATGCTGATTGCGGAAGGCAAAGACCACATCGACGAGAAGCAGGAAGAAGAGAAGAAAACAGCCGAGGAAGCTGCAGACAAAAAGAAGGAACTGGAAGAAAAACTGCAAGCCAGAAAAGACGAAAAGAACGAGCAGGAAGAGCTGACAAAAAATATCGTGGAAGCTGCGAACAAGCAAGCCGGTGGTACAGACAGCGTAGTTCAGGCCCAGCAGGAGATCAAGGATATGATGAACAAATTAAAACTGGTCGAAGATGACGTCAAAGGTGCCGCGGTCGATCAGGGAATCTGACTATTCTGCCATTCATCAACAACGTATGAAAATTTGCTTTCGCTATTGCCAAATTCACTTCTAAAAATCGCGCCCAACATCCGATATCGAATGGTGGGCGCATGATTTCTTCCGTTATTTTTCTTGTATAATAGTCCTATACCAAAGTGAAAAAGGGGAAACGATTCCATGAAAATTGCAATATGCGATGACGATAAGAATGAACTGTTCCGGATACTGTCTGTTCTCGCAGATTACCAGACACAGCGAAACATAGAATTTTCCTACAAACCTTTCGACAACAGTACGGAGCTGGCGTCGAATCTTTTACAGGAGCATTATGATATTTATCTGTTGGATGTGGTGATGCCGGGACTGAACGGCATCGAACTGGCCAAAGAGATCCGAAGCAGTGACAAGGCCGCAGACATTATTTTCCTGACGTCTTCTCCCGAATTTGCGGTAGAGAGTTATACCGTGAAAGCTTCCAATTACCTGGTGAAACCCGTTTAAAGAGACCGGCTGGTTGAAGCTCTGGATGACATCATGCGTACCAGAACCGAAGACCGCGATTCCTGTCTGGTATTGAAGAGCAGCGTCGGCGTACACAAAGTCCATATGTCTGAAATCATTTATATTGAAGCCTTGAACCGAAAAATCATTTATTACCTGAGAAACAACAGTCAGATCACCTGCGTGGAAAAGTTTGCTTCTGTCTGCGACCAGTTGCTGCAACACCCGGAATTTCTCCTTGCACACCGCTCTTTTCTGGTCAACATGAACTATATTCGCAGGATCGACGCAGCCGACCTATATCTGGCAAACGGCAAGTGCCTTCCGCTTGCCCAGCGCAGGATCTCGGAGATCAAGAGACTCTACCTTGCTTTTCAAATGGAGGAATCCATATGAGTGAATTTGTATCCCTTTTAGGACTTATCAATTACGGCTTTGTCCTTTTCTTTGGTATCGTGATGTCTCTCTACCTGGCAGATATCCATTTTGAGGACAATAAGATCCCTTATATCATCACGATCCTTGCTTTGGGCGCAATACAGCTTCTGTCTTACCTTATGATGGGGGAGAATCTGCTCTATAAATGCTATCCGCTGCTCATACATCTGCCGCTGGTCCTCCTGATCCGTTTTGCCTTTCACCGGAATATCTATATCGCGACGATCTCTGTGCTGTCCGCTTACCTGATGTGCACTCCCAGAAAATGGTTCGGCACGCTGGCAGCCTTCTTTTTCGACGGCAGTCCGGTTGTAGCCAATCTCGTCTCTATCTGCGTGACGATTCCGCTGCTGTATCTGGTCATCCGCTATATTGCGCCTTATATCATCCGTCTGCATTATGAGAATAAGAAGACTCTGTTGCTCTTTTTCCTGCTGCCGCTTTCCTATTACATTTTGGAATACACTCTGACCGTTTACACAGATCTCTTGTATACCGGTGGTCCGGTCATTATTGATTTCATGGACAGCTTTCTTGTGCTCTTCTTTTTTATCCTGGCTATGGTGTCGCTGGATTTTTCCAATAAAAAAAGCACGGCGGAACGTGAAAATCTGCTGCTTACCACCGCAGCCGCACAGGCGTAGAAGGAGATTACACAGTTATCCACTTCTCAGAAGCAGGCGTCCATCTATCGTCATGATCTGAGACATCATATGACCTTTTTGCAAAACTGTATTGCAGAAAATGAGTTGGAACAGGCTTTGGAATATATTCACCAGATCTGTGCCGATATCGATAACAGCCGTGTGATCAGATACTGTGAAAACGACGCTCTGAACCTGATTCTCTCTTCCTATGCCGGTCAGGCGTCAGATGCCGGAATCGAATTGCAATTTACCGTGACTGCCACCGATTTTACACGCTTTCAGATCACTGATTTGTGCAGCCTTTTTGCAAATGCTCTGGAAAATGCGATTTACGCCTGCGAAAAGATTCCTGCTCCTGAGAAACGCTATATTACGCTGAAAGTTTATGAAAAAAATAACCGGATCTGTATACAGATAGCAAACAGCTATCTACAGGAGCCGGTATTTGAAAATGAGATTCCCATCTCTCACGAACCCAATCACGGTCTCGGCACCAAAAGCATGATCTCCGTTGTAGAAAAATATCACGGAGTGTATGGATTTTTTGCTGAGGATGGGAAATTCCGGTTTCAGGCATCACTGTAAACAGTCTGGTTTACGTTCCTTTACGTATTTTCTAATATATATACGTAATGAGCATGCCACTTCTTACAGTAACCACAATTTTTCTAATCCGAATGCAATATTTTTTTATTTTTTATTTTTTTCTTATTTAGGGATAAAGACGTATACGCAAAAACATTTTTGAAATTATAGGTCCCTGTCTGATATTCAGGCAGGGACTGTATTTTAGATCATCCAGACCGGTACGATATAATTGTCTCTGTCAATCGCACTAAGTCCCGGTTTCATGCAGATAACTGCGCCCTTCGCACGAGGCGTTGATGCCTTGTCGAG
>ENA-ORCP01001999-ORCP01001999.1-human-gut-metagenome-genome-assembly--contig:-NODE-1999-length-16836-cov-4.824632_pt1 | contig 16836 bp, 15 predicted proteins | sample MGYA00242990_ERZ507991 | MGnify/ENA primary metagenome ERZ507991 (study PRJEB26167, sample SAMN06115496) | human gut metagenome | host: Homo sapiens | place: China:Henan | collected 2015-05-07... | reverse complement strand
TCTTGTTGCTCTGCTGAAACAATGATTATGATTTCTCATGCTGTCACGCTCTTAAAACGCTTATGAACACAGGCTCTGAATTTTCACGAAGTCCTGTCACATAGCAAAGGGTATTGGATTTGAATTCAAAATAGATGTTGTCCACATAGTCATCATTCACATTTTGGATTGCAGTAACTGTGTATTCTGTATCTGCATCGCCGTTCCATTCCAGCTTGATGCAGGATACGGAAATGGTCGCTGCCGTCAGTGTAACAGCATCTGTCTGTTCGTTTTTCGCATAGGTTGACGTTGTTGATGCTGCCGGTTTCGTACTTGTGGCAGTTGATCTTGGAGCGGAATCCACCGGCATTGCAGATGTAATCTGCGTTGTTGCAGGAACGGCAATGTCCTGTCCCTGCACATTCTGATTCAGATCATAATGACCGCTTCCCAATACCACAAAGAAACTTGTGCCGATAGAGATCAGTTTGCCGGTTAATATCGTACTAATCGGCATTTCGTTCACCTCGGTTGATTTGAATCACTGCCATTGTGAAAACGCCGATGCTTCCACCGATAATAAGACCTAATAGGAATTTAAGCATTCGTATTCTCCTTTGCTTTCTTTTTCATCATTTTCTGAAACGCTCGGTATTTGTGGGTATACGCATAAGAATCTCCGAATATATTCTGTGCTGCGGTGTACAGCTTTGGTTCATGCTTTCGGATGATCTCCAGTTCTTCTGTCACTCTGGGATTGTATGGACAGCCGACACAGCCGGTACGTTTCATTCCATATTCCGTATAGCACCGGGAATGCTGTATTCCATAGAACTCCTCATATGCTTTTTTATCGCTGTCCGTGTACCAGAATACAGGACGATAAGAATTGCAGCCTTTGGATTTGCTTTCGGAAAAACACGTTTTGTAGCTGGCAGAACGAATTCCGCCCTCTGCCTTTCGTACACCGATAATTTCCAGGTCTGCATCGTATTTTTGAATGAGAAGCTTTGCAGGCTTTTTCTTGGTGTACTCGCAGCATTTGTTAGAGACTTTGAAATTCGGCGGATTTGCCATCATAAACTCTTTCAGCCACCTGTTTCTTCCAATAGAAAAGCGGCTCATTTTGACGATTCCATTTTCCGGGGAGTAATAGGCATTGCACCACCATTGCAGGGCGATCTTGCAGTTCGGGTATTGCTCCAGCAATTCCGGTAACGGCTTGTCTTCCCATTGGAATCCATGCATCTGTAACCGCATGATCTGTTCGCTGACATACTTGGATAGAAACGGCTGACCATATTCCTTACAGCAAGCCGGTATCGGTTTGCAGGCTTTGATCCGTTCGATTATAATGCCATACTTCCTTTCCAGATCGTCCAGGTGTTCTTTTGTAGCACGGTATTCCAGTCCGGTATCAATCCAGAAGTAACGAACTTTCTTTTTCTCGTCCACATTGTGTATCACATCAAGCACAATGTCGCTGTCACTGCCGCCGCTGATACTACAAAGCGGCGTATGGGAACGGGAAAGAACGCTGACCGCCTTTGCATAACCGTCAATAATGGCAAAATTTTGGGTATCGAGAGAAGATACAAACGCCTTAGACATTTTTCAATCCTCCCAAGATGTGTGCAATCACGTCTACTGTCCAGCCGTTACCGATACACTTGTACCGCTGTGTATTGCTGATTCCTGCGGTGTAGTTGTCGGGCAATGTTTGTAAACGTTCTGCTTCCACAGGTGTCAATTTACGGATCACATAATCACCGTCCGGCAAGTCTATCTTGTAAAGTCCGGTTTTCGCACCCATTCCGCCGCCGTTTGCCGTCATCGTGATCGATTTGCCGCAGACAGAATAAATCCGCTGTCCTTGTCCGCCGTTGTCAATCTGACCAATGCGAATGGGAACGGCGATCTTCTGACGGCTTTTCTCTGCTTTGTAAACCGAAAAAAGGTTAGTCCCAGCCTTGTAGTAAGTTGCAGGAATGGTATGGGATTTGCCGTTTACCGTTTCCACAGGAACAGACACCATAGTACGCTGCTTTCGTTCCAAAGTGTTATGAAAAGCAGCACCCTGATAGCTGGCTGTGACACAGTAGCTTTTATTCTGCCAAGAAACACCGTTTTCCAGTATATCCTGTAACAGAATGCCTTTGTCTAAAGGTTGTGTAACATGGGGAATATTCGTCCAGTAACAACGCTTTCGGTGCTGTCCTGACACTAAGGAAGAATTGATGACGATCGGCTCAACACCAAGTGTTTTGGAAATCTCGTCCTTAATATTCCGGTGAATGGAATGGTTATTCTCATAGAGAAAGTAACGGCATTCCGATTCCTGTAAGGCTCTCACATATTCGTTGAAAAGTTTGAACCCTTTGCCGTTGCAGGAAGTTTCTCTGCCTTGCTTTGCAATCGACCAGTATGTACAAGGTGAACCGCCAAGCAGCAGGTCGTATCCCTTGAATTTTCTGAAATCACCGTCAAACACATTTCCATGATGAACGATTTCAGGGTGATTTCTGATTGAAACCGTTATGGCATATTTGTCAATTTCAAAGGCATCATAGGCTTCTACAGAAATCCCTGTGCGTTTGAGTGCAACCATTCCGCAGGAGATTCCGTCAAAAAGGCTTAGTACCCTCATACTTCATCGTCCTCATCTGTCACACTGCCGTAGTCATCGTCATAATCTTCCTCGAAATCCTCAGCACCGGTATTTTTCTTCTTGCCAAATTTGCCCTTTTTCAGAACAAGAACAGCACCGCCGATCACAGCCAGTACACCGACTCCAACAAGAATGAGTACATTGCTGTTCATAGATGACGGCTGTTTGGTGGTGGCTTTTTCTTCTGCACGCTCTGTTTCACCGGTGGCTTCTTCCGCACGGTCAGAAACATCAGCCGTCACACCGCCGTTGGTGGCTGCATCCGCATATTTCTTTGCCTGTTCCGCAGGGTCTTTTTCTTCTTCTCCCTCGTTGCCTGCGTAGAGCAGAGAATACAGATCGAAATCATCTACCTTGTTCAGAAAGAATACATTGTCCTCATCACCCTCCGCAGAATAATTGATCAGGATGTAGAACACATTGCCGTCTTTGGTGGTGACAGCAATAAACTGCATTTCTTCGCTGTCATAGATGATCTTTTCATGCTTAATGAGCGTAGCGTTGCCGTCTGTGTCATAATTCTCATCTGCATAATAGTCATGTCCTGTGTTATCAGTTTCATCATCGCTGTTTTCCATTGCTGCCTTGTTGTGCTGAATCTCATCAACCAACTTCTGCATATCTTCTTCACCAAGTTCCATGTTTGCAGCAGAAGAATTGTCTGCCATTTCTGTAATTGCCGTTGTTTCTTCTGCAAATACAGGAACGGCATTTCCCATACTTGCCAAAGTCAAAGTCATTGCAGAAAATATTGCCGCAACCGATTTTTTAGTGTTCCACATTTTTTCTACCCTCCATCACAATCTTTTGTTCATGCACCACGGAAGAAGCAGCAGTCAGCTTCGCAATAATCTCCTCCGTGGTCATGCCGTTGTCATGCAAAAACTTTTTGAGTGCTTCCACTTCAAGCATTTCTCGCTTGGCTTTCAGTTCCTCAAGAAGCTGCTTGTCCTGATTGATTTTTTCTTCAAGCTTCGGAATTTTCTTGTTGAGAGCATCCAAAGCGGTTTCCTTTCTTGTCATTTTCATGCTCCTTAGTAAAGTACCAGTCTTGGGTCAATGTAGTCCCAGCCATAGCCGTCCGTGTCAATCTCAATATGGAAATTGACATTTGCGGCGGTGGTCTTTGCAAAGTTTTCGCCCTCCCGGATCGTGTCACCCTCCGAATAGCCATTCAAAAGAACAGCATTGGAGATCGTTACTTCTGTATCTCGCTTTGTTCCGCCGGAACCGTCATACCAATACTGCACATCATCTTTTCGCAGGGTGATTTTCTGATTGGCAGTATCAACATCCTTGATTTTGCAGTCAAACGGAGCGTAAAGCTTTGCACCGGTATTGCAGTAATATTTGATTCCCTGATACAGACCGTGATTGGTTTTGTTCCATTCCCACATATCGTAGCCAAACGCCTGTTTGACCGAATAATTCCGAATGGTATCGCCGGAAAGCATATTGCGAAGTGTCTGATGATTTCCATAAAGCGTTTCCGAACCGCTTTCCTGACCTGCAAGAAGCTTGTAGTATTCCAGCCGTTCTTCCTTGTGGGATTGACTTTTCAGCTTATCTTCGATCACCTGATCAAAAGTTTTCTTTTGCTTGACGTTGTAGTAGAGATTACATTCCGTTTTCCAGTAATACTTTTCATAATAGCCGTACATACAGGCATCGTTTATGGTATCATTCCAGATGTGCGTATCGGTCGGTGAAACCAAAAACCAAGCATCATTCCCATTCCAACCCCAGAAAGAGCGATCGTATCGGGTATCTCCCTTCATGAAGAAAAATGTCTGTGCATCGTTGTCGATGAAGTAAAACGGTTCTTTTGTGCCGGAATAATAGCGGTGATCCATAATCATGAATCCTGTCAAAGCATAGTCATCGTTCGGATTCAGCACTCTATAATCCGCATTGATGCAGATGTAACCCTCGCTGTCAAAATACTGACTGAGTTCAGATGTATAGGCAATAGGTTTGAAACGATATTTGTATGGTCTGCCGCTGTAGATAAAGGCGTTTTCTTCTGCCCTGTAATATGTGCCGGTTTCTGCATTTCCGCCGCCCCAGTAGTTGTAATTGGGAAGTTCCTCCCAGCGAGATTTATTGTCATACCAGTAGACAAACGCATATTCTGCGTTGAATATTTCTGTCAGTAGGTTCTCTGTATCACTTCCATAACTCCAGTACTTGATGTCGCCGTTGTCATCTGCATCGAAATCATAGTAGTAGGCACAGAGGAAAGACCACAGCTTGTACACATCAAAATCATAGACCGGATCCCAGTCATAAACGGAAGAACGTCCCCAATACCAATTGTCGGGATCGTCTTTGAGGTTACGCTTGTTTGCTCCGAAAGCGGCAAGACCGTTTTTCCAGTCTGTATCACTGCTGACTTTCAGAATCTTCTCATTCATGTCATAGGCGAGTTTTGTGTAATACTTTTCCGCTTCCGACAAGTCATAATCCTGTGAAGCGTATGTACCGAGTACAAAACCGGAACTTCCCAGAATCCCTGAAAAGATCATGAGAATGAATGCCAGCACTAAGGCGATAATGAGAATCGGGACAAGGCAGGCGAGCAGAACGGCTCTTGCTTCCTTGTTGTAGATGTTCTTGATAAATTGAAAAGCCTGTCTGAGTGCATTTTTCAGTCTGTCCCCAAAGGAATCTTTGGTCTGCTTTTTCGGCTTTTTTCTGCGTTTTACCTGTTCACCCTTGCTTTTCAGCTTGTCCTCACGCTTTTGCAATCTTCGATGCTGATCTGATTTCTTCTGTTCCAGTTTCGCTTTCTTTTTCTGATTCCGTTCTTTCCGGTGATACGGCTTCATTTTTTCTACCGCTTGATCTACACCGTGGCGTTTTACAGATTCCACCGCAGAGAGAAAATCATTGTTTTCATCGGCATGAACTGCTTTCTGCCAGCCGCTTGATGCGAGCCATTTCCTTGTGTAATTGGCAGGCTTTAAGACAAGCGGTGCAGGATGGCTTAAATCAACAATTCGCCGCTGCTTTTTGAGTGCCTTTGCCTGAAACTTCTTTTCCTTTTTCAGTTTCTGAGATGCAGTTCTGATCGTTTTAGATTCGATCTGGTACTGCTTTTTTCGCCTTTGGAATCGCAGTACGGCAACATTTTTGCTGAACGGATCAGATAATTGTTTTTTCTTGAAATGCTTGGATGATTTCTTACGCTCTCGAAATATCTGCTTTTTCTCTTTCAGTTCCTTGCGTGACTTCGCAAGTTTTGGCTGATACTGTTCGCCCTTGAAAAGCTTGTATTCCGCTTTTTGCAGGCGGTATCGTGCCTTTTCCAGTTTGAATTGTTTTTTCTGCTTGAAATGCCTGCGAGTTCCTGTCACAGCATCTTTGGCGATAACCAGTGTCGCAATTGTGCCGCGATGCATATCGTTAACCGCTTCCTGCCGATACTTCTGTTTCAGCTTGTATCGAATATCACGCTGAACTGCATTGCCGGTTTTCAAAGCAGCTGTTTCCGCACCAAGTGCCGAACCCTCAGCGGTATGCAATGCCATATGGGCAGTTCGATTGACCAGCTGTGCCGATCGTTTCAGGACTTTTCCACGGAATGTTTTCGGCTTTAAGCTGTCAAGAGATTTTGTGATGGACGGTTTATCGCCTGTGAACCTCGTTTTGAGATTCACTGCTCTGTGAATCAGACCATGTCCGGTATATCGGCTGCTTTTTTCTCCACGTCGGATACGGACAGTTGTTTTAAATTTGCCATTTTTACGCTGCTTGCGAACAAACTGAATCTGAAACTTTTTTTGTGATCTGCTGTACTTTCTGAGTTTCTTTTCCGCTTTTGCAAACTGATGATGTGTTCTTTTTAGATTCGCCATAGCATTTCGCTCCTGACTATTTCAGCTGCTGTTCCAACGGTTTTGTGGTAAGCAGGCTGTACATCACGGTATCGGTCGGGAAATGATCCGTAAACGGCAAAATGATCTTATCGTAGCGAATCAGACCTTCACCGGGTCCGCTGTTGGTGACGAATTCCATTTGCTGCGGACTGATATGGAGTTTTTCGGCGAGAATATCACGGTCGCCGGCAGCCTGATTCAGCATATATACAAAGTCCGAATTGTCAAAGATATTTTCCACCTCGGCACTGGACAGCAAATCCTTGACATTCTGTGTAATACCGGTCGGAACACCGCCCCATTTACGGAATCGTTTCCATATTTCAGCGGAATATTTCGCCGTCTGTTCTTTCTTTAACAGAAGATGAAATTCATCGATGTAGTAGCGGGTGACCTTTCGTTCTGCACGGTTCAGTGTCACTCTGTTCCAGACGTTATCCTGAACGATCAGCATACCGACCTTTTTCAGCTGATTACCCAGTTCTTTAATGTCAAAGCAGATGATACGATTCTTCAAGTCAATATTCGTTCTGTGGTTGAACAGATTCTGCGAGCCGTTGACATACATTTCAAGAGAGTTTGCCACACGAAGTGCGATTTCTCCCTCTTTGACAAGAGCATTATGCAGATCGGACAGAATCGGCATTTTTTCTCTGGACGGTTGATTCCTGAAAAAATCCATATAGATAGCACGAACGCATCGGTCAATGACAGAGCGTTCCTCCGCAGTCAGTCCATACTTGCCGCCCACAATGATTTCACAAAGGGAAATGATAAAATCCGACTTTGTGGAGATCGGGTTCTCATCCATGTTGTTTTCAAAGTTAATGTCCATCGGGTTGATATACTGTTCTGAGCTGCTTGCAATTCGGATCAGCTGTCCGTGCAGATGCTGTACCAACGGGAAATATTCGCCTTCAGGGTCGCAGATGATAATGTCATCAGTTGTTTTCAGAAAGCTGTCTAAGATTTCTCTTTTTACGCTGAATGACTTACCGGAACCCGGTGTACCTAAAATCAGACCATTCGGATTTTTGAGTCTGCTTCTGTTTGCCATGATCATGTTGCCGGAAACAGTGTTCAAACCGTAGTATGTACCGCCAATCTGAAAGAGTTCCTGTGTGGTGAACGGAACAAAAATCGCAATTCCCGATGTATGCATTTCACGGGAAACCTGTATCCGATTCACGCCAAGCGGTAAACTGGAAGATAAGTAATCCTCCTGCAAATAGTCACAGGGCATCAGGGTACAGTTGTTCTTCTGACAGATTCGCTTCAAAAGTTCTAACTGCAACCCCAGATCTTTCTTATTTCTGGCATAGTTTCGTATCGTAATGGAGATATGAAACAATCGCTCATTCTTACTGCTCAGGTCGTCCAGCAGCTTCTCCAGATCGGTAATGTACATCTTGATGACAGGGGGAAGAATATCCGGGTCGTAGCCTGCCTTGGACGCTTTCTTCTGTTCATCGATCTTCATAGATTCCACGGCGGTCAGCTTCGTCTTGACAAATTTGAGTGCCGTGATCTGATCCAGCGGTGTAACGTGCAGATTGACACAGAAAAGGTGCTGTAATTCGAGAAAATCGGAAAGAATCGTATCCGGCAGTTCTCCTGCAAGAATGTTCATTCCATTGATCGCACCGAAAGAAGCACCAATCTCAAAGTTTGCCTTATTGAATTTCATGCCGGACGGAGCGATAAAGTCCTTGGTATCCCAGCCTGCTTTCAGCATTTCATTCCAGTCAAAGACAAAAGGGGCACTCTGAAATGGATTCAGGCTGTAATAGAGTGTTTCCAGTCTTTCTTTTCCGCTGAGTGCCTTTGCTTCCACATTGAAGCCCTTGAACATCTTGATAATTTCCGTCTGGATATTCAGAAGTTTTGGCTTTGCCTGTTTATAGGAACTTGCCTCAATGGTGAAAGTCAGAAACTTTCTGCATGACTGTCCGTTTTTGCCCGACAACAGCTTTGATGTCAGCATTTCGGAGTATTCTGCACGAATCTCGTTGAAATCGTCCTCCTGTGCAGGAACCTGAATTTGCTTGACCAGTCCGTCCTGACTTCTGTTCTGATTTTCAAAGGTGAGCTGAAATGTGATGGTATTGTCAAAGTAATTGATCAGATCGCAGTACTTTGAGAAAATGCCGTTTTGTTCCTCAAATTCAGCAAGCTGATAATTGGTATCAAAGAACTGAATGGTCTTTGAAAATCTATGGTCATCGATCTGGCATACGCCGTCCCTGAACATCTGCGTATAGCCGATCGTATTCTGTGTGGACGAAATATCGTCCTTATATTTTTTGATCTCGTGCATTCGTGCCAGAATGACTGCCTTATCCTTTTTGTCAATGTTAGAAATTGGCTTTTCAGCGGCAGCTTTCGCTCCTGACCTGAGATCTGTTTTCTTCTTGTTTTTCAAGCCTACTTGCTCCTTTCTATCTTGTCCAAAAGCTTTTTCAGCTTGGTATATTCTATCTGTCTTTCGATACATTCGTATAGATTGACCGTTTTATAAGTTCGCTTTCTCGATCTTTTGAAATAGCGGAACATATTCTTGATGGTCTGCTCGAAAAAGATCCCGTTTTTCTTATACAATCCGCAGATGAGGGCAGGTGCTGCCACCGCACCCATGGCAAAGATTGCTCCTGAAACGCCAAGGGTACTGCGTGTCAGAAAGAAAAGCGGAATCCCCAGTACACCGCCGATCCCAAATGAAACTACCTGTCTTTTGGTCAGCCCGAACATGAACTTCTGCTTGATGTTATTTAGGTCTTTTGGTATTTGTACATAATGTGCCATTCACAACCTCCTGAAGATCAATGTGCATTGAAAATAGATTTGGAAACAGCACCTGTACGGAGTACCGTAAAGATCAGTGCAACCGTGTATCCCAGAAGCATTGCCATTTGCAGAATAATGCCGTCTGTACTGCTGTTCAGCGATGCAATGGCATTGGAGAACAGCGTTTTGAAGATACCAAGTGCAATGATGATAAAGAATCCCTGAAAGGATAATGCCAGAAGCTGTTTGATCCAGTTCTTTCCGATTCCCGACCATTCACCGCTATCCAGCATGGCTGCCATGGGAATCGGTGCAACGCCTAAGTACATAAAGACCTCAATGATACGGGAAGCAAGCACAATTACAATGGCAACCATCATAATCATTACACCCAAGTGAACAATCAGCGAGATAAACCAGACAGTTATCAGTTCACCAAGTCCCAGACTGTTCAGAGCCGATTTTTTGAGTGCCAAGTCAGTTGACAGGAAATCTCCTGTACCGAACAGCGTTGTAATACCGTTGGCACAAGCGTCTGTTCCGAACGAAAACAGGGCAGATGCGATATAAAATACGTTTGATACCAAAATCACACCGCATAAGGCTTTGATGATCCATTTGATAAAGATGGAATCATCAAAATCCTTGAAGTTATTTCCACGAATCACGGTCTGTATCAGATCATTGAGCAATATGATGACAAGAATGAAACCGCCGATGGGGACTACCACGTTATTGCAAAGTGTTTCAATGGTTGACCATATGGTTGTTCCGCCGCTTGCAGAACCGGAAAAGCTTGCAGGATGTCCTGTCAGAAATGTGGAAATCAGACCGCCGTCTTCTGTAGTTTTGTGAAAGGTTTCCGTCATCAGGTCGGATATGCTGTCAAACTGCGATTTGATACCGTCCTTGAACAGATTCTCACACCATTCCTGCAAGCTGTCGATCGCATCACTTATGACGCCCATTCTCTCACCGTCCTTTCCTTATGCCGGCTGCCCACACACCACCCGCCACGCAGCCGTTAAAAAATTCGGTCAGATTAAACGGCACCTGTCATCATGCTCTGAAGAACCGGAACGAGGACGATTGCAAGGAGAATCAGTCCAAGACCAGCCATAAGCTGCTTCATGCCCTGTGACTTCGCACCGGGGTTGTCATTGCCGTAACCTTCAAGGAGGTTGACAACGCCCCAGACACCGACACCTGCACCGATCAGGCAGATTACAGATTTCAGTACAGTGCAAGCCGTACTGATGAAAGAAGAAGTATCCACTTCACCGGTAGCGGCAAAAGCCTGCGTGGTACACATCGCCGCCATAGAGGACATTACTGTTGCAGTGAGAATTGCTTTCTTTGCGAAGCGACTTCCTTTGGCGAGCCACTTGTGCTTTGACTTTGTGTTTTCGACCGCAGTATCAGAAACTGCCGTCATGACATTTACATTTTCCATTGTAATTTCTCCATTCTGTATTAAGTATTTATCTGTTGCTGAAAACAGGAATCAAAAAGCTCTGTCGATGTTGTTGGTTTTCTTCGGTATTCGCTGCTTTCAGGCAAGATCTTCGTTTTCGTCCGTTTTGTACACATCTACCTTTGTGGTGCTTTTCAGTGTCAGATAACGTTTTTCCCGTTTTCTGACAAAGGCTGCAATGTCAAATTTTGCTTTCGGATTATCGTCCAGCAAAAGGTGATAGTGCTTATGTTTTGTAATATCAAACTTATCTGAGAAGAACGGACGAACACCTCTCAGCTGTAAGATACATTTGCCGCCGTCCATGACGGCTAATTCGTCCTGCGACTTTAATTCTTTGCCAAGTTTCTGATAATTCAGCCCATAGCTTTCAGACTGACCTCTCGTGTTGGAGGTGTTAAAACTGTCTATCGTTTCTTTTCCAAGCGATTCCGAGATTTCCTTGAGAGTGGATTTCTCCTTGCCGCCGAGAAACAGGGTGGTATCGCAGTTGCCCTCAATGGTATCGGCATTATCTTTGTAAATCGCCTTTAGCTGAGATTTTGCCTGCAAGATGATACTTGCAGAGATTTCCCGGCTTCGGATGGTGGCGATCAATTTATCAAAATTTGGAATCTGGCCGAATAGCGATAGGTAATTCTTTGAAATCATCTCCGAATTTTCCCCCGCTCCACACCGTACGTGACAGTTTCCCGTCATACGGCGTTCCATCGTATAATCAAGTTTTTAGTGCATACGTAGTCCTGTTTACTGTTTCATTAAATCAAATTTCTATTGGCTGTAAATCTGCATATTTACGGAGTTTATTAAGTTTTGCAAGCTGTTTTTCGTTTAATTTCAGCATTTGCACATATTTGCGTATCGTCGTTTCATTGGTTGCCGTTACAAGCCTGTGTGCTTCTGTGCATAAAATTATGAGATTGCTGTAGCTGTTGTTTTCTGCACGTCCGCCAAGCCTCGGCTTGATATGATGACATTCCATATTGTGAAGATACAAGGGCTTATGCGTTATCGCACAATTTCCTTTTTGTGCAATATACCTTGAGAGCATATTGTCAGCAAATTCAATGCTTTCCCATTTGTACGCATTTTCCATAAGGTATCTGATAACTTCAAAATTTACAGAGTTCGGCACTTGATGTTCCTCATAATTTTTCAGAACATACTTGTTTACCTCTCTCCGCTTGTATTTCGGATAATCGTGCTGTACATATGCTATCGGTATCAGCGGTCGTCCGCCTATCCACCTCATTTGGCTTGATTTACCGTAATTTTCAGCTATGAACCTTGACCGTATCTCTCCCGATTTATCTACCTGACACCCTTTGTTGTTGTGATTTGCTCCATTCAGTTTCTTTTGTATCGGATAACCTATTTCCGCAAAATCAGCACTTATGTGAGTAGCCATTTTGTAGTAGTTATGCAGTCCGCTTACCAAAGAGTTATGCAGACTTATATTTTTATCAATAGATTTCTGGTCATTGTGGTTCAGAATACGCTTAATACTCTCTGCGGCTTTCTTTTTCGCTTTTTCTTTCGCCTTATCAGTCATATGTGACCTTACAGCATATTTTCCGCTTTTGGAAACAGCACGGATTTTGATGCCGAGAAATTCCATATAGTTCTTTTTAAGATTTGTAATTCCCGATTTTTCCTCACTGATTTCCAATGAAAGCCGTTCTTTCAGCCATTTTACAACTGCTGTATAGGTTTTCTTTGCTGTACCGTAATCACGGCAGAAGATTTTGAAATCATCTGCATATCTTACAATATATATTTCTTTCAGCTTGCTTTTCTCCCGAAGCATACTCCATTTCTGTGACCTATCAATTACAACATTGCCTTTTTTATCGGTTTTGCTGTATTCTCGGTTTGTCCGTGTAGGAATGGTTTCCCACTGACTTGCCACCCACCAATCCAACTCATTTAGCACGATATTGGATAACAATGGAGATAAAATGCCGCCTTGTGGTGTCCCTGTTTCGGGGGATATTACAATGTCATTAAACAGAATATCTGCTTTTAACATTGCTTTGATAATTGCTATTACTTTCAAATCCTGTATGCCCATTGCCCAGATTTGCCGTATCAGCTTTGCGTGATTGATGTTGTCAAAGAAACCTTTAATATCAATATCCACAACATAATGCAGATTTTGAAGCTGTATCATTTTGTAGCATTGTGCTACCGCATTTTGTGCTGACCTGTATGGTCTGAACCCATTACTGCGTTCGTGAAATTTTACTTCACATATCGGTTCCAATATTTGTAATACGCATTGCTGTTGTAATACGCATTGCTGTATCAGCCTGTCCCATATACTCGGAATACCAAGAGGACGTTGTTTACCATTACCTTTATCAATGTAGGTGCGGCGAACTTTTTTCGGCTGATAGTAAATCAGCTTGTTTCTGACCTTTTGGACTACAGTCTGAATTGGATACTTTTGAATATCCGTAATGATTTTTCCGTCAACTCCGGCAGTAAAGCTGCCTTTGTTTTTGCAGATATTTCGGTACGCAAGCACAATATTCTCCTCCGAAACTATGAGTTTCATAAGATGTTTAAAGCACTTGCCCTGCTTGCTCTGTTCATACATTCCGCATAGCTTTTCCTGCAAGCCGTACCTATACATATTTTTCTCTGATTTGTTTACAGTTTCCTTTGTCATAGTAACCACCGCCTTTCAGCGTGCTTTTTCTGGATAACTTTGGTGATCATTCTTACTCGAAGCTATGAAATCACTTTGTGATTACTACGCATACATATTAAATTTTGATTTTTACGACTTGTGCCTGTCCCTCCGCCGCTTATTATCACGGCTTCTTTGGTACTGTGGCACTACTCTCACAGTCCCTAATCAGCTTATACGGCATAATCGCTTTCGTCTGAAATCAGTATCGGATTGTGAACTCCACTGGTCGGACTGCTTTCCACGTTCCATTATTCTTAGCATTGGTACAACTTAGGTCAATCCTTTAGTCCTGCAAACATACCTTACGGTATTTACTGCCTGTAACAGTATAGGGAGTTTCATACTAACAACTTTTACTCCACCCCGTTTGCGTGCAAATTTGCACCCCGACATTTCTATCGGTCATTCGTATAGAACCATACACTCGGATTTTCGTCGGGCTTTTTAAGCCATTCTAACCATATTGCACCGCCGTCCGCACTATAGGCAGTACATCACACCTCTGTGACGCTTTCCTCGGCTTTATCCGTTAGGACTGCTCTCGTGCGACTTCCACGAGCTTACGACATCTGCATTTCACACTGCTTAGCCGTCCGTAGTTTTAACGTGAGCCTTTCTGGGCGTTACTCCTTCATTCGACTCATCAGAATAATAGTTCTACGTAACTATATTTACTTTTTGTTACGTGCCGTACCTTTTCAGTACGGAACGTGTCACACTATTCGCAAATTCATCGAGCAAGCAGCGAACATGGTAGTTCAGCTTGCCGCCCTCTGAATTGTCCGCTTTTGTGCATAAAAGATTGAATAACTGCGAGTACATGATTGCAACCAGAAAATTGAATGTTGCATCGGTATCCGAGATGATAACAAAGAGTGCAGACAGTTCATCGCCCAGCTTGTCCAGACCGAGTTCGTCATAGCTTGTGATTTCTAAGACTTCATCAATGGCAAAGGGAGCTAAGCGTGTGGAACAGGAAATGAGGATAGACTTTGCGGTTTTTCCTGTGGCAAGTTTGTAAGCGTGATATTGCTTGCAGGCGAATGCACCCAGTCGTTTCTGTTCCTCGTTAGGCTGATTTGCTTTCATTTCCTGAAATTCATTGCTGATTTCTGCATCATTGGGAAAATCATCGTTGATCCAGCATTCGATAAATGCAAACAGCCGGTCAATGGCATTCTGGAATGTTTCATCGTCCTCACGGCATTCCGAAGAATTGATCATTTCAATCAGCGTTTCAAAGTTCTGTTCTTCCGGCGGATTGATCGTAAAGATCATAGCGATATATGCGGTATAAAGCAGCTTTTCTGCCTTTACCCAGAAGTCATCGCCGCCGTTTTGCTGAGAACTCTGCGTATTCTTAATGAGAACGTCCACAAATTTCAGAATATCCTTTTCTCTGTTCTTTTTGGAGATGTAGGCAAAGGGATTGTAGTGCATGGACTTGCCAAAATCAATAGTATTGAACACCTTGATCCGATACGGCTGATAGGATAGATTGCCTTTCTCGTCCTTGTATGGTCTGCCACGTTCCAGCATTTTGCCGCATTCAATCAAAACCGTTCCTTTCGGGTCTGTCACGATATATGAGGAGTGCATCTGCATGAGATTCGGCTTCACGAAAAATCTCGTTTTACCGGAACCGGAACCGCCAATCACCAGAATATTTTTGTTTCTGGCGTACTTCGGGTGAGATGGTTTTCCCATGGTCAAGCCCTCTGTCTGTGTGAGAATGACGTTGTTGTCTTTCTCTTTGAAGTCCATATATGGTTCAATGTCCTTTTCCGTACCCCATACGGCAGAGCCATACTCTGTGCCTTGCCGGAACTTCTTTTTATTGGCTGCTCTCATTTTCATCACAAATTTCATAGCAACGCCAACAGCAATTCCAACCAGCAGATCAATCGGATGAAATGACGGAATGATATGGGCAAACGCTGTGCCGAGATTGTTCAGGGCAGGGAGTATCTTTTCAGAAACGTTTTTTCCCTCAGCTGTCCGGAACGCAAAACAGATGATATTGCCTGCATAGCCGAAAATGACATAAGCAAGGTTATTGAGAACAAGCTTTTTTATCTTTCGAGAATCCATTCCAACCACCTTAATGCGTCATTTCCTTAGACTTCTCACGGACTTTTTCTTTCTTCTTTGGCTCATGAGAAACCTGCTTTGCCATATCCTTGATCTGTTGTCGGGTAATTTCAGCACGGGGATTGAGAAGTTCCTCTTGTTTTCTGCTTGCAAACTCCTGAAAAGCCCTCTTGAAATCTTCCATTTTGCCCGCCTGAAAGAAAACATGAAAAGTATCGCTGCCTGCTTCTTTTTTGACGGCATAGTCAATGTCATATTTCTTTGCCACGCTCAGAAAGTCCGCAATGCCCTTGATCTCCACGTTTTCCAGCTTGCCGGAATGCTCCGAAAGTTTTTTCATGGAAACTCTGCCTTTTCTCTGCGACTTTCCGGAAAGAAAGTCCTGCATGGCTGATCTCAGAACATCGGCTGTAAAGTCCTTGCTTTTAACAGACAGATCAATGGTTTTTCGCAAGCCTTTTTCAAAGTCTGTACTCATGCCGGAAACGCAAACACTGCGTCGATGTTTTCACGAAGCCATCTGGAAAAATCATTTCTGACGGCATGAAACTTTTCTGCATCGTCATACTCTGCAATCACGATACCGTTTTCCGTATCGCCTTTCAGATAGACCATGAAACCGTATCCGCTTCCGTCATCGTACTCACCACAGGTTACGCACGAAACGGCATTAGAGTAGTTGAATGCTGTTCCGTCCTGCGAGATCATTGATAAGGTCATACGCTCACTCCTTTCCCGCTTACTATTTTCAGTTTAGCAAAATGGACATATCAAGTTCTGCCAAGTGAAAGTAAGTCGGTGTCAAGTTTTGTACAAAATTTATTCTTCATGGAATTTTACAAAAGACTATTGAAGAAATCTTCGTTTTATGCTATACTATTTCATATGAAAGGTTTTTCGGAAAGGAAAAAATAATGGATAATATCGTTAACATGGGACAAAATGATGTTATGAGTAATTTTACGAAAACAGATGACATCATAAATGATATGCGAAAGATCATAGAGGGTTCTCAGAAAACTGCACATCAGGCTGTAAATACGATCCTTGTTCAGCGTAATTGGCTGATCGGATACCGAATTGCAAGTGAGGAACTGAATGGAGAAGATCGTGCTGATTATGGTGCTGAAGTGATAAAAAAGTTATCTTTTGAACTGACCAAAGAATTTGGAAAAGGCTATACAAAATCTAATTTATACAGCTTCTATTCTTTCTATAAAACCTACCCTGCAGAAGAACCAGAGAAACCCGAAACACCGCCGCC
>ENA-ORCP01001996-ORCP01001996.1-human-gut-metagenome-genome-assembly--contig:-NODE-1996-length-16852-cov-4.901162_pt1 | contig 16852 bp, 15 predicted proteins | sample MGYA00242990_ERZ507991 | MGnify/ENA primary metagenome ERZ507991 (study PRJEB26167, sample SAMN06115496) | human gut metagenome | host: Homo sapiens | place: China:Henan | collected 2015-05-07... | reverse complement strand
GGTCAAGCCTTTTCAAAGGCTTGTGGGAATCCAAAGGGCAAAGCCCGTGGTCGCTCCCGCAGGAGCGAAATCCCCCAAGCGCATTCTAACAAATCAAGCAAAATTAACAGTAAAGCCAAGCAAAACTAACAAATCAAAAAGCGCAATGCAGCTAAAAAAAGCAAAACCAAGAGAAGTAACGAAAACAACTATCTAAATAAAACGGTTAATCTGCATTGCGCTAATTCTATATTATCCAAACCAAACCACGCCTTTTCAAAATTTGCGAGCGTAAGCGGAGCAAATTTTGAAAACAAAGCAAAATTATAAAATCAAAGATGCCAAGCTAAATCACATCTTGCCGTAAACGATACATTCAAGCGACAGCGCAGAATTATCGTTTATAGGCAACGGGGCAAAAGTAAAATTCAATCAGATACAGCAGTACGTTGAAAATAGTGCATTAATGGCGACGATGTTCAGCATAGTTTTGTTTGCTATCCTTATGTATCTGCCGGTTTGGTTTCGTTGCGGAATTTAACTCGCTTATAACTTTGCTTCGTTTTCATAATTTACTCCGCTGCGCTCGCAAATTTGGAAAAGGCGTGGTTTTGTTTGGATAGGATAGAATAAGCGCAATGCAGATTAGCCGTTTTATTTAGATAGTAACTGACGTTACTTCTCTTGGTTTTACATCTTTTTGCTGCATTGCGCTTTTTATTTGTTAGTTTTGCTTGGCTTTACTGTTGCTTTTGCTTTCGCTGTTAGATTGCGCCGGGGGAGTTTCGCTCCTGCGGGAGCGATTTAGTGGGGCTACTCGCCCCACTAAAAACCCCCTCGCCAGCTGGGCTCAGCTGGACCGGCTTATGGGTGTGCTTCTACTTTTGTGCCGTGCTGCCGCCGCGGCTGCTTTCTTTGGGTTCGCACTTTTTCGGGCGCGCCTAAAAAAAAATACAAAAAAACTGCCGCAATATCAACTGCGGCAGTTCCGTGATTTATTCTCTTATTAATAGAATCTTCTTCTGTTTTTCTTGATAACGATAAATGTTACTGCGACACCTGCTATCACTACTGCTGCTACTACTACAATGATGATAACTGTCATACTGCTGCCTGATGAAGATGCTGCTTCTTCGGCAGGTGCTGTTGTAGCTGCTTCGGTAACTTCTTCTGCGGGAGCTTCCGTTTCTTTTACGGCTTCCGTTTCAGCCTGAGTTGTGGTTGTAACGACAGGCTTTGGTTTGCAGTTTGTTACTGTACATTTTGTGACCTTCATTTTTACACCTCGGTCACCGATACAGATGTTATTTACTGTGGAAAGGTCATCGCTTCCATATGCTGTTACCATATCCTCATAATTGAATGTGGCACTTGTATCGGTAAATTCAGCTGGACGAACCTGTGCCCATATCTGTGGGTCAGCAACATAGTTCTGGAGAATAAGTTCAACAGGATACTCCATTGTTGATTCTCCCTCAAGCTCATATTCAACAATGAACTGAGTTTCTTCAGTAAATCTGTCAGTCTTTATATCTGATTCGGAGTATGTAATTGACTGTCCCCATGAACCGTTTGTCTGTACTGCACGGGTAGTTGAAAGTTCAACATCTTCCAACTCTTCATCTTCAGCAAAAACCGTTGCAGACATTGTGAATGCAACCATAAGTGCTGCGAAAATTCCGGTAAAAATTTTTCCGACTTTTTTCATCTCTAAAATCTCCTTGTGCATCTTGCCAAATTATAATACATAATTATTTTAACTTATTTTTTATATAAAGTCAATGGAGTATCATTCCTTTTGTCATACTGAACAAATTATCCAATTTTTTTAAGGTTATGAAGTTGCATTTTGTGCATAAAACGTTTTAGTTGATATAGTATTAATTATTTTCCCAAGGTTTAGTCTTTTTGTTTATATCCCCAGCCGTCAAGCCCTGAACGTCTGAGCGCACCGAAAAGCCTTTCCGAAAAGCCTCTGTCAGCCTTGTCACGTTCAGCAAGCTCAAGCTTGATCCGCTGACGTGTCGTTGCACCGTCGGCAGGACATTTTGATTTGACTATCGGCAGCTCGTTGCGTCTTGCCGCACTTCGTATATCCTTTTCGGGAGCGAACACAAGCGGACGTATGAGCGTTATATTTTTTCTTGAAAGGTAGCTTTTCGGCGAAAAACAGCCAAGCCTGCCCTCAATTGTAAGATTCATAACAAAGGTTTCAACTACATCATTGAAATTATGCCCGAGAGCAAGCTTGTTGCAGCCGTTTGCAATAGCAGCGTCGTGAAGAGCTCCTCTTCTCATTCTTGCACATAAGCTGCATGGGTGCTCCTCCTTGCGAACGTCAAACACTATCTCACCTATGTGAGTGTCAATAAGAACGTACTCAACACCAAGCTCCCTGCAAAGCTCCGCAACAGGCTCATAATTGCCTTTTTCGCCGTTAAAATGCGGGTCAAGGGTTATTGCAGTGACTGTATAATCAATGCCGATAAAGCGTCTGAGAAGAACAAGTCCTTTAAGAAGTACAAGGCTGTCCTTGCCGCCGGAAACACCTACGGCAATACGGTCGCCATTTTCGATAAGGTCAAATTCCTGAATAGCCTTGCGCATATATCCCAGAATTTTCTGCATATGAGTTCCTTTCCGAAAAAACGGGCAGAAATGTTCTGCCCGCAGTTACGATAGTTTTTACTTTGTGATATTTCCGTGTGAAAGCTCTGTAAGGTATGCATTTATGAAACCGTCAAGGTCGCCGTCCATTACAGCGGAGATGTTGCCGTTTTCATAGTTTGTACGGTGATCCTTAACAAGAGTGTAAGGCATAAATACATATGAACGTATCTGTGCGCCCCATGCAATTTCTTTCTGAACGCCCTTGATGTCCTCTATCTTTTCCAGATGCTCACGTTCCTTTATCTCAACAAGCTTTGACATAAGCATTTTCATTGCATAGTCCTTGTTCTGATACTGGCTTCGCTGTGTCTGGCAGGATACTACGATACCTGTCGGGATATGTGTAAGACGAACGGCAGATGAGGTCTTGTTTACCTTCTGTCCGCCTGCGCCTGATGCACGGTAGAAGTCTATTTCAAGGTCTTCGGGGCGAATTTCGATATTTGTATCGGCTTCGCTCATTTCAGGCATAACTTCAAGTGATGCAAAGGAAGTATGGCGGCGTCCTGAGCTGTCGAACGGTGAAACACGGACAAGTCTGTGAACGCCTGATTCGGACTTCATAAAGCCGTAAGCGTTAAGACCTTCGATAAGGATCGATGCGGATTTAAGACCTGCTTCATCGCCGTCAAGGTAATCAAGTGTAGTTACCTTGAAACCATGGCTTTCAGCCCACATATTATACATTCTGAAAAGCATCTGCGCCCAGTCCTGAGCCTCAGTTCCGCCTGCGCCTGCGTGGAATGTAAGGATAGCGTTCTTGCTGTCGTATTCGCCTGTGAGCAGGGTAGTGAGCTTCATTGATTCAAGCTCTGTCTTGAAGTGGTGAGCATCGGATTTTATCTCGAAAACGACATCGTCCTCTTCTTCAGCACCCTCTTCAAGGGTAAGTTCGATCATTGTAATAGTATCTTCAAGCTTTGCATTGAGCTTATTGTAGCTTTCAATGGTAGCTTCGTGATGCTTGATCGTCTGCATGACCTTCTGAGAATTTTCAAGGTCGTCCCAGAAGCCCTCCTTGCCTGATTCAGCCTGGAGCTCTTCGATCTCAGCTTTTGCTTTGTCGATATTAAGGATATTGTAAAGCTCTTTCATTTCCTTGCGATAGCCTTCAAGCTCTACTTTTAATTCTTCAAGTAACAGCATATATTAACTCCTCTCGGTAAACATTTAGTCCTAAAGTATTATTATAACATAGATCTTTGCATTTGAAAAGGGGTCGTGCGCAAGTTTTTATTTTTTATGGAAATGAACAGGTCTGAATTTGGACTGGTGGAATTTCTGTGCGCTGTAAAGACCTGTGTAGCCTGAGAGCATATAGCTTATAACGATCGCAAGAGCATAATAGGGCAGACCGTTTATTCCGAAAAGCTCCGCACTCAGAACAAGTGATGAGAACGGGCAGTTTGTAACGCCGCAGAATACGGAAATAAGTCCTACCGCAGCGGCAAATGACGGCGACAGACCAAGCAGACCGCCAAGAGTGCAGCCTAATGTTGCGCCTATAAAAAAGCTCGGCACTATCTCTCCGCCCTTAAAGCCTGCACCCAATGTAAGAGCGGTGAATATCAGCTTGAAAAGAAACGCAAGAGGGTCAGCTTCACCGTTAAAGGCACGCTTTATAACGTCCATACCGGAGCCGTTGTAATCGGTAGTTCCGAGAAGAACGGTAAGTATAACGATTATGCAGCCGCCTACGGCAACTCTTATATAAGGATTTTCAATGAATTTAGCGTAAAGCTTCTGTGCGTTGTGCATTACTTCACAGAAAAGTACGCTTACAACTGCGCAGATCATTCCAAGTGCAATTACAGCGAGCAGAACTGTTACTGAACGGCTGCCGAATGACGGTACATTTGTGACAAAAAAGCTTTCAGCCTCAGCACCCAGCGCACCTGCCGTCATTGATGCAATGATGCCCGAAAGCATACATGGGACAAGTGCGGAATACTGTGAAGCGCCTACGATAGTGACTTCAACAGCAAAAACAGCCGCCGCTGCAGGTGTTCCGAAAAGTGCGGAGAAGCCTGCGCTCATACCGCACATAATAAGAATAGATGTATCCTTATCATCAAGTCCGAACAGCTTTTTTAAAGGTGAAGCCAAAGCGCCGCCCATCTGTAATGCTGCGCCCTCACGTCCTGCCGAGCCGCCGAAAATGTGAGTTATGAATGTTGCCAGGAAAATTGTCGGGGCAAGTCTGAATTTAACATCGGATTCGGCTCTTGCCGCAAGGATTATAGTGTTTGTGCCTTTATCCTCAGCAAGTCCGATATGTCTGTAAAGAAAAACAATGAACAGACCTGCAAGAGGGAGAAAGAATATGATATATCTGTTTTCTGTGCGGAAGTCATTGGCAAATTCAAGTGCCTTTCCGAAAAGTGCGCCCGCAGCTCCAACGCCTATTCCCACGACAGCCGCAATAATGCACCATTTGATAAATGCAAAATATAGAGAGCGGTAGGAGTCTGCAGGAATGTGTTCGTCATACCATATTCTGAATTTACTTTTGTTTTCGTCGATAATTTTACTGTCCTTTTCTTTTGTTTCTACGGGACTCTGGGACATCATAAACTAAAAAACAACCTTCCATTTTATTTGCTTAACATAAGTAATACCTCACGCAGAAGCTTGCAGCACAATGCTGTTGAAATACCGCTAGGGTCGTATGGCGGTGAAAGCTCATTCATATCGGCACCGACAATATTGAGATCTTTCATCTTCATAAGTGCATTAAGAAGCTGAGTATACTTTACGCCGCCTGCTTCGGGAGTGCCTGTGCCGGGAAATTCGGACGGGTCAAGCACGTCCATATCGACAGTAAGATAAACATTTTTGCCCTGAAGCTCATAGACCATAGTTTCAATACCGCTTAGGTCGAATGGCGTCATTACGGTATGTTCCTTTGCAAAAGCAAATTCCGTGCGTTCACCGCTTCTGATACCGTGCTGATAAATGTGCTTTTCGCCAACAAGCTCATAGCAGCGGCGCATTACGCAGGCATGGGAATTCTTCACTCCAAGATAATCGTCACGGAGATCGGCGTGAGCGTCAAACTGTACGATATAAAGGTCATCATACTTTTCTTTTACAGCACGGACTGCACCAAGGGTCACAAGATGTTCGCCGCCAAGCATAAATGGCATTTTTCCGTCGCTGAGTATCTCACGGGTCAGTCCTGTTATCTGGTCAAGCGCAAGGTCGGAAGAGCCTATGCAAAGCTCAATATCACCTGCATCATAGTAGCTGTAATCGGTAAGGTCCTTGTCCTGATAAAGTGAGTATGTTTCAATGCCGTAGCTTTCCTGACGGATAGCTTTTGCACCGAAGCGTGTGCCTGGGCGGTAGGAAGTGGTGCTGTCAAAGGGCGCACCGAAAATAACTATATCCGAGTCTTTGTATTCGCCGTCACAGGCAATGAATGCGTTTCTTTCACACAGCATCTTCAAGAAGCTCCTTTACATAATTTGGTATAGCAAAACTGCCCTTATGCAGTTCCGTATTGTAATATTTTGTCTTTATGCCGAGGCTGTTCCAGCGTTCGGCGTCAAAAGCAAGCGGGTCAATGCCCTTTGAGGCAAAGCCGAAGAGCCAATGTCCCGAAGGATATGTCGGGATATGTGCCTGATAAACTGCGCAGACAGGGAAAAGCTCACGGATACGCTTATGCGCTCTCTGCATAGCCTTTGCATCATCTGCATAATAAGGACTTTCATGCTGATTTACCAGTATGCCCTTTTCTGTAAGAGCATTAAAGCAGTTGCCGTAAAATTCGCTGGTGAAAAGACCTTCGCCCGGACCGAACGGGTCTGTGCTGTCAACAATGATAAGGTCATATTCGTTTTCTTTATGACGTACAAAGCGCAGACCGTCATCATAGTGTATAGAAACCCTTGGGTCGTCAAGCCTGCAGGCAGTCTGGGTCAGAAATTCTTTGCTGACTTCAACAACACGCTCGTCTATCTCTACCATATCAATATGTTCAATGCTTTCATAACGTGTAAGCTCACGGATCGTACCACCGTCGCCCGCACCTATAACAAGGACATTTTTTATATTGGGATCTGCCGCCATAGGAACATGGGTTATCATTTCGTGGTAGATAAATTCGTCCTTTTCGGTAAGCATCATAATTCCGTCAAGAGTGAGAAAACGTCCGAATTCAGGGCTGCTGAAAACGTCGATACGCTGAAAATCACTTTGTTCTGTGTGGAGCTGCCTGTCGATACGGATTGACATTTTAACATTTTCGGTGTGCATTTCGCTGAACCATAATTCCATAAAATTTCCTCCTCTGTTTTATTTAATGACCTTTATCCTTTCAATGTTCATATCCTCTGTACCCGTCATAAAACAACCTCTGTCCTTGGAATATTTTATGTAGGCAAGGATCTCGTCCGTGATAAGTTCACCCGGGGCAACGATAGGGATTCCCGGAGGATAGCACATTACAAATTCGCTGCTGATGCGTCCCGAGCTTTCTTCAATAGGGAGGGATTCCTGATTGCCGTAGAAAGCTTCCTGCGGAGTAAGTATTACCTGAGGGTTGATGTATTCGTGGTCAAGCATACCCGATGGGTCTTTTGAGAAGCGTCGCTTTATCTCTGCAAGAGCGGCAACAAGACGCTCAATATCCTTCCACATATCGCCTACGGAAATGTATGCAAGGATATTTCCGATGTCGCCGAATTCTATCTGTATATCGTAATTGTCACGGAGATAATCATAAACTTCAATTCCCGCAAGCCCGATGTCACGGGTATGTATCGAAAGCTTTGTCATATCAAAATCAAAAATATCATCACCGTTTATAAGCTCGTCCGCAAAGGCATAATAGCCGCCTATCTTTGCGATCTCACGTCTTGCATAAGCAGCATTTTCGACTACCTTGCCAACGATTTGCTTTCCATCAACAGCAAGATTTCGGCGTGAAATATCAAGAGATGAAAGCAGCAGATAAGAACCGCTTGTGGTCTGTGTAAGATTTATTACCGCACGGATATGTCCCTCTGTGACAAGACCGCTTTCCTCAGCGTGTCTGCCTACAAGGAGAAAGCTGCTCTGCGTGAGAGAGCCTCCCGACTTATGCATGGAAACAGCCGCAAGGTCAGCACCCGCAGCCATAGCTGAAACAGGCATATTCTCACCAAAATAAAAATGAGTGCCGTGCGCCTCGTCAACGAGCACAGCCATACCGTGAGAATGTGCAAGCTTAACAATGCTTCTCAGGTCGGAGCATATGCCGTAATAGGTAGGATTGTTTACAAGAACGGCTTTTGCGTCAGGGTGTTCGAGGATAGCCTTTTCAACGTCCTTTACGCTCATTCCGAGAGGGATACCGAGCCGCTCATTTACACCGGGATTAACATATACAGGAACAGCTCCGCTTAAAATAAGCGAGTTGATAGCACTCCTGTGAACGTTTCTCGGCATAATTATTTTTTCGCCTGCTTTGCATACGGACATTATCATTGACTGAACGGCGGAAGTAGTTCCTCCGACCATAAAAAAGCAGTAAGCCGCACCGAAAGCCTCCGCAGCAAGCTGTTCAGCGTCCTTTATGACCGAAACAGGGTGACAGAGATTATCAAGCGGCTTCATAGAGTTTACATCAACTTCCATGCAGTTCCTGCCGAGAAATTCCGTAAGTGCAGGATTGCCCTTTCCGTGCTTGTGACCGGGAACATCAAACGGAACTACTCTTGCGTCACGGTATTTTAAAAGAGCTTCATAGATAGGTGCATTATGCTGATCCATTTTTATCAACACTTCCTTCTGATTTTTTGCATTTGCGGCAGTAGCATACCGCAGAAATTATCCATACTATAATATTTATTATCGGGACGGCAAAGAAAAGAAAAATGCACATCAATGCCTCTCCAAGTCCTGCAAACATAAATCCCGACGGTTCAAAGAAAAATTCATACCATATAAAATAAATTATCGGTATCCAACCGCTTACAATACTGAAAATAACCGTCTTTTTGTATCGCATAAGATAATCCGTCACATAGCCTTTGAAAGCGGAGCGGCAGGAAAATATCATAATCAGAGCAGGTACACCGAAAATCACAATGAAAAAGAGGTTGTTTTCACGATAGGCTACCCTTTTGGGGTATCTTTTGTCATAAATTATTTCAACCGGATCTCCTATGCAGTATGAGTTCTCATATTTGAGAATGTCATCAATAAAATGCTGCCCGTCCTGTGTTGTGTAGGTTATATCATATGAATAAAAATTATGTCTGACATTGCGTTTGTCATAATAGAACATATTTGATTCCACAGATACGTTTTGTACAAAGCCCGTTGTTTTGACGAGAAACGAATTTTCATAAAGCTGATGAAAAAGAAAAACGGCGGCTATAATGGCAAGCGTCATACCAATGTTGAGAAAAATACGTTTTACGCAGATATGCTTCATAAAAATGTCATTCCTTTTCGGCAAAGTATTTTGTCTGTTCAAAATATAAAGCGGAAGCGGCTAAAAACCACTTCCGCCGCAGAAATTATTTTTCACTCCGTAGGTTTATCAGAAAACATTCTGACCGCTGAAAATCTCAATCATTTCACGGCGAAGAGCGTCATTGATCTCAAGCCTGCGTTTTGGTGCAAGCTCATAAGTATCGGTGTTGAAAAGATAATTCTGAAGGAATATCTCTTTTATCATCATTTTTGTGTGGAAAATATTTGACTGGTAAACATTCACGTCAACGGCATCATAGCGTTCGAGAGTTTCCTTGTCGATATAATCCTGAATAGAGGTTATGTCATGGTCGATAAAGAGCTTTTTGCCGTGTTCGTCACGGGTGAAGCCTCTGACCTTGTAGTCTATCGTTATAATATCGGAGTCGAAGCTGCCGATAAGATAGTTGAGCGATTTAAGCGGAGTGATCTTTCCGCAGGTGGAAACGTCAATATCAACACGGAATGTTGTGATGGCGTTGTCTGGGTGAAATTCGGGATAAGTATGAACGGTCAGATGACTCTTGTCAAGATGACCTGCGATACTTTCTTTTTCGGGTGCACGAAGTCCCTGATTGCAGGATTCGTCGATGCTTGAGCTTACCCTGTGTTCCTCGGAAATAAGCAGGGTAGCGGAAGCTCCCTGTGGTTCATAATCCTGTTTTGAAATGTTGAGAACATTAGCTCCTATCATTTCGGTAACGTCGCAGAGGATCTTTGTAAGACGGTCGGAATTATACTGTTCATCAATATATTTAATATAATCCTGCTGTTCCCTCTGACTTTTAGCATAGCAAATATCATAAATGTTAAAGCTAAGTGTTTTTGTCAGGTTATTAAAACCATAAAGCTTAAGCTTTTCGTTCAACCCTATCCTCACGATCCTTTCAGAAGCATATTATGCTTTTGTGCATATACATTGAATAATACGCTAAAAATACAGCAATGTCAATAGATTTCAGCGAATTTCTTTGTGAAATGCGTGTAAACATTTATATACTTTGAAAATCTCGCAAATGCTCACGAAATCTCTTAAATGCTCACTTTGGAATTTAAAGGCAAATCAGTTCTGTCATATAAAATATGGTATTCTGTATCAGTAAGTGGACGGTATTCACCGCTTTTTAAATTTGCATCAAGCACAACGCCGCCTATTGAAACTCTTTTTAGATACGCAACGGTACAGCCAACAGCCTTGAGCATACGTTTTACCTGATGATTTCGTCCCTCAGTAAGAGTGATATATCCCGAAAAAATCTTTCCGCAGGGATTTTTCATAAAACGCTCACGCTTGCTGTCGGGAAGAAAGACTTCAATGTCAGCGACTGTCATACGTTCGCACAGCTCAAATTTTGCCGGCAGGGTAAGCTTGTCCTGACCTTTGAGCATAACACCGCTTTCAAGCTTGTGAATGTCCGTACTGTCGGGAGAGCCGAAAGCGTAGAAAAAATAGCGTTTTTCAACGTGAAAATCGGGGAGCATAAGTCTGTGGTCAAACATACCGTCATCTGTTATGAGCAGCAGTCCCTCTGTGTCAATATCAAGCCTGCCGACAGGGTGGAGCAGGTTTCGCAGCTCATCGGGGAAATAGTCCATTACAGTTTTGTGGAGCTCGTCTTTTCTGGTGGTAACGCAGCCCCTCGGCTTGTTGAACATAAAATAATGCACCGATATTCCCTCCCCATTTTATAAGCTACTTTAACTTATACCATGTTTTTCTGAAGATAGTTTGACTATATTTTTATAATTGTATTATTGTTTTGACGTATGGACAAAAAAGTGCCGCAGACAGCGTAGGGTGCGCTGTCTGCGGCTGATTTTTGCTATATTTTCATCACCAGTAGGTAAAAACAAATCCTGCGAGCGGAGAAAGCACTATCATAATTACTGAAAAACTGAATGATTCTATTGAAACGAGCGTTGCCCTCTGCTCCGATGGGAACATATCGTGAAGAAGTGCATTCGTTCGTACTTGCAGCGCATCGTCGCCAACGGCTGCAATAAATCCACCTAGAGCCATAACATAAAAAAGCGTCGAATGTTCGGCGGCAAAACCTGCAAGCACAAGAGCCGAAGTTACGGCAAAAACGACTTTGTAGCTTGCTTTCGGAAATTTCAGTATCAGCCTTGAGCCGACTATTCCTCCCATTTCCATAAACAGCAGCGCAAAGCCAAGTCCCCATTTTGGAATACCTTTTTCGGGAAGCTTTGCCTGCAGGAAAAACAGCAGAAGAATATCTGTCGCTCCGACAAAAGAGTTCGCAAGCATAAGAGATACTGCTTTGTGTTCATTCTTTATAAAGTCAATACTTTCTTTAAGGCAGTTTAAAAGCCTGTTTATGACATTTTCTTCAAGGCTGTTCTCAGCGTAGATCTCATGCAGAGAGGAGAGAACAGTTATCTGTATAATGCCCGTAATAAGGTCAGTTCCGTATGCGATGCGGTGACCTATCGTAAGTGCAAAGCCTGCGCAAAGTGTAGAGATACCGCTGCAAAGACGGTAAATGACAAGCTGGTTCGAGCAGAATTTTTCAAACCTGCTTTCCTGACAACAAAGTTTGAGAGAATCATAGGCAAGTGCTTCGTCCGTGCCCGAGAAAAAATTATAGCTGAGAGCCATAAATGCGATGGACATACAGACCGTGAAAAGGCTGTTCGAGAGTATCATTATCACATTGCCGATCATTCGCATAACAGTGCTGACGAGCATCATTTTCTTTCTGCCGAAAACATCGGCGAGAACACCGGAGGGAATTTCAAAAATAAGGCTGACAATGTGAAAAACGGTTTCGGCAATGCCTATTTCAACAAGGCTGTAGCCTCGTGCCGCAAGAATTGCGACCCAAGCACCCGTGAGCGAAAGATTTCCGAGCACCGATGACGAATACAGCTTTGAAAGCTGCTTTCTTATATCAAACATAAAAAAATCTCCTTAAATCGAATTTTTGAAAAATCGTTTAAGAAGATAATGCACACAACATAATTCAATTTGCAGGAAAAACTCATCGAAAATTCATATGAAAGCCTTTTCTGTGACAAACTGACTTAAAAAAGGGCGCACTATCCCCGTAAAAGGGAAAAACAGATCCTTTTTGAAGCACTACGTTTGTCATTTTCCAAAGCATAAATATACCTCTTTTGATAAAAATGGTTTATTTACATTTAATTTTAGCATGCTGCGGTAGAAATGTCAAGGAATTTTATAACAAAAAGACCTTGCAGAAAAACTGCAAGGTCTGATTGGTCGGAGTGACGGGACTTGAACCCACGGCCTCTACCACCCCAAGGTAGCGCGCTACCAATCTGCGCCACACCCCGACGACTTTTTTATTATACATCATCTTAAATGTTTTGTCAATACATTAACGTATTTTATTTTTTCAATGTTCCTACACAAGTATCCTAAAAGAAAAATATCTCAAAAAGTTTCTCAAAAGCTATTGACAAACGAATGTACAGGTGATAACATATAGTAAAGTATCAAAAAAGACACAAATAACATATCAATTAAGTTTCCTAAATGAAACTTATGCTGTGAAAGGACAAGTGAGAATAAAAATGAAGGAATGTATATTTGACAGAAATGAAAGCTGCCGTGAGGACTGTGTCGGCTGCGGTGAATACAGGTTATGCTGTGATATATGCGGAGCTGCGGGAGAGGAGCTTTATGACATATGCGGTGAGATATTCTGTCTTGATTGTCTTGTAAATGAGCTCGGCAGTGAATTTTATGCGGATTTTGCTAAGGAGCATTGCGATGAATTCCGCAGCTTTTGTGCGGAAATGTCAGAGGAAAATTGTTTGCATTAAGGAGGAGCCAGCTATGGATCAGAAAGAATTTTTATCGCAGTACGGTATCATTGCCGGCAGGATCAAATTAAACAAGATCAAAATCTCAGACACGGAAAATCAGCTTAAAGAGCATTTTTTCAGAGGTGCCGAAAACTGTCTTTCCGATTATCAGGACAAGCTTTATTTGGAAAATGAGGAGCTTTACAAGCTGCGCTATGCCATTGAAAAAGCGGTGGATAACTGCTGGGGCAGCGAAACTGAACATGAAATACTTACCCGACGCTACATATTCTGCGAAAAATGGTATGATATTGCAGATGAAATGAACTATTCACTTCAGCATATTCACCGTCTGCATAATTCTGCACTGAAAAAGATCAATGTGCCGTTGGAATATAAAGATATGAAATAAATCCCAGTATTGACATATAATGTTTTTATACATAAAAAGTATACAACATTATTGTTTGATTTTCAATGAATTATATGATATACTTTACTGATGGTCTTATGGAAAGAAGATGTTGTTTTGCAAGCTAAGAAAAATTATGAAATGGATATGTGCAGCGGCTCTATACTTAAAAAGATGCTTATGTTTGCCATTCCGCTTATGTGTTCAAGTATATTGCAGCTGCTTTTCAATGCTGCGGATATAATAGTAGTGGGACGTTTTGCAGGTGATAATTCACTTGCGGCAGTCGGCTCGAATACTGCGCTGATAAATCTGCTGACAAACCTTTTTGTCGGACTTTCAATAGGTGCTAATGTTATCGCTGCGAGGCATTACGGTGCAAATCAGCCGGACGAACTGGGGAAAACTGTTCATACATCGATTTTATTGAGCCTTTACAGCGGTGTGGTGCTGACGATAGCAGGTGTCGTTTTTGCACGTCAGCTCCTTATCCTGATGCAGACTCCGACAAATATTCTTGACCTTGCATCGGTCTATCTGCGTATCTATTTTATAGGCATGCCTGCAACGATGATATATAATTTCGGAAGTGCGCTGTTAAGAGCTGTGGGGGACACAAAGCGTCCGCTGTATTATCTGCTCTGTGCAGGCGTTGTGAATGTTATTCTCAACCTTGTGTTTGTAATAATATTTAAAATGGACGTTGCGGGAGTTGCTCTTGCTACGGTTATTTCGGAATGTATTTCGGCTGTTCTTGTTGTGCGCTGTCTTATGCATGAGGAAGGCGGCATAAAGCTTGTTATCTCACAGCTCAGATTTGATACAAAGAAATTTTTTGACATTCTGAGAGTGGGTCTGCCGGCAGGATTTCAGGGTGTTGTATTTGCACTTTCAAATGTAGTTATCCAGTCGTCGGTAAATCTTTTCGGCGAAACTGTTGTTGCGGGAAATTCGGCTGCGGCAAATATTGAAGGCTTCATTTATTTTGCAATGAACTCATTTTATCAGGCAACTATCTCATTTACAAGTCAGAATTTCGGTGCAAAGAAATACGACCGTATAAAAAAGATCGCTGTTACGGGTGAATGCTGTGTTGTAGCGACAGGTGTGCTTCTCGGCATTGCTGCATTGTTCTTCGGACGTCAGCTTCTCGGTATTTATTCACAAAGCCCTGAGGTCATTGACGCAGGTATGAACCGTATGCGTGTAATAGCTTCCACCTATGCTTTATGCGGAATGATGGACGTTATGGTAGGTGCGCTGAGAGGTATCGGATATTCTGTGATACCTATGATAGTGTCCCTTGTGGGTGCTTGCGGATTAAGACTTGTATGGATTGCAACTGTGTTCCAGATTGATAGGTTTCATAACGTATTTACGATATATCTTTCCTATCCTGTTACATGGATAATCACCTTTACAGCTCACATCATCTGCTATGCAATAGTCAGCAGGAAGGTCATACCTAAAAATATACCGTCCGCTGCCGAATAAAAAACCGGTTTTTGTTGCATTCGGGGATTTAAAATGATATAATAATTGTATATGCTTTGGAATTTACTGATCAAATTCGGTGTGCCAAGGTGTCAAACGAGTTCTTATCAGCGATTTCTTAAATGGGAGGAGAAATACTATGTCCGAAAAAATCGACGCTGCTGTACGCAAGCTCATATGCTATGGACTTGAAAACAATCTTATTACCGCAGACGACCGTATTTATGCTGCAAATTCAATGATCCATGTTCTTAAAAGAGATGAATACGATCCGCCTGAGGAAATTTATACAGATATTGACCTTGAAGCTGTTCTTAAAGAAATAACTGATTATGCTGTTGAAAACGGACTTATTGAGGACAGCATTGTTTACCGTGACCTTTTTGATACGGAAATAATGGGCTGCCTTACACCGAGACCGTCTGAGGTCATTGCAAAGTTCCGTCAGATTTACCGTGAAAAGTCACCTGTTGACGCAACGGATTTTTACTATAAATTCAGCTGCGATACCGACTATATCCGCCGCTACCGCATTGCAAAGGACGTTAAGTGGACATCTGAAACAGAATACGGCACACTTGACATCACAATCAATCTTTCAAAGCCCGAAAAAGACCCGAAGGCTATTGCGGCTGCACTTAATGCAAAGCAGAGCGCATATCCAAAGTGCCAGCTTTGCGAGGAGAACGTTGGCTATGCAGGACGTGTAAATCACCCTGCAAGAGAAAATCACCGTATTATCCCGATAAAAATAAATGATGAACGCTGGGCATTGCAGTATTCACCGTATGTTTATTATAATGAGCACTGCATCGTTTTCAACTGCAATCATACACCTATGAAGATAGACCGCTCCGCATTTTCAAAGCTTTTTGATTTTGTTGAGCAGTTCCCGCACTATTTCATAGGCTCAAACGCAGACCTTCCGATAGTAGGCGGTTCTATCCTTACACACGAGCATTTTCAGGGCGGACATTACACCTTTGCAATGGAAAAAGCTCCTGTTGAGGAGTATTTCACAATAAAGGGATATGAGGACGTTAAGGCAGGACGTGTAAAGTGGCCGATGTCGGTTATAAGACTCAGCTGTGATGATTATGACCGCCTTGTTGACCTTGGGGATAAGATACTTACAGCGTGGAGAGCTTATACAGATAAGGACGCTTTCATTTTTGCCGAAACAGACGGAGTTCCCCACAACACTATCACTCCTATTGCAAGAAAACGTGGAAACGACTATGAGCTTGACCTTGTTCTCCGCAACAATATCACAACCGATGAGTGTCCTCTCGGCGTATATCACCCGCACGCAGAGCTTCACCACATCAAAAAGGAAAATATCGGACTGATCGAAGTTATGGGACTTGCCGTACTTCCCGCACGTCTTAAAAACGAGATGGAAAAGCTTGCGGAGGTGCTTGTAAAGCAGGGCATTGACGCAGTAAGAAAAGACCCTCTTCTTGAAAAACACGCTGACTGGGCGGAAGAATTTATGTCAAAACGTGAAGTGACAGCCGAAAATGTGAACGAAGTTATCCGTGATGAGATAGGCAAGGTATTTGCAAAGGTTCTCGAACACGCAGGCGTTTACAAGCGTGACCCTGAGGGTATGGCTGCTTTCGGCAGATTTGTTGATTCATTGAATAGGTAAAAAGCGGAGGCTGCGGCTCTCCTGCATACATTTTTGTTTTGCTTTGTTCTTTTTGATTTTTTTATTTGGGAAATCTCATTTTGCTTCGTTCGCAGTCGTTCATTGGCTGTACGTCAGATGGCACGGATCGTTCCTAAGGGCATTGTACAGCAGGAAAGCGAAAAACTGTCGGCTTTGTGCAGACTGTCAGCTTGCAGAGCTGCTTTGTTCGGAACAAATGCCCTTGGGAGCAGTCATTGCAATGTCGGTTTTGGCGGCTGTATGCTGCGGTCAAAGCAAAAGCCGGCTTCCCAAATAAAAAAATAAAAGGGCTAAAGGTCACCTCTAAAAACCACCGGCTAAAGCCTTAGCACCTCATCTGCTTGCATATTTTCCGTCATCTTGCACAT
>ENA-ORCP01001990-ORCP01001990.1-human-gut-metagenome-genome-assembly--contig:-NODE-1990-length-16876-cov-19.115721_pt1 | contig 16876 bp, 16 predicted proteins | sample MGYA00242990_ERZ507991 | MGnify/ENA primary metagenome ERZ507991 (study PRJEB26167, sample SAMN06115496) | human gut metagenome | host: Homo sapiens | place: China:Henan | collected 2015-05-07... | reverse complement strand
CACCCCTAAAGGGGAAACGACTCACTATGATTTGTGCGTCGCTTTGCTCCTTCAAATCATGTTCGCTGTGCACGCCGGAGGCGTGTCAAATGACAAAGGAGAACTATGATAACCATTCAAAATCTCATCTGCGATTTTCCTGACGGAGACGGGAAAACTCTCCGGGCCCTTTCGGTTCCCTCCTTTTCGCTGGAAGACGGCGGCATGGCGGTGATTACCGGCCCTTCGGGCAGCGGGAAGACCACCTTTCTGCACTGCCTTTCCGGGCTCCTCACCCCGACTTCCGGCAGCATCCGGATAGGGGAGGTGCCGCTGTCTTCCCTGTCTCCATCTGAGCGCTGCGATTTCCGGGCGGCAAAGGTGGGGTATGTATTTCAAAAGCCCCTCCTTCTCTCCTATCTGACGGTGAAGGAAAATATCCGCCTCTCCGCCTCCCTCTCAGGGGGAAGCGCCGACGATGATACCATTTCCTCCCTCCTTGACCGGGTGGGCCTTTCGGGGCTGGAGGAAAGAAAGGCGGACCGCCTTTCCGGCGGCCAGCAGCAGCGGGTGTCCTTCCTTCGTGCCATTGTGCGCCGGCCGGCCCTGCTTCTGGCGGACGAGCCTACGGCGGCGCTGGATGAGGAAAACGGGAAGAAGCTCATGGATTTCATGCTGGACTACCGGAGGGAAACGGGCTGCTTCCTGCTCTGCGCCACCCACGACAAAAGGGTGATGGACCGTTTCCCCCTGCGTTATGACGTACAGAAGGGGGCGTTCCTATGATTCGACTGGCCTTTCTTTCCCTGGCGAGACGGCCGCTTCGGCAGTTTCTTCTTTTCCTTCTCATCCTTGTGACTGCGGCGGTGCCGGTTTTCATTCTGCAGACCGCCGGCGGCCTTTACGGCGGCATCAACAGGGCGGTGAGCCCCTTTCCCATTCTGGCGGGAGCCAAAGGGTCCGCCTACCAGCTGGTGCTGAATACCGTATTTCTAAGGGATCGGCCGGTGGGAAATATTCCGCTGGATGAAATGAAGAAACTGGAGGGTACCGGGAAGGCCCAGGCGGTGTATCCCCTGGGATTTGGGGACAATTACCGGGGCTTCCGCATTGTCGGCACCGATGGAGCCCTCTTCGACTACCGCCCTGTGAAAAACAAAGACCCCTGGCTCACCCTGCAGGAAGGAGCCGTTTTCAAGGAAGAGGGGGAAGCGGTGATTGGCAGCGAGACCGCCCGCCTCACGGGACTCCACGTGGGGGACACCTTCCGCTCCGTCCACGGCACCTCCCCCAAAGGCCATGCCCATGACCATCCCTTCCGGGTCACCGGTATCCTTGCGCCGGTGGGCGGCCCCTACGACACCGCCATATTCATCGACATGAAGGACCTGTGGGCGGCCCATGGGGAAGTATCCGAGGACAAACGGGAAGTGACGGCCCTTCTGGTGGTGCCCAAAGGCTATAAGGAAGCCATGGAGCTCCTTTCCTCCTACCAGAAGAACCGGGATGTGCAGATGGTCTTCCCCTCCCAGTCCGTCATCTCCCTCTATGCCATGGTGGGACAGACCAGGCATTTCTGGGAAATCTTCGTCACCGCCCTTCTTGCCATGTCCCTTCTCATTACACTTCTTGTCATGTACTGGAGCGGTCTTTCCCGCATCGGTGAACTGGCCCTCCTGGAAGCCCTGGGCGCAGGGAAATCGAAAATCCGCCTCTTCCTTCTGGCGGAGGAGGGCATGCTTCTTCTTGCAGGAAGCATCGCAGGCTGGCTTGCCGGCTATGGAGCAAGCCTCCTCACGGCCCGCATGGTATCCGACACCGCTGCCATCACCATGGTCACCACCCCGGACTGGCGGGGCTTCCTCATCATCCCCGCCGTCACCATCATAGGCACCGCAGCGGGCCTCCTGCCGGCCCTCCTTCTGGGAAGAAAAGACGTGTCGCCCTATTTGTGAGGATAAGTGGGCCTTTGTCCGCTGTCGGCTGCCCGCTATCCGTCTGTTCCCTTCCCGCCTTCCACCGTCATCCTGAGCGAAGCGAAGGATCTCGGGACAAGACGTTAGTATCGTTTTCGCTGGTAACTGCCAGTTGGCGGGAAGACGGCATAGGGAAAACGGGGCGCCGCTGGCGCGGCAGGTTGTGTAGAAGGGTTGTGTTCGCTGGCGCTCAGGGGGCGGATGGGAAAATTGTATTTCTGAATGCAGGAGGGTTCAGGCGCCTTACGGCGCCCGGGTTCAAGCCGCCATCGGGCTGGCGCCCTGGGCGGCTCAGGTTCTGCCCACAGAGCGGGCTGGTTCAAAGGGAGTTATGTATGCTGCCTGTCGGCAGCGCACCCCTTGGCAGCTGGCGCCGCCACCTTCCCGCCCACTTCGTGGTGGGACTATGGGGGCTTAGCAGCGGTGTCAATTTGAGTTTATGACAGTAACGGAAAGAAAACCATACAACCGGGCTTCGCCCGAGGAAATGCACCCCTTTTGGTGCTGCGCACCACTTCCCCCGGAGGGGGAAGTTTTAGCGGTGCTATGCCTTAAGATGCTTATGAGTCCAAAAGCTGAACGGAGAGTAAACCTCCCCCTCCGGGGTGGCAAGCGAACGTGATTTGTAAGGGAGCAAAGCGACCTGAAAATCACGTGAGACGATTTCCCGTGGAGAGGTGCCGTAGGCAGAGGGAGGTGCATTTCCATCGCGCCGCAGGCGCGGTTGTTTGTTTTTCGCTGCCCGAGGCAGTGCTGCCGCCGACAGGCGGCAATAAATCTCATCGCCGCGAAGCGGCGATACCACCACCCTCAGCTGCCGAAGGCGGCTGTCGCCCCCCTGAGCGAAGCGAACACAACCTTTTTACACAACCCGCGGCGCAGCCGCGCCCCCCTTCACCGGCGCAGCCGCAGATTTCCCTTGACAAAAGGGCTCTCATGAGCCTATACTAAGCTAACTTCTAACGAAAGGAGAGGGAAACATGAGACTTAGTTCCATGAACGCAGGAATGGCATATGATGTCTTTGGCTGGAGCTATTATTATGGCTTCGGTTACTTTTGCTGCGCCGGTGATGAGTCTCGTTCCCTTTCCATATAAAGTATTTCCAAAATGAAAGGACAGACTCACGGAGCCTGTCCTTTTCTTTTTAGAAGGATGGAAGGATAGGAGTTAGAAGAAGTGGGATACATATCCCGGAGAATTGAAGGAGCCTGTACAGGCAGAGGAGGAACATCATGATTATTGTAATGAAACAGAACGCACCGCTTACCGCTATCGAGCAGCTGGAACAGGAAATGAGGGACCGCGGATTCCAGGTGGACCGCAGTAAAGGTTCCAGCAAAGTGGTGCTTGGTCTTGTGGGTGATACGTCTGCCCTGGATGAAAGGGATTTCCTCAGCAATCCATGGGTGGACAAGGTGATGCGGGTGCAGGAGCCCTACAAACGGGCCAGCCGCGCTTTCCACCCCGCCGACACGGTGGTGGATGTGAAGGGCGTGAAAATCGGTGGGAAAAAGCTGGTGGTCATGGCCGGTCCCTGCTCCATTGAAACGCCGGAGCAGATCGGCGGCATTGCCAAAGCTGTGAAATCTTCGGGAGCAGCGGTGCTCCGTGGCGGCGCTTTCAAGCCAAGAACTTCTCCCTACTCCTTCCAGGGGTTGGGAGAAAAAGGACTGGACCTTCTCATTTCCGCTGCCCACAGGGAAAACATGCCGGTGGTAACGGAACTCATGAGCGCCGATAAAATCGGTATGTTCCTGGAAAAGGGCGTGGACATCATCCAGATCGGTGCCAGGAACATGCAGAACTTCGACCTCCTGAAGGCCGTGGGCCGTCTGAACGTGCCGGTGCTCCTGAAGCGGGGCATGTCCGCCACCATCGAAGAATGGCTCATGAGTGCGGAATACATTATGTCCGAAGGAAATCACAACGTGATTCTCTGCGAACGGGGCATCCGCACCTTTGAAAAGGCCACCAGAAATACGCTGGACCTGTCGGCGGTGGAAGTGGTGAAGGAAAGAAGCCACCTGCCCATTATCGTAGACCCCAGCCACGCCACGGGCCATCGGGAAATGGTACCCGCCATGGCTATGGCTGCCATTGCTGCCGGCGCCGACGGGATTATGTGTGAAGTTCATAATGATCCGGAACATGCATGGTGTGATGGAGCGGAATCCATTACGCCAGAGACTTTTGATGACCTCATGGGACGGCTGAAACAGCTGGCTCCCATTGTGGGAAGAGAACTATAATCAAAAGCCCTGCATGCTCTTTCGGAATGGAGAAAAGGCAGGGCTCGCTGGGGCTCTGCCTTTTGTGGTACTTATGGGGAGGGGCGGCACTTGTGGGGCTTACCGGTATTCCCGAAAGCAAGGGGGTTCAGGCGCCTTGCGGCGCCCGGGTTCAAGCCGCCTTCGGGCTGGCGCCCTGGGCGGCTTAGGTTCCGCCCACAGAGCGGGCTGGTTCAAAGGGGAGTTATAAATGCTGCCTTCGGCAGCGGCCTCTTTGGCAGCTGGCGCCACCACGGATAAAAGGGTTCTCAAGATTGACGGGGCTTTTACCCCGAGGGTTCTAAGGTTTGACACAGCCTGCGGCTGTGAGGGTTGTGGTATCGCCTAACGGCGATGAGTATAAACTGCTGCCTGTCGGCAGCAGTCCCCCTTTGGTGGCTGGCGCCACCACCTTCCCCCGCTGGGAAGCATGTCACTGGATTTTCGGGTCGCGATGCTCCCCTACAAATCCAGTTCCTTTGCCACCCCGCTAAAGCGGTGGGACTATGGATGCTCAGCAGCGGTGTCAATTTGAGTTTATGACAGTAACGGAAAGAAAACCATACAACCTCGCTGCGCTCGTGGAAATGCACCCCTTCTGCCGCCTGCGGCGGCGTCTCCCCCGGAGGGGGAGATTTTAGCGGCGCTATGCTTTGAGGTACTTATGAGTCCCAAGGCTGAGCAGAGAGCAAACTTCCCCCTCCGGGGGAAGTCCCGCGTAGCGGGAATAGGGGTGCATTTCCAGCGCGCCGCAGGCGCGGTTGTTTGGTTTTCGCTGCCTCCGGCAGCGCTGCCGCCGATAGGCGGCATACAAAACTTCGCCGCCAAAGGCGGCGATACCACAACCCTCGGGCCAAAGGCCCGTCAAACTTTAGAACCTTAAGAACCTTCGGGGCGAAGCCCCGTCCACCTTCCCTTCTGAACCCCTACAGAATTCTCAATATATACATATATACAACATACAAAGGAAACCATTATGAACAGTGACTTTAGCAGGATTCCCATTGCTGTCATCGGTCTGGGCCTCATGGGAGGCTCCTTTGCCAAAAGGCTGAAGGAGCTGGGCCATCCGGTGATTGGCCTGAACCGCACGGAAAGCGTGGCACAGGAGGCGCTGGCCATGGGAATCGTGGACTCCATTGACCCCATGGATTTGAAGAAGGCGGAAATCGTCATCTTCTGTACGCCGGAGAAGGGGACCCTTGCCTTTATCAAAGAGCATCTCCCTCTTCTCCATGAAAGGGCAGTGCTCACCGACATTGCCGGCGTGAAGAACGGCTTTGCCAAGGAAGTGAAGGCCCTCCTTCCGGAAGGTTTGGACTTCGTGTCCGGCCATCCTATGTGCGGGAAGGAAGGGGCAGGCCTTGCCCAGTCGGACGGCGCCATTTTCGACGGCGCCAATTATGTGCTCATTCCGGAGCCCTGGAACAGCCCTGCCCACCTTTCCCTGGTAAAGCGCATGGCGGAGGAGCTGGGCTGTGCCCATGTGCCGGTGGTGACGGCAGAGGAGCATGACCGGGCCATTGCCTACACCAGCGACCTTACCCACGTGGTGGCCACGTCCCTCATGAACAGTGCCTCCTATTCGGAAAAAACGAAGTGTTTCATCGGCGGCTCCTTCAGGGACGAAACCAGGGTGGCCGATATTAATGGAAAGCTCTGGACCTCCCTTTTCCTTTCCAATCGGGAAAAGCTCCTGGAGGAAATCGACCGCTTCGGCGCGGCGCTCTCGGCCATACGGAAGGCCATTGACGAAGGAAATGAAGAGGAAATCACCGCCTTTCTGGAAGAGGCGGGCAGAAGAAGAAGGGAAATGATACATCGTGGCAACAGTTAATGTAAATCTTGGGAAAGATTCCTATCAGATTGAAATCGAGCGGGGCCTCCTTGACAAGGTGGGCCGCAAAATCCGCGCTCTCACGAAGGCGGAAAAAATCGCCGTCATCACCGACGACCATGTGGAACCCCTCTATGGAGAGCGCATCCGGAATGTGCTTACGGAAGCGGGTTTCGACGTGCGGGTCATCGCCATTCCGGCCGGAGAGGAAAGCAAGAACATGAAGGCCCTTGCCGACGTGTACGACGCTTTATCGGAGTTCAATATGTCCCGAAGCGACGCCCTGGTCACACTCTCCGGCGGCGTGCCGGGGGATTTGGGCGGCTTTGCGGCAGCCACCTACATGCGGGGCATTCCCTTCTTCCAGATTCCCACCACCATCCTGGCCCAGATTGACAGCTCCGTAGGCGGCAAGGTGGCGGTGGACCTGCCCAGCGGGAAGAACCTGGCCGGCGCCTTCTACCAGCCCAAAGGGGTATTTATTGACCCGGACCTTTTGAAAACCCTGCCCAACCGCTATGTCCACGATGGACTGGCGGAAGCGGTGAAATACGGCTGCATCGGCGACAGGGAGCTCTTTGAAATCTTTGAATCTCTGGAAACGGAAGAGGATCTGGAGAATCATATAGAAGAAATCATCCTCCACAGCGTCCTGCAGAAGACCAGGGTGGTGGAAGAGGATGAATTTGACAACGGACAGCGGCAGATTCTCAATTTCGGCCACACCATCGGCCACGCCGTGGAACGGTATTTCCACTACTCCACCTTCACCCACGGCGAAGGGGTGGCCATGGGCATGAGCCTTTTGACGGAGCAGACCGAAAGGATGGGCCTCACCGAAAAGGGCACCGCCAGCCGCCTCATCCGGGTGCTTCATAAGCTGTCGCTCCCCACCTTCATCGGCGTTCCGGCGGAGGAACTTATTCCCCAGATTATGCACGACAAGAAAAGAAGGGGAAAGAACATTACCCTGGTGGTGCTGAAGAAAATCGGGGAAGCGGAGCTTCTCACCATTCCTACCGACGAACTTCCCAAATACATTGTGACAGGCTGAGGAGGATTTCATGAAAATCACCATCCACCCGGCTCCCCTCTCCGGCACCATCCGGGTGCCATCGTCTAAGAGCATGACCCACCGGGAAATCATTGCCGCCGCCCTGGCAGAAGGGGAAACGGAGGTCACCGGCGTTACCTGGTCCGAAGACATTGAAGCCACGGTGCGCATCCTTTCCCTTCTAGGGGCACACATAGAAAAGAAGGAAGAAGAAGGAAGCATTACCCTTTCCATCAGAGGAGGACTGAAACAGCAGGAGGGAATCCTCCACGCCGACGCCGGCGAATCGGGCTCCACCCTCCGTTTCCTCATCCCTTTGGGCCTGGTCTCCGGAAACCATGTCGTCTACACCGGCCACGGCCGCCTCTCCGAGCGTCCCTTGACCCCTTACTATGACATGTTTGACAGGGAACATATTTCCTACCGCACCAAGGGCGGTCTTCCTCTGGAAGTATGGGGGCCGCTTACCGGCGGCACCTACGAACTTCCCGGCGGCGTGAGCTCCCAGTTCTTCACGGGCCTCCTCTTCGCCCTGCCCCTCTCGAAAGAAGACTCCATCCTCCGGAGTACCACACCCCTGGAATCCAAAAGCTACGTGGACATGACAGTGGACACCCTTTCCCGCCACGGCATAGAAATTCACGAAAAAGAAGGGGGCCTCTATGAAATCCCCGGCCGCCAGCGCTATCAAAAGGGCACCTTTTCTGTGGAAGGAGACTACTCCCAGGCCGCCTTCTGGCTCACCGCCGCCCTTTCCGGCGGCGCCATCACCTTAACCGGACTTTCCGACACCTCCCTCCAGGGAGACAAAGCCATCGTCACCCTGCTGGAAGACATGGGCGGCCATATCGAAAAGAAAGACGGCGGCCTAACGGCAGAAAGAAGCAGCCTCCACGGCATCACCATGGACGCGGAAAACGTGCCGGACCTGGTTCCCGCCTTCGCCGCCATGGCCGCTGTGAGTGAAGGAGTGACGGAAATCATCCACGCCGGCAGGGTAAGGCTCAAAGAATGCGACCGCCTCCACGCCATGGCAGTGGAGCTTACCAAACTGGGCGCGGACATAGAAGAAAAACCCGAAGGCCTTATCATCAGGGGAAAACCATCCCTTTCCGGCGGCACCGTCTCCTCCTGGAACGACCACCGCATAGCCATGGCCCTCGCTTCCATCACCCCCAGGCTCACCGGCCCCCTCACCATAGAAGGGGCGGAAAGCGTAAAGAAATCGTACCCCCGCTTCTGGGAAGACTTCCGGAAAGTGGGAGGGATGGTAGTAGAGGCATAGCGGCGGTTGACGGTATGCCCGGATGTAAGGGGGCGCCGCTTCGCGGCAGGTTGTATAGAAGGGTTGTGTTCGCTGGCGCTCAGGGGCAGCGCGGGAAAAATGTATTCCCGGACGCAAGAGGGTTCAGGCGCCTTGCGGCGCCCGGGTTCTATCGGTCATGTGCTGACGCACTGACCGATGGGTTCTGCCCACAGAGCGGGCTGGTTCAAAGGGGAGTTATATAGAATCGCTGCGCTGGCGAGGTGGGCGCCCTGCGGGCGCCAGTATAAAATGCTGCCTGCGGCAGCGCCCCCTTTGGTGGCTTACGGCACCACCTTCCCGCCCACTTCGTGGTGGGACTATGGATGCTGGGCAGTGACGTCAATTTGAGTTTATGGCAGTAGCGGAGAGAAAACCATACAACCGGGCTTCGCCCGGAAGAAAACAAGCAAACCTCGCTGCGCTCGCGGAAATGCACCCCTTTTGGTGCTAGCGCACCACCTTTCCCCCGAAGGGGGAACTTCGCTCTCCGTTCAGCTTTTGGACCCATAAGCATCTTAAGGCATAGCGCCGCTAAAACCTCCCCCTCCGGGGGAGGTGCCGTAGGCAGAAGGGGTGCATTTCCAACGGGCGCAGCCCGGTTGTACGGTTTTTCATTCCGCGAAGCGGAATTATAAAACTCATCGCCGCGAAGCGGCGATACCACCCCCTCTGAACCCTTTGAACCTTCTGAACCCTCTGAACCTGAGCCGCAAAGCGGCTCCAATGGCGATACCACCACCCTCAGCCGCTGAAGGCGGCTGTCGCCCCCTGAGCGAAGCGAACACAACCCTTTTACACAACCTGCGGCGCAGCCGCACCCCTTCCCCCTCTGAACCTTCTGAACCTTTTGAACCCTGTCTCTAAGCAAATCACCACCAATGTCTCACCAGCCATTCACAGATACAGCCATACACAGGAGAACACCATGAGCAATACATTTGGAGAAACACTGAAAGTCACTATCTTTGGCGAATCCCACGGCACCGCCATCGGCGCCGTGATTGACGGCCTCCCTGCGGGGATTTCCTTTGACTTCGAGGCGGTGCGGCGGGAGATGGCCCGCCGGGCGCCGGGGAGTTCGAATCTGGCCACGCCGCGGAAGGAGAAGGACAGCTTCGAAATCCTTTCGGGTTATTTCAATGACCATACCACCGGCACTCCCATGGCCATGGAAATCAGGAATGGAAACCAGCATTCCAAAGATTATGACATTTTAAAGGACCACATGCGTCCGGGGCATGCGGATTATACGGGCTTTGTGAAATACGGCGGATTCAATGATTACCGCGGCGGCGGCCATTTTTCCGGCCGCATTACGGCGCCCCTCACCTTTGCCGGCGCCCTGGCCCGGCAGGTGCTGGAGAAGGAGGGCATTTTCATCGGCGCCCATGCTTTGGAGATTCATGGCATCAAGGACAGGCCTTTCCATCCATTAGGCGAGGAAAAGGCTCTTTTTGAAAAGCTGGATACCATGAAACTCCCGGTGGTGGATGAAGCGGCGGGAAAGGCCATGGAAGAAGCCATCCTTTCTGCCCAGAAGGAAGGGGATTCCGTTGGCGGCGTGGTGGAATGCATGGCCTCAGGCCTTCCGGTGGGACTGGGGGACCCTTTCTTTGATTCCCTGGAAAGTGAAATGGCCCACATCATGTTTTCCGTGCCGGCGGTGAAGGGGATTTCCTTCGGAAGCGGCTTCGGCTTTGCGTCCCTCTACGGCTCCGAGGCCAATGACAGCCTCCACTATGAAGAGGGGAAACCCGTGGCCCTCACCAACCACAACGGCGGCGTGCTGGGCGGTATTTCCAGCGGCAGTCCCCTTCTCTTCACCCTGGCGGTGAAGCCCACCGCCTCCATCGGCAAGCGGCAGCGGACCATCAATATTTCAACAAAGGAAGATACGGACCTTTCCATCGGCGGCCGCCACGACCCCTGCATCATTCCAAGGGCCATTCCGGTCATCGAAAACGCGGCGGCCCTGGTGATTCTGGATTTGATTCTTACGGACAGGAGGAATTCCCATGTCGGATAAAGCGATTCGGGTAGGCTGCTACGGTGCCAAGGGTTCCTATACCTATGAAGCCATGGAGCAGCAGTTTGGAAATAGAAAAAGAGAGGAATCCTATTTCCCCCTCTTTGAAGATGTGGTGAAGGCGGTGCAGGAAGGGGACATCGACTACGGCGTGGTGCCCATCGAAAACTCCTCCACCGGCGGCATCACCGAAGTCTACGACCTCATCCAGCGCTACGGCTGCGCCGTGGTGGGAGAGCAGATCGTGAAAATCGAGCACAACCTTCTGGGTCTGCCGGGGGCGAAACTGGAAGACATCGACACCGTCTTCTCCCATCCCCAGGGCTTTGCCCAGTGCCGCCCCTTCTTCAACAAGCATCGGGACTGGACACTGAAGCCCTATTTCTCCACCTCAAGAAGCGCCGAAAAAGTGGCCCAGGACGGAAAGAAAAACCAGGCCGCCGTGGCAAGCCGCACCGCCGCCCGCCTCTACGGCCTTTCCGTGCTGGCGGAAAATATCTTCTTCAACGCCAGCAACTACACCCGATTCTTCATCATCGGGCCCAAAATGGAAATCAAACCGGAAGCGGACAAAATCACCCTGGTCATCTCCGTGCGCCATGAACCGGGGGCCCTCTACCACGTGCTGGGCTACTTCTTCTACGGCGGCATGAACATGACCCATCTGGAATCCCGCCCCATGGAAGGAAGACCCTTCGAATACTTCTTCCACATCGACGTCATGGGAAGGCTGGAGGACCCCTCCAACGCCCAGACCCTCCGGGGATTAAAGTCCATGTGCACCTACTTCAAGATACTGGGAAACTATCCGGCATACAAGGCGTAGGAGGCGTCCGCAATATCCTTGCGCCCCCTTGAGGGGGAGAGGGCCACGAAGTGGCGCGGGGGTGTGATGCGGCAAGCATCGATAGTGACTCATTAGTTGGTAAATGCCAGTCGGCGGAGAGAAATCAGACGGTCAGACGGCAGAAGACTGTATTCCTGAATGCAGGAGGGTTCAGGCGCCTTGCGGCGCCCGGGCTCTATCGGTCATGTGCTGACGCACCGACCGATGGGTTCTGCCCACAGAGCGGGCTGGTTCAGAGGAGAGTGTTTTATGCTGCCTTCGGCAGCGGGCCCCCTTTGGTGGGTGCTGGGCAGTGGCGACAATTTGAGTTCATGGCAGCAACGGAGAGAAAACCATACAACCTCGCTGCGCTCGTGGAAATGCACCCCCTCTGCCGCCTGTGGCGGCGTCTCCCCCGGAGGGGGAGATTTGCTCTCCGCTCAGCTTCTGGACTCATAAGTATCTCAAGGCATAGCGTCGCTAAAACTTCCCCCTCCGGGGTGGCAAAGGAACTGGATTCGTAGGGGAGCGAAGCGACCTGAGAATCCAGTGACATGCTTCCCTTTAGGAGAAGTACCGCCGTAGGCGGGGATAGGGGTGCATTTCCAGCGGGCGAAGCCCGGTTGTAAAGGTTTTCCTGCCGCCACAGGCGGCATATAAAACTCATCGCCCGAAGGGCGATACCACCCCCCCTTGAACCCTCTGAACCCTTTGAACTTTCTGAACCCTCACGCCGCAGGCGTGTCCAATGGCGATACCACAACCCTCGGCCCGAAGGGCCGTCAAACCTAAGAACCTTAAGAACCCTCGGGCCCGCAGGGCCCGTCAACCTTCCCTTCTGAACCCTCACGCCGCAGAGCGGCCTATATAGAAAGGAGAAAGCCATGAAACTGGGCCTTTTGGGAGAAGTGCTGGGACACAGCCTGTCTCCTGTGATTCATGAAAAACTATTTCAAAAACTGGGGATTTCATCGACCTATGAACTCATCGAAATCCCGAAGGATACATTGCAAAAGGACCTGCCCGCCCTCCTTGCATCCTATGACGGGCTGAACGTGACCATCCCCTACAAGGTGGAGGTCATTCCTTTTCTGGACGAACTGTCCAAGGAAGCAGAAACCATTGGCGCCGTGAATACCATTGCCCGAAAAAACGGGAAACTTCTGGGCTTCAACACCGACTACACCGGATTTGCCCGCACCCTGTCCCGCATCGGCTGTGATGTGAAGGGGAAAAAGGCGGTGGTCCTGGGCCACGGCGGCGCTTCCCGCGCCATTATCCAGTGCCTCTTCGATAAGGGGGCCGGGGAAATCCATGTCATCAGCCGCCATCCGGAGAAGGTGGGTAAAGATTTCCTTTCTTTTGCAGAAAAGAGAAAAGTCCTCATCCAGGGCTATGACAGCCTCTCCGCCGGCAGAGACAATTACCTTCTGGTGAACGCCACCCCTGTGGGCATGTACCCGAAAACCGGAGTATCCCCCATTTCCGAAACCATGGCCGCCTCCTTTGCCAAAGTGGTGGATATCATTTACAACCCCGCAGAAACAAAGCTCCTCCAAGACGCCAGAGGGGATGCCAGCAACGGCATGTACATGCTGGTCATGCAGGCCATGGCGGCGGAGGAAATCTGGATGGAAAGGGATATTCCCGAAGAAATCGTTATGGAAATCGTGGAGGAAATGACCGAATGAAAAACATCGTCCTCATCGGCATGCCGGGAAGCGGCAAGACCACCTTCGGCATGGCCCTGGCGGAAAAACTCCGCCGCCCCTTCGTGGATGCCGACGCTTATCTGGAAGAAAAGGAAGGAAGGACCATCCAAAGTTTCTTCGCCGAAAGCGAAAAAGCCTTCCGGGATGCCGAGGAAAGGACCATAGAAGACCTCTCCCGTCGGCAGAACCTCATCATCGCCACCGGCGGCGGCGTGGTGAAACGCTCCCGCAACGTGGCGAGACTCCATGAAACGGGCCTTCTCATCTTCATCGACCGCCGGGCCGAAGACATCGTCACCGACGTGGAAGTTGAAAAAAGGCCCCTCCTCGCGGAAGGACCGGATAAAGTATTTGCCCTCTATAAAGAACGGATTGCCCTCTACCGGAAGGCGGCAGACAGGATACTGGAAAACCGGGGCAGCGAAGAAGAAGTCCTGGCCCGGCTCCTGGAAATGGTGGGCGGGATAGAAGATAGAAGGTAGACGATAGAAGATAGATGTCAGACGGGCAGACCTCAGACGTCAGACAGACTGTATTCCCGAAAGTAAGGGGGCGTCTTTACATAATGAAAGGCGCCATTATGATAAAACCATACAACCGCCCTGCGGGCGAGGAAAAACAAGCCAACCGCCCCTGCGGGCGTGGAAATGCACCCCTTCTGCCGCCTTCGGCGGCGTCTCCCCCGGAGGGGGAGATTTTAGCGGCGCTATGCTTTGAGGTACTTATGAGTCCCAAGGCTGAGTAGAGAGCAAACTTCCCCCTCCGGGGGAAGTCCCGCGTAGCGGGAATAGGGGTGCATTTCCTACGCGCCGCAGGCGCGGTTGTATGGTTTTCGCTGCCTATGGCAGCGCTGCCGCCGACAGGCGGCAATATACTCATCGCCGCGAAGCGGCGATACCACCCCCTCTGAACCTTTTGAACCTTCTGAACCCGCACCCCAAAGGGCGCTCTCTTATTTCTTCCTCTTCTCCCGGGCCACGAGGATAGGATCGCCGCCGAGGCCCCAGTTTTCCAACGGCACTTCGTCGATGACCACCACCGTGGTGGCAGGATTCTTGTGGAGCACGTCCGCCAGGAGGTTCGTCACTCCGCTGATGAGCCGGGCCTTCTGCTCCGGTGTTACATTTCCTTCCCTGGTAATCTTGATGTTCACATAAGGCATAATGGACCTCCTTATCAGAAAAATAAATGGAAACTCTGCTTTTATTGTACCGTATGAAACATACTGCCGCCACGCCCCCTCTGTTATTTCGAGCGTAGCGAAGCGGAGTCGAGAAATTTCCTGTCGAGAAGTTTCCTGCCGGTAAGAAACGCCACAGTGTCACGCCGGGCAGGAAACCCTTCGCAAACAGTTTCCTGTCGGCAAGAAACACAGTGGAGCCAAGTCGAGTAGGAAACCCTTCGCGAATAGTTTCCTGTCGGCAAGAAACACAGTGGAGCCACGCCGAGTAGGAAACCCTTCGCAAACAGTTTCCTGCCGGTAAGAAACAAAATGGAGCCACGCCGGGTAGGAAACCCTTCGCGAATAGTTTCCTGCCGGTAAGAAACACAATGGAGCCACGCCGAGCAGGAAACCCTTCGCAAACAGTTTCCTGCCGGTAAGAAACACAATGGAGCCACGCCGAGCAGGAAACCCTTCGCAAACAGTTTCCTGTCGGCAAGAAACACAATGGAGCCACGTCGAGTAGGAAACCCTTCGCGAATAGTTTCCTGCCGGTAAGAAACACAATGGAGCCACGCCGGGTAGGAAACCCTTCGCGAATAGTTTCCTGCCGGTAAGAAACACAATGGAGCCACGCCGAGTAGGAAACCCTTCGCAAACAGTTTCCTGTCGGCAAGAAACACAATGGAGCCACGTCGAGTAGGAAACTATACGCGAAAAGTTTCCTGTCGGCAAGAAACACAGTGGAGCCACGTCGAGCAGGAAACCTTTCGCAAAAAGTTTCCTGCCGATAAGAAACACAGTGGAGCCACGCCGAGTAGGAAACCCTTCGCAAACAGTTTCCTGTCGGCAAGAAACACAGTGGAGCCACGTTGAGCAGGAAACCCTTCGCGAAAAGTTTCCTGTCGGTAAGAAAGGCCATAGTGTCACGCCGAGTAGGAAACCCTTCGCGAAAAGTTTCCTACCGGTAAGAAACGCAATGCCTCCAAGTCGGACAGGAAACTCCCAGCCCCCTCTTGTGCCGCTCTCCTGTCAATGGTATGATACAGGAAGAAATTTCATATGGTCTGCATGGCGCCGGCATCAGAAGCCGGCGTTTTTTATTTTCTGCGGGAGGGCACCATGAAATACATCGATTTCCACTGTGACACCATTACCGAACTCCATGACCATGGGGAGAAGGGGACCCTCATGGAGAATTCTCTCTACATTGACCTGAAGAAGCTGAAAAGGGGAGGCTGCTTCATCCAGGACTTTGCCCTCTGGGTGGACCGGAGGAAGACGCCGGATGTGTGGAGGCGGTATGAGGACCTCCTTTCCACCTTCCGAAGGGAACTGGAAACATGGCACCATTTCCTCTGCCCCATCCGCTGCCGGGAGGACCTGCGGGAAGCGGAGGAAGAGGGGAAAATCGGCGCTCTCCTTTCCGTGGAAGGCGGTGAAGCGGCAGGCGGCAGCGTGGAGAAGCTGGAGCGCATGTACAAAGACGGCGTCCGCCTCATGACGCTCACCTGGAACTATCCCAATGAAATCGGATTTCCCAACGGCATGGAAGGAAAAGACAGGGGCATTACGAAAAGGGGCTGGGAAATCATTAAAGCCATGGAAGCCATGCACATGATCGTGGACACCAGCCATCTCAACGACGAGGGCACCAGGGAGATCCTCATGACCTGCAAAGTGCCGCCCATGGCCTCCCACTCCGATGCCCGGGCGGTGACGGCGCACCGGCGGAACCTGCCGGATGACCTCATCCGCCTCTTCGGCGACAAAGGCGGCCTCATCGGGCTCAACTTCGCCAACCACTTCACCGGCACCGAAGAAGTGACCACCCTGGCAAACATCGTCCGCCACGCCCGCCATATCCGCGACATAGGCGGCATCGACGTGCTGGCTCTGGGCAGCGACTTCGACGGCATCGAACCGAAATTGGAACTGAAAGACGCCTCCGAAATGGGCCGCCTGGCAGAGGCTCTCCGGAAAGGCGGATTCAAGGAAGAAGAAATCGAAAAAATCTTCTGGTGGAACGGAGAAAGGTATCTGGAAGATGTGCTGAGGTGAGAGAAGATAGAAATTAGACGATAGAAGATAGATGTCAGACGGGCGGTATTCCCGGAGGCAAGAGGGTTCAGGCGCCTTCGGCGCCCGGGTTCAAGTCGTCATTGGGCTGACGCCCTTGACGGCTCAGGTTCTGCCCGGGAATGGCTCCGCCTTCCGGGCTGGTTCAGAGGGGAGTTATATAGAATCGCTGCGCTGGCGAGGTGGGCGCCCTGCGGGCGCCAGTATAAAATACTGCCTTCGGCAGCGCCCCCTTTGGTGGCTGGCGCCACCACCTTTGCCACGGTGTGAAGCGTGTCACTGGATTCTCAGTCGCCCAAGGGCTCCCTACGAATCCAGTTCCCTTGCCACCCCTATTCAGGGGGCACTATGGGTGCTGGGCAGCGTGCCAATTTGAGTTTATGACAGTAACAGAAAGAAAACCATACAACCGGGCTTCGCCCGAGGAAGACAAGCCAACCGCCCTGACGGGCGATGGAAATGCACCCCTTCTGCCGCCTGCGGCGGCGTCTCCCCCGGAGGGGGAGATTTGCTATCCGCTCAGCTTTTGTTCTCATAAGCATCTCAAGGCATAGCGCCGCTAAAACTTCCCCTTCCGGGGTGGCAAAGGAACTGGATTCGTAGGGGAGCGAAGCGACCTGAGAATCCAGTGACATGCTTCCCTTTAGGAG
>ENA-ORCP01001989-ORCP01001989.1-human-gut-metagenome-genome-assembly--contig:-NODE-1989-length-16878-cov-3.815785_pt1 | contig 16878 bp, 14 predicted proteins | sample MGYA00242990_ERZ507991 | MGnify/ENA primary metagenome ERZ507991 (study PRJEB26167, sample SAMN06115496) | human gut metagenome | host: Homo sapiens | place: China:Henan | collected 2015-05-07... | reverse complement strand
CTTACCAGTCTCCAGTTCGATAATCATCCCTTCCTTTTCTCCCAAAAAGCGGCGGACAAAATCATCGTCCTGTGCCGACGGTGGACACCACCGGCGCAGGCGACGCCTTCATGGGCGCAATCCACTTCTTGCTGAAAGGCAAGACCGCCGAGGAGCTGCGCGCGCTCCCCGAGGATGCGCTCCGCGAAATCGTCCGCTTCGGCAACGCCGCCGGCAGTCTGACCACCACAAAGGGCGGCGCTATCCCCGCCATGCCCTCCATGGAAGAAATCCGCAGCTGTATCGCCTCCGCCCCTCTGCTCTGATGGAAAGGAATTCTGGATATGACTGAAGTAAAAATTCGTTTGCAGCAGACCGATCAGGTCAAAAAACTCGTCGATTTTCTCACTCCCTGCCCGTATGAGGTCAATCTGGTTTCCGGCCGCTACACGATCGACGCGAAGTCCCTGCTCGGCATTTACAGCCTCGACCTGAGCAATCCGCTGACGCTCGTCATCTACTCGGACGACTGCGACGGCCTGCTCCGGCAGCTCCGCGCGCTCCTCCCCGACTGCCTCGTTCCGTAAACCCGCTTCCTTCTCTCTCATTTCCGTATACCGCCCGGCTCGTTCTCTCTCCTTCATCAGAGCCGGGCGGGTTTTTGTTGCGAAAACGTTCTGCACGCGCTACAATAGAGGCAGAAAACCGCTCACGGAGAGCGAAAGGAGCCGCCTATGTCGAAATTATCCAACGTAAGAAGTCAGGCGCTGACCGACCGCGTCGAGGAGCGTCTATTTCAGTATATCCTGAAAAACGACCTGAAAACCGGCGCAAAGCTGCCGAACGAATACGCCCTCGCCGAGGAGTTTTCGGTCAGCCGGGGTACAATCCGCGAGGCGGTCAAGCGGCTCGAGTCGCGCGGCATTCTGCGCGTCCGGCACGGCTCGGGCACCTATGTTGCCTCGCTTCTGCCGATGCAGTCGGACGCCCTCGGTCTGGACGCCGTGGAGGACAAAATTCAGCTGGCGCTCGACCTGACCGACGTGCGCATGATGATGGAGCCGGAAATCGCCGCGCTCGCCGCCCACAACCGCACGGACGAGGAAGCGGCGCTCCTGACCGAATACTGCGAGGCCGTCCGCCGGAAAATCGAGGCGGGCGAGGACTACATCATCGAAGACATGCGCTTTCACTGGTACCTCGGCAAATGCTCGCACAACATGGTCATCGAGTCGCTCATGCCGATCATCGACACCGCCGTGATTTCGATTGCGAACATCACCCGCAAGGAGCTGCTGAACGCGACCATCGACACCCATCAGGAAATTCTGGAGGGCGTCATCGACCGCGACCCGCAGGCCGCCCGCGCCGCCATGTCCATGCACATCGACATGAACCGCATCTTCATCCGACAGGCGAAAAAACGCGAAAAATAACAATTTTATCCATGTGCCGTCCCCGTTTTTTTCTTCGGGGACGGCTTTTTTACGTAAAATTCATCTGATGACTTTATCTCTTATTTTTCCATGTTAACCCTGTATTTTACATTTAATTCGAAAAACGTTCGTATTTTTGTCATTTTGCACGGACAAAAAGGTTATTTTTCGTGTAAAAGTAGAAACCATTTTGGACAACTTGTAATACCAGTTTTTCGTCGCTATAATTTTGACTATCAGGAAACAGCCGGCGTTTCCTTCGTGAAAAAGAAAACCAGGAGAGATTGGATAATCAGGAGGAAACAAATATGTATCGCAGTGAACACATTCTGAGAGGTCTGGGAAACCAGTATTACCGCGCCACCTACAAGTCCATGGGTTTCACCACCGAGGACCTGAAGCGCCCGCTCATCGGCATCGCAAACGCATGGAGCGAGTGCGTTCCGGGTCACTACAACCTGCGTCAGGTCGCGCAGCGCGTCAAGGACGGCATCTACCGCGCAGGCGGCACGCCGATCGAGTTCGGCGTCATCGGCGGCTGCGACGGCATGGGTCAGGGACATGACGGCATGCACTTCATCATGCCCTCGCGCGAGCTGATCGCCAATTCCATCGAGTCCATGGCGCAGATCAACCTGTTCGACGGTCTGGTTCTGCTCGGCTCGTGCGACAAGATCGTTCCGGGCATGCTGATGGCGGCGGCCCGTCTGGACATCCCGTGCATCTTCCTGCCGGGCGGCCCGATGGAGGGCGGCGTTGAGTTCGACGGCCGTCAGGCTGACCAGACCTCTGCCACCGAGGCTTATGGTATGCTTTCCGCCGGAAAGATCACGGAGGCGGAGTATGTGGCTCTGGAGGATACCGCCTGCCCCGGCTGCGGCTCTTGCTCGTATCTCGGCACCGCGAACACCATGTGCGCACTGGCCGAAGCGCTCGGCATGACTCTGCCGGACGGCGGCACCGCTCCGGCAACCTCCGCAGTCCGCATGATGAAGGCAGAGGAAACCGGCGTCAAGATCATGGAGCTGGTCGAAAAGAACATCACCGCGCGTCAGATCATCACCGACGGCTCTATCCGCAACGCCATTAAGGCCTGCCTCGCCATGAGCGGCTCGACCAACGCCGTCATGCACCTGACCGCCATCGCCTACGAGGCTGAGCTTGGCATCAAGGTTCTCGATGAGTTCGACAGCCTGTCCGACACCACCCCGCAGCTCGCCCGCATGAATCCGTCCTGCAAGTACAGCATCGTAGACTTCTACAAGGACGGCGGCGTACCGCGTCTGATGGAAAATCTCCGTTCGATGCTCGAAACCGACGTTATGACCGTCACCGCGCATACGCTTGCAGAAAATATCGACAATCACAAGTATCTCTATCCGGCGACCGGCCTTGTCAACCACACGCTCGACGACCCGTTCGGCTACACCGGCGGCGTCGCTATCCTGCGCGGCAACCTCGCACCCGACACCGGCATCACCAAGCCCGGCGCGTTCGACAAGAGCCTGCATCACTTCAAGGGCGAGGCTATCTGCTTCGACTCCGAGGAAGCCGCAGAGGAAGCCATCCTCGCCGGCAAGATTCACGACGGCCACGTTGTCGTTATCCGCTACGAAGGCCCGAAGGGCGGCCCCGGCATGCGCGAGATGTTCAAGGCCATGAAGTACCTGTACGGCCGCGGTCTCGCCAAGACCACCGCACTCATCACCGACGGCCGCTTCTCCGGCACGAACAACGGCTGCTTCGTCGGCCACATCTCCCCCGAGGCGGCAGAGGGCGGCCCGATCGCCATCGTCCATGACGGCGACACCATCGAAATCGACGTTGAGAACAAGAGCCTGAACCTGCTCGTTCCGCAGGAGGAAATCGAAGCGCGTCTCAAGCAGTGGAAGCGTCCGGAGCCCAAGTTCAAGAAGGGCTGGCTCGGCCTGTACTGCAAGCTCGCGGCCTCCGGTTCCGAGGGCGGCGTCATGAAGTTCGACCACCTGTAAGCCGACGGAAAGGAGGATTTCACGATGGATGGAGTAACCGTATCCGTACTGGGCGCACTGGTCGCACTGGCCGTGGCCATCGTACTCATTCTGAAAAAAGTTCAGCCGACCTACGCCATGCTGTTCGGCGCGGTCATCGGCGGTCTTGTCGGCGGCGCGGGCCTCACCGGCACCGTAAACTACATCATTTCCGGCACGCAAGGCATCGTTTCCGCCATCATCCGCATCGTCACCGCCGGTATTCTGGCGGGCGCCTTGATTGAAAGCGGCGCGGCCGAACGTATCGCCGAGGCGATCATGAACAAGCTCGGCGCAAAGCGCTGCCTTATCGCAATCACGCTCGCGACATGGGTGCTGACCGCCGTCGGCGTATTCGGCGACGTTGCCTGCATCACGGTTGCACCGATTGCCCTCCAGATGGCAAAGCGCGCCGGTTATCACAAAATGGGCGTACTGATGGCGCAGCTCGGCGCAGTCCGTGCCGGTAACGTCATGAGTCCGAACCCGAACGCTATTGCAGCAGCCGAAGGCTTCGGTCTGCCGCTCACCTCTATCATTGCCGTCGGCATCATCCCGGCAGCGGCCGCTCTGGTCGTTACCTCTCTGCTCGCGCATCATCTGCGCATGCGCGGCACCGAAATCGCGGACAGCGACGTCAATATGGTTTCCGGCAAGGACCTGCCTCCCCTGTGGGCGGCGCTCACCGGCCCTGTTGTAACCATCGTCATTCTGCTGCTGCGTCCTCTCGCAGGCATCACGATCGACCCTCTGATCGCGCTTCCGGTCGGCGGCATCGTCGGCACCATCGCCATGGGCAAAACCCGTGACATGGGTCATTATTTCACGGCCGGTCTTGCAAAAATGAGCGGCGTCGCCATGCTTCTGATTGGCACGGGCGCTCTCGCCGGCATTATCTCCAACTCCTCGCTCAAGGACGTTATCATTTCCTTTATCGAAACCCTCGGTCTGCCCGGCTTCATGCTCGCGCCGATTGCAGGCATGCTGATGGGCGCGGCGACTGCCTCCGCTACCGCCGGTACCACCCTCGCAAGCCAGATTTTCGGGCCGACGGTCGTCGCAAGCGGCGTTGCTCCGCTGGCTGCTGCCGCTATGACCCACGCAAGCTGCTTCGTCTTTGACGGCCTGCCGCACGGCTCCTTCTTCCATGTCAGCGCGGGCGGCGTCAATATGCAGATCAGTGAACGACTCAAGCTGCTCGGCTACGAGGCAATCAACGGTCTTGCCATGCTGGCAGTCAGCACACTGGTATTCGGCGTGTTCCACGTACTGGGCTGAGCACTCCCCCCGGATAAACTCACAAGAAAAGGATAGATAAGGCGATATTTTATGACTCAAAAGAAAAATTACGCCGTTATGGACGGTAACACAGCAGCGGCGTACAGCGCCTATGCGTTCACCGAAGTAGCAGCAATTTACCCCATCACCCCGTCCTCGCCGATGGCGGAAAAGGTGGACGAATGGTCCGCAAAGGGCAAGAAAAACCTCTTTGGCACCACCGTTGACGTTATTCAGATGCAGTCCGAGGCCGGCGCGGCAGGTACCTGCCACGGCTCGCTTCAGGCGGGTGCGCTGACCACCACCTTCACCTCTTCGCAGGGCCTGATGCTGATGATTCCGGCAATGTACGCGATGGGCGGCCAGTTCCTGCCGAGCGTCATGCACATTGCGTCGCGCGTCGTCACGAGCAACCACCATTCCATTTTCGGTGACCACACCGACTTCATGACCTGCCGCACCACCGGCTACGGTATGCTGATGTCGTCCTCGCCTCAGGAGGCGATGGACCTCGCAGCGGTTGCTCACCTGTCTGCCATCAAGGCGCGTTATGCGTTCATGCACTGCTTCGACGGCTTCCGCACCTCGCACGAGATGCAGCGCATCGAGACCCTCGATTACGAAGACCTGCGCGGCCTGGTCGACCAGAAGGCACTTCAGGAATTCCGCCGTCAGTCGCTCAACCCGGAGCACCCGACCAACCGCGGCAACAACGTCAACCCTGACATCTATTTCCAGTGCAAGGAAGGCGCGAACGTCAAGGCTGAGATCGTGCCCGACACCATCCAGCACTACATGGATGAAATTAACAAGCTGACCGGCCGCGATTACAAGCTGTTCAACTACTACGGCGCACCGGACGCGGAAGAAGTTATCGTCGTCATGTGCTCGGCTTCCGAGGCGGTCAAGGAGACCGTTGACTACCTGAACGCGCAGGGCCGCAAGGTCGGCATGGTGCAGATTCACCTGTACCGTCCGTTCTCGGTCAAGCACTTTGCGGCGGCAATCCCGGCTTCTGTTAAGAAAATCGCCGTTCTGGACCGCAGCAAGGAGACCGGTTCGGTTGGCGAGCCGGTATACCTCGACGTCGTGACCGCCCTCAATCAGGCCGGCCGAAACGACATCACGGTCGTCGGCGGCCGCTACGGCCTGTCCTCCAAGGACACCACCCCGGGCCAGTTCATCGCGGTTTACGACAACCTCGCGAAGGAGCAGCCGAAGAACAACTTCACCATCGGCATCAACGATGACGTGACCCACACCTCGCTCGACTACACCGAAATTGAGCTTCCGCATCCGGGCCAGATCAGCTGCAAGCTGTGGGGTCTCGGCGGCGACGGCACGGTCGGCGCGAACAAGAACGCGATTTCGACCATCGGCTTTGTCGGCGGCAAATACGCGCAGGCTTACTTCTCCTACGACACGATGAAGTCCGGCGGCCTGACGCAGAGCCATCTGCGCTTTGGCGACGAGCCGATTCTCAGCACTTATCTGGTAAATTCCGCAGATTTCGTTGCGGTTCACGCTCCGACCTACGTCAAAAAGTACGATGTCACCACTGACCTCAAGGACGGCGGCACCTTCCTGCTGAACTGCCCGTGGTCGGTCGAGGAGCTCGAGGAGCATCTCCCGGCGAAGATGAAGCGCGACCTCGCGCGCAAGCACGCAAACTTCTACATCATCGACGCGGCAAAGCTGGCGGCTGCAATCGGCCTCGGCAAGCGCACGAACAATATCCTCCAGGGCGCATTCTTTGCCCTCACCAAGGTCATCCCGATGGATTTGGCCGTTGAGGACATGAAGAAGAACAACTACAATTCGTACTTCAAAAAGGCAGGCCAGAAGATTGTCGACATGAACAATCAGGCGGTAGACCTCGGCGTTCAGGCGACTGTCAAGGTTGAAATCCCGGCGGCATGGGCGGACGCGACCGACGAGCCGGTTGCAGAGCCGAAGAACATGACCCCGTTCGTCCGCGACATCGTCATGCCTCTCGACAAGCAGCAGGGCGACAAATTGCCGGTTTCCGTGTTCCAGAAGTACGGCGTGCTCGACGGCACGTGGGAGAACGGCACTTCCGTTTACTCCAAGCGCGGCGTGGCCACCAAGGTTCCGAAGTGGAACCCCGACGCCTGCATCCAGTGCAACCGCTGCTCAATGTGCTGCCCGCACGCGGCAATCCGTCCGGTTCTGCTGACCGACGAAGAGAAGGCCGGCGTGCCGGAGTCGTTCGTCACCGCCCCGGCAAAGGGTCTCGGCAAGGACGCCCCGAAGTACAATTTCCGTATGCAGATCTCTCCGTACGACTGCCTCGGCTGCGGCGTGTGCCTGACCGCGTGCCCGGCGAAGGACGCGCTGACTTGGGCGCCGTTCGAGGAGATGAAGTCCGAGCAGCCGCTGTTCGACGACGTCGCAATGAACGAAACCTACCTCAAGAAGGACGTCATCAGCGACAAGAGCGTCAAGAATGTTCAGTTCGCAAAGCCCTACTTCCAGTTCTCCGCTGCCTGCGCAGGCTGCGCCGAGACTACCTATATCAAGCTGCTCAGCCAGCTGTTCGGCGACCGTATGTATGTCGGCAACGCGGCAGGCTGCTCGTCTGCGATCAGCGGCGGCGCTCCGATTCTGCCGTACTGCCGCGACTGCAAGGGTCACGGCCCGGCGTGGGAGCACTCGCTGTTCGAGGACAACGCAGAGTTCGCGTTCGGCTTCTACCATGCACAGGACGCCATCCGCAAGGAGCTGCTCATCCGCATCGAGGCGCTGAAGAACGAGGGCGTTGCGGCTGAGGAAGCAGCAGCGTATCTCGCTGACTGGAACGACCGCGAGAAATCCCGTGAGGTTTCCGACGCTCTCATCGCAGCGCTCGAGAAGGCGGAGCAGACCGACGAGGTCAAGTACATCCTCGACAACCGCGAATTCCTCGCGAAGAAGTCCGTCTGGGCTGTCGGCGGCGACGGCTGGGCTTACGACATCGGTTTCGGCGGCATTGACCACGTCATGGCGCAGAATCAGGACGTAAATCTGCTTGTCCTCGACACCGAGGTTTACTCGAACACCGGCGGCCAGTCCTCCAAGGCTACCCCGACTTCCGCTACCGCAAAGTTCGCAGCAAGCGGCAAAAAGGTCGCAAAGAAGGACCTTGGCGCAATCCTGATGCAGTATGAGTACGTTTATGTCGCTCAGGTTGCAATGGGCGCTGACCAGGCGCAGACCCTCAAGGCGCTGCGTGAAGCCGAGTCCTACGACGGCCCGTCCATCGTCATCTGCTACTGCCCGTGCCTTGAGCAGCACATCAAGGCCGGCATGGGCACCTCGCAGGACGAGATGAAGAAGGCGGTCGAGTGCGGCTACTGGCACCTGTACCGCTACGACCCGCGCCGCATCGCGGAGGGCAAGAACCCGTTCCAGCTCGACTCGAAGGAGCCGGACACCGATAAGGTCATGGACTTCCTGATGGGCGAAAACCGTTTCGCCTCCCTCAAGAACAACTTCCCGGACAAGGCCGACGCCCTGTACGCGAAGGAGGTCGAGGACGTAAAGTCCCGCTACGCACGCTATAAGAAGCTCGCAGAGGACTAAAACGCAACTATATCGTTACAAAAAGCCGCATCAGCCAAATGTTCTCTCTCCGAAAGCATTATATCCCCGGTCTGCGCCGCGCTCTCCTGCCGAATTTTCGCTGCGCGGACAAAAACCAAACGTATATCCCAACAATTCATAGCCTAATTCAATGATAATCTTCCTATCTGTAATGAAACTTTTGACTTCTGGTGATTTGCGGCTTTCTGTATAAAAGTAATACACTCCTCTGTCGTCCATGGGCAGGGGAGTGTGTTCATTTCGGCATTGACTTGACGTATCGCGGCGGCCGTGGTACAGTCAAAGGACAAGGTGAAACCCTGTGCAAGGAGGAAAAACGATGGATTACAGAAAATTCGGTGACACGCTGCTCGTTCGCCTCGACCGCGGCGAGGAAATTCTCGAGCAGGTAAAGGCGCTCGCTCTCAAGGAAAACATCACGCTCGCAAGCGTGCAGGCGCTCGGTGCGCTCGGCAGCTTCACGGTCGGCGTGTACAACGTGGACGAGAAGAAATATTACGCCAACTCGTTCGAGGGAAGCTACGAAATCGTTTCGCTGACCGGTACGATTGACACGATGAACGGCGAATTCTACACCCACCTGCATCTGAGCGCGGGCAACGATAAGGGCGAGGTTTTCGGCGGCCATCTCAACCGCGCAGTCATCAGCGCGACCTGCGAAATGGTCATCCGCCTCATCGACGGAAAAATCGACCGCAAGTATGACGATGTGACCGGACTGAACCTGTTCAAGTTCGATTAAAGATAGAAAAATGGATTAAACAGAGAAAAGCCTTCTGTTCGACTGCATTTTTTTGCAGAAAACGGAAGGCTTTTTTGTTATTTACTTCGCGGCAAGCTCGGCGGCAACGGCTTTCGCGATTTTGCGGTACTCGGGGGAGGGGAGGCCGTACTGATCGGACAGGCGCACAACCTGATAAATGAGGCCGTCCACCTCGGAGTTCTTTCCGGCTTCGATGTCGCGCTGCATCGAGGTGGAGGCGGACTCAGCGAGGTCGTCCAGAATTTTCAGGTGCGACTGCATGAGCGGCGCGTCCGGCTTGTCGTCCAGCTCGATGCCCTGTGCGCGGGCCAGTTCGAGGATTTCGTTCACGAGGCGGATGAAGCACTCGCGCACCTCGCCCGGCTTCTGCATCGCGCCGGCCTTGACATGGTAATACTGGCCGCAGGTCGCCATCGGGGACACATGGGAGAATTTGAGCAGGGCGTCTTTCTCGATGAAAGGCGAATAGAGCGCGTCGATACCGGCGGCGGTGAGGTCGGACTCGACCTGCCTCAGCACCGGATTGTCCGTGCGGTGGTCGGGCGTGCCGTAAATCACGCGGAAAATCGAGCCGTGGCGCTGAATGACGCCGGGGCCTTTGAGGTTGGACGAGATATAGATGCAGCCGTCGGTCACGAGCAGGCCGGGAAGCTGCTCCTGCATGACGCGGCCGGTGCCGTAGATGTTGAGGATGGGGATAACGACCGTGTTTTCGCCCGCGGCATCGCGGATGAACGGAATGGTGTCGTCGAGGGAATATCCCTTGACGCAGACGAAAATCACATCGGGCGAGGGCGTGCCCTGCGCCTTCGCGGCGAGAAAGCCGTCCATGTCGAATGCTTTGACGGGAACGGTCCAGGTTTCGCCGTCGCTCTGCTCGAAGGTCAGGCCCTTTTCCTGCATGGCTTTGAGGTGTGCGCCGCGGGCGATGAGCGTGACATCTGCACCGAGTTTTGCTAAGAATGCACCGAGCGGAGCGCCGGTTCCGCCGGCTCCGATAATCATGTAGCGAAGCGTCATTTTCTTTCCTCCTGTGGAACGGTTTATGTAACTTTATTATACCATGAAATGCACAAAAACACAATGTTTCGCCACGTATTTCGCACGAAAAAGTTCGTGCATGGCGCACGGCGATGCACGGGAATGCACGGCGTCCCGCCCCTTTTCTTTTTGCGCTTCCTGTGGTAGAATACTATCAGTCGAAAACGGCGGAGGAGGACTTGATTTTGAAATGGCTTGAGCATCTGCGCACGGTGCAGCATCACCGTTTTCTGGTTCTGCGGCACTGCTGGCGCGTCGGTCTTTACCGTCAGGGACTCACGCACGACCTCAGCAAATTCAGTCCGGTCGAGTTCTGGACGGGTGCGCGGTATTATCAGGGCAACCGCAGCCCCAACGAAATCGAGCGGCGCGAAAAGGGATACAGTGCGGCGTGGCTGCACCACAAGGGACGAAACCGCCATCATCTGGAATACTGGATTGACTACGCGGCGGACGGCTCGGGGCTGTGCGGCATGAAGATGCCGCTGAAATATGTGCTCGAAATGTTCTGCGACCGCGTGGCGGCGAGCAAGACCTACCGCGGTGCGGTTTACCGGGACAGCGACCCGTATGACTACTACGCCCGCTCCATCGACCACTACATCATTCATCCGGACACCGCGAAAACGCTCGAATACCTGCTGCGGACGCTCCGGGACGAGGGCGAGGACAAGGCGTTTCAGGAGGCGCGGCGGATGCTGCGCGAGGAGAAACATAAGCGATAAAACGAAACCAGCCAATTTCCTAAAACGGGAACGGCTGGTTTTGCATTTACAGATATTTATGAATGGTCGAGAGCAGCTGCTCCATGTCGAGCGGCTTGTTCAGGTGCTCGTTCATGCCGGCGTCCAGACTGCGCGTGACGTCCTCGCGGAAGGCGTTCGCCGTCATGGCGAAAATCGGAATGGTTTTCGCGTCCGCGCGGTCGAGCGCACGGATGGTTTTCGCGGCGGTCAGACCGTCCATGACCGGCATCATGATGTCCATCAGGATAAGGCGGAACGTGCCCGGCGGATTGCTGCGGAACAGCTCGACCGCCTCCGCGCCGTTGACGGCGTTCGTGACGAGCGCACCCTCTGCGCCGAGCAGGGTATCCGCGATTTCGCGGTTTAGCTCGTTGTCCTCGACGAGGAGAATGCGCACGCCGGAAAGGCTGCTGGCCGGGGGTTCCTGCGCCGGGGATTCCTGCGCCGGGGCGTCGGCCGGGGCGCTGTCCGCCGGGGGCAGGGAAAGGGTCACGGCAATCGAAGTGCCGCTGCCCGGGGTGCTGTCTACCGTGATGCGGCCGTCCATCAGCTCGACCAGACGCTTGACGATAGAAAGGCCCAGACCGGTGCCGGGCGTGCTGCTTTCGGTCGAGGTGCGCTCGCGTTCGAACGCCTCGAACATATGCTCCTGAAAGCTGCGGCTGATGCCGATGCCGGTGTCGCGGACGGTGAAGCGGTAAGCATCCTCGCCCGTCTGCTCAAAGGCAAGCGAAACCGTGCCGCCGCTCTGGGTGAATTTCTGGGCGTTTCCGAGCAGATTGACAAGAATCTGCCGCATTTTGCTCTTGTCGCAGAGCACGACCGGCGTGCGGAGCACCGAGGTCACGCGAAACGAGATGCCGCTGCGCTGCATTCCCTCGGTGAGCATGGTTTCAAGCTCGTGCGCCATCGCGTCGAGGTCGGTCGGCTCGGGAACGAGCTGCGTCCGGCCGCTTTCGATGCGGCTCAGCTCAAGCACATCGTTGATGAGGCTGAGCAGGACGTTGCCCGACACCCGTATCTTGCCGACCGCATTTTCGACCGCGTCGGCGTTCGTCGGGTCGTCGGCAATGATACGCGAGAAGCCGAGAATGGCGTTGAGCGGCGTGCGGATGTCGTGCGACATATTCGCCAGAAAATCGGATTTGACCTTGCTGGCGGTTTCGGCCTGTCGGGTGGCGATGCGTGCCTGCTGAAGCGCAAGCTGAAGGCTTTTCCGGTACTGCGACTGGATGTTCTTGCTCTCGCGCTCGACGATGAAGAAGTACGCAAGCGCCGTCACGATGACCAGACAGAACGGCTGAAACGGGTAAACGACCGTGACCGGAATGATGTAGCTGTTGACCAGAATGCCAACGAGCGGGATGCAGGAGATGAGGACCGACTGGAGTAGATACGGCTCCCGGTTCTGCCGCCGCCGTAGGCAAATCACGAGCGCGTTCGCGAGCGACTCGACATAATAGAACAGATTGAGCACGGCAAAGGCCGAAAACCATGGGCCGCGCGTGTAAACGCCCTCGTCGCTGACCGACCAGAGCACGCCGGTGAACGGCGTGGAGAGCACCATCGCGAGCAGCGCCGCAAGCGGCACGCACTCGAGCCGACGGATGGCCTTTCCAAGCGTACCGCCGACAAAATTGCGCACGAAGGTGTGCCAAACAAAGGGCAAAACCACGTATATCACGTAGAAAACGAACACGACTGCCCGGTAGCCCGGAAGCTGGAAGGGCGAAATGAAGTTGATGATGAACGCCGCGTCCATCAGGACATAGGCCGCGACCATGCCGATGAGGCACAGGCAGAGATGGCGGCTCTGCGGCTGGTGGATGTCCGAACAGGTCTTTTTCGCGAAGATAAGCAGAACGATGAGCATGAAAGCGGAGCTCATCAGGTAGTTTCCGGTCATTAAGTCACCTCGAAGGTACGGCAGTGGAGAAAGTGTACAATAGTATTGTACCACACTGGGGTTCATTTGGGAAGAATAAACAGAAAATAAAGGAAAAACCGCCCGGAAGCTGAAAATATGCTTCCGGACGGAAAAAAGAGGGGTATATTATTCGATCGGGATGCTGACGCCGCCGATAGTGAGCGAGGCCATGTCCTCAAGCGGGAGAATGCGCTCGAACGTGCCCTGACGGGTGCAGACCGTCTTGCCGTCATGCGGGTCCATGCTGCCGCCGCAGTCCGAGAAGTCGAGCACCGTGCCGTCGGTCTTGGTCACCAGCAGCTTCGCAGCGTAGGACTCCCATGTGCTGCACACACCGGCCGGTTCGCGGCCGTTCTCCTGCGGAATCTCTTCGCCGTTCTCGTCATACAGCGTGTCGAACGTCGCTTCGCCGTCCACCGTGTACACCACATGGTAGCCGATGGGCGAGAGAACGATGGTATCGACAGTTGCGCTCCGTCCGTTCACATCGATATTTTGACCCGCAGGCAGCTCAACCGCGCTGTTGTCGGCTTCCAGCTTGAACTTGAGGTGCCAGGTGCCCTTGGCGATAGTTGTCGGCTCACCGTTTTCACTGTTCAGCACGCTCAAATCGCTGAGCGTGATCTTGACCGTGCCGCCGGTCTGCACGGTGTCGTTGTACGACATGGTTTCGACATACTGAATCGCATGGTCGTTCGGGTCTGCATCATAAAAGTAGCTGCTGCCGCTCGCACCGTCCACGCCGCGTCCGATGGTGCTGTCCGAACGCTTCCAGCCCAGGTCGTAAAGACCGGTATTCGGATTTTTCTCACAGTCAAACGCCGAACCGTCTTCCTTTTCGAGGGTGTAGGAGATGAGGTAGTTGTAGCCGTCGAACAGAATGGCGTCCGCCGTGACGGTCACGCCGTTTACCGTATCGCTTGCGCCGATGGGGCGTCCGATTTCGTCGATGACCTCGGTGTCGGCTGTCGGGCCGAATACCCCGGCAAAGGCTTCGCTCGCGGACTTGAGTACGCCGGTTGCGCCCGCGCCGATGCTGAGCACGAGGGCCGCCGCGACGCCGACCGCCGCGATGCGCGGGAAACGGCGCACCCGATGCACGGCCGGCTTTTCGGGCCGCTCCGCGCTTTCGAGCAGGCGGTCTACCATGCGGTTTTTTGCCTCCTCGGAGAAATGCAGCGCGTCCATTGCATTTTTATACTCTCTGTTATCATTATACTCTTTGTTCATAAAATTCTCCTCCAAGCGTTCCGCGCAGACTTTTGCGTCCGCGGCTCAGGTGTGCGGAAACGGCGGCCTCGCTCTGTCCAAGCATGGAGGCGATTTCGCGCACGGAATATCCTTCGTAGTAATACAGGTACACGGCTTCGCGGTATTTTTTCGGAAGCGCCATCACGGCGTTGAGTACGGTCGAGTCGGGCGCCTCGGGGGCGGCGGTCTCCGCGACCGCTTCCAGCCCTACGCACCGGCGGTGCGAGGCGCGGAGCAGATCCTTGCAGGCGTTCGCCGTGGCGCGGATAATCCACGCCTTTTCGTGCTCGGACGAGTCAAAGACCGTGCCGCCGGTCAGCAGCTTGAGGAAAACCGTCTGGCAGATGTCCTCGGCGTCCTGTGTGGATTTCAGATAGGTCCAGGACAGACGCAATATCATATCGGAGTAGGTCTGTACCAGACGTTCCGCCTCCGTCCTGTCGATTGGCTTCATTTAAGCTTTCAGCTCCTTTCAGCAACGTTGCTTTCACCTGTAATACGAATGAGGAGCGCGATTCCTGACAATTATTTTTCGTTGACTTTTGATTTTTCGGACGGTATAATTACAGTGTAAACGAGTAGCACAACTGCGTAAATCCAGTTTTCGTGCGGCTCGTTTTATTTTTTTGTTTTTTGAGCGTGCAGCATTCCGCGTAAGTCCAGCTTTCGGGGAGCAGCACGCTCTTTTTGCGCAAAAATCGGTCAGGTCACGGGCGCGGTCGTCAACATCATTCTCGACCCCATCATGATCTACGGCCTCGGCCCGGTGCCCGAAATGGGCGTCATCGGCGCGGCTCTCGCGACCGTTATCGGCCAAATCGCGTCTGCGGTGCTGCTGTTTTACTTCCACCTCAAATTAAACCGCGAATTCGACCGCGGCGTCAAGTACATGAAGCCGTCGTTTGCCGTTATTCGCGAAATTTATACCATCGGCCTGCCGGCCATCATCGCGCAGGCGCTCATGTCGGTCATGGTTTACGCGATGAACCTGATTTTGAAGTTCGACGCCTCGGCGCAGACCGCCTACGGCCTGTTCTACAAGGTGCAGCAGTTCGTTCTCTTCCTCGCGTTCGGCCTGCGCGACGCGATTACGCCGATCGTGGCGTTCAGCTACGGCATGGGCAACCGCAGGCGCATTCGGGACGGCATCAAGTACGGCCTTATCTATACGGCGGTGCTGATGGTGGTCGGCATCGCGATTACGGAATGCTTCCCGGGTGCGTTCGCGACACTCTTTAACGCGGGTCAGTCGAGAACGTATTTCATCGGCGCGATGCACATTATCTCGCTGAGCTTTCTCTTCGCCGGCATCAATGTCGCGTTTCAGGGCATCTATCAGGCGCTCGGCGGCGGCATGGAATCGCTCGTGATTTCGCTGCTGCGTCAGCTGGTTATCATTCTGCCGCTGGCTTACGGCTTCTCCGTAATGGTGCGGAGCGGCTCGGCGGATGTTTCGCTCATCTGGTGGGCGTTCGTTATCACCGAGGCGGTATCGTGCGCGGTCGGCTGCGTATTCCTGCGCCGGATGCAGCGCAAAGTCGATACGGTCAGGCCTTGACATATGGCGCGGTCTGCCTTATAATTACCGATGATAATTAACCTTGATAATTATAAGGAGAAAACTCATGACCATCGAAATGATCAAGGCGATGTTCGATGCGTGCTATCTCGCGGGGCGCACCCGCGCGATGCTTCCGGCGCTGCCCGAGGGCGTCACATCATCGTATATCCACTATCTCGACGTAATCGACTCGCTCGAACGTCAGGGGCTGCGTGTCCGGGTATCCGACATCGGAGAAAAGCTCGACATTCCACGCCCCGGCGTGACGCGGACGGTCAAGGAAATGGAAAACCGCGGCTATCTCCGCAAAACGGCGTCCGAAGAGGACGGGCGCGTGGTCTACATCACCGCGACCGAGAAAGGAAAGCAGTTGTCGAAGCGCTATAATCAGGACTATTTTGCTTGTCTTGCGCCGCAGCTTGCGGATATTTCGGACGAGGACGCAGCGAGTGCCATTCGAACGATAGAAAAGATGCACCGCGTGATGAGCGAGAGGAGGGGGCGCCTTGACGGATAACAAAGCGGATTTTACGCAGGGAAGCATACTCAAAAAGCTGTGCCGGTTCATGCTGCCGGTGCTCGGCGCACTGATTTTGCAGGCGGCCTACGGCGCAGTCGATCTGCTCGTTGTCGGGCGGTTCGGCTCGACCTCGGGTCTGTCGGCGGTTTCGACCGGCAGTCAGCTGCTCAATTTGGTCACGTTCGTCGTGACACAGCTCGCAATGGGCGTTACCGTGCTCATCGCGCGGTATATCGGTGAAAAGCGCGAAAAGGACATCGGTGCGGTGCTCGGCGGCGCGGCCGTCGTGTTCACGATACTCGCAGCGGTGCTGTTCGTGCTGCTGGTCGGCTTTGCGCGGCCTATCGCGGTGCTCATGCAGGCGCCGGAGGAGGCGGTGTCTCTGACAACGAGCTATGTGCGCATCTGCGGCTGCGGCATTTTGTTCATCGTCGCGTACAACCTGCTCTCGGCGGTGTTCCGCGGTCTGGGCGACAGCCGTTCGCCGCTGCTGTTCGTGCTCGTGGCGTGTCTGGTGAACGTGGCGGGCGACCTCATTCTGGTTGCCGGTCTGCATCTGGACGCGGCGGGCGCGGCAATCGCAACCGTGCTCGCGCAGGCGGTCAGCGTCGTGTGTGCGCTCGTTATCCTGTTCCGCAAGAACCTGCCGTTCACCATCACGAAGCGCGACGTCCGCCTGAACGAGCAGTGCGGCCGCTTTCTGTCCATCGGTCTGCCGCTCGCGCTTCAGGAATTCCTGACGCAGCTGTCCTTCCTCGCGCTGT
>ENA-ORCP01001988-ORCP01001988.1-human-gut-metagenome-genome-assembly--contig:-NODE-1988-length-16882-cov-9.905028_pt1 | contig 16882 bp, 12 predicted proteins | sample MGYA00242990_ERZ507991 | MGnify/ENA primary metagenome ERZ507991 (study PRJEB26167, sample SAMN06115496) | human gut metagenome | host: Homo sapiens | place: China:Henan | collected 2015-05-07... | reverse complement strand
CTCAGCGTCAATGCAAGTATCGGTATTTCAATCATCAAGGATTCTTCGATGCACGTTGATGAGATAATCGGTATGGCGACGAGGATGAGAGCATCCGTCGGATCGGCGACGCGGAGATCGCCGTCATCAACAAGGCGAAGGTCTCCCGGAAGGTCATTGACAACTGCCCCAACCTGAAGTTCATCGCAGTGATGGCCACCGGCTACAACGTGGTGGACGTGGCTTACGCCAAGGAAAAGGGCATCCCCGTGTGCAACGTGCCCAACTACGGCGGCTATTCCGTCAGCCAATTCACCATCGCCCTGATGCTGGAGGCCTGCCTGCACATCGGCCACCATGATCGGACCGTCCACGAGGGCAAGTGGCAGAACAGCCCGGACTGGTGCTACTGGGACTATCCTCTCATCGAGCTGACGGGCAAGACCTTCGGTCTGCTGGGCTGCGGCCGTATCGGCATCCACACCGCCGAGGCCGCCAAGGGACTGGGGATGCACGTCATCGCCTACAACCGCTCCCAGTCTCAGGCCGCTAAGGATCTGGGGGTGGAATTTGTGGATCTGGACGGCCTGTTTGCCCGGTCCGACGTGCTGGCGCTCCAAATGCCCTTAGCGGACTTCAACGTGGGGATCATCAACAAGGAGAACATCGCCAAGATGAAGGACGGCGTTATCATCCTCAACAACAGCCGGGGACAAATGGTGGTGGAGCAGGATCTGGCGGACGCCCTGAACAGCGGCAAGGTGGCCTTCGCCGGGCTGGACGTGGTCTCCACGGAGCCGATCCGGGCCGACAATCCCCTGCTGACGGCGAAAAACTGCATCATCACCCCCCATATGTCCTGGGGCTCTCAGGGCAGCCGCCAGCGGATCATGGACTGCACGGTAAACAATATCAGGGCGTTTCTGAATGGAACGCCGGAAAACGTGGTGAACCCGTAAGCCTTTTCAACGGGACATCTATTTTGAAAGGGGAACCTGACTATGGACAGCAAGACCCTGCAAACTCTCCGCCGGGACGCGGAGGACATCTGCCGCAGCGCCATTGAAGCCTCAGTGCCGGACGCCGTCATTCAGCGGGCGCTGGCCCAGCTGCCCCCCTGTCAGGGGCGGACGGTGCTGGTCTCCATCGGCAAAGCCGGGTGGCAGACCGCAAAAGCCGCTTACGACGCGCTGGGCAGCACCATCGAACACGGCGTGGTGGTGACGAAATATGGCCACAGCCAAGGCCCCATCGGTGATCTGGCCATTTACGAGGCGGGCCATCCCGTTCCGGATGAACATTCCGTCCGGGCCACGGAGGCGGCGCTGGCGGCGGTCAGCGGCCTCTGTGCAAAAGACCGCGTGCTGTTTCTGGTGTCCGGAGGGGGCTCCGCCCTGTTTGAACGCCCTCTGGTGCCTCTGGCGGAGCTGGAGGACATCACCGGCCAGATGCTGGCCTGCGGTGCGGACATCACCCAGATCAACACCATCCGCAAGCGGCTCTCCGGCGTCAAGGGCGGGCGGTTCGCCCAGCTCTGCGCCCCGGCCCATGTGTATGCCATCCTCCTCTCCGACGTCATCGGAGATCCCCCGGATATGATCGCCTCCGGCCCCGCCTATCCGGACAGCACCACAACGGCGCAGGCCATGGCCCTTGTGAGCCGGTACGGTCTGACCCTCAGCCCTCAGGCGCTGGACTTGCTGGAGCAGGAACCGCCCAAGGTGCTGGATAACGTCACCACGGTCATCACCGGCAGCGTGGCCCAGCTCTGCCGGGACGCGGCGGCCCGTGCGGAAGCGCTGGGCTACCGGACCTGCCTTCTGACGGACCGGCTCCAATGCGAGGCCAGGGAAGCGGGCCGCTTCCTGTCCGCCATGGCGGGGACCCACGCCGGAAAGGGCGAAAAAACCGCCTATATCTTAGGCGGCGAGACGGTGGTCCACCTGACGGGCCACGGCCTGGGCGGACGGAATCAGGAATTGGCGCTGGCAGCGGCGGAAGGGCTGGCAGGCCTGGAAGCGGTGGTGGCCTCCGTCGGCTCTGACGGCACCGACGGTCCCACGGACGCGGCCGGCGGCATCACTGACGGCGCCACGGCGGACGCGCTGGCGGCGCTGGGCATCTCCATCGACAAAACGCTGGCGGACAACGACGCTTATCACGCCCTGAAAGCCTGCGGCGGGCTGATCATCACAGGACCTACCGGCACCAATGTCAACGACATCACGGTGCTGCTGGTGTGACCCCCTCCCCTGTCGGCAGGCGTTGGACCGCAGCCAGTCGCAATCAAAATTGAGATGTTCGCCTTGTATTGGCAAAAAATTAGCCACGGATCCGGGTATCCTGCTTTCTTTTTTGCCCTCGGAAAAGCCGCAAAAGCGCAGGAAACGCAGTCATACCAACGTTTCCAACACATTGGTCGCACGGCCTTTAACACCTCCGGCACAAACGCCGCAACGTTCGTTTCAACAGGCTTCGGCGGGAGTCCTGCTTTCCTCCGCTAACCGCCTGATCTGCCTGAAATACGCTGAAGGTGCGCCCCATACGGCAAGGGGAGAGTCCTTTCCAAAGCGGTTTCAAATCACACTCGCACAAACGGTTCACGTTCGTTTTCACAGGTGAAAGCGGGTACACTCTTGCCTTCGCCAACAGGATCGCACACAGCGGCTCACAGGGCGAAACAGGGGCGTTTCGAGCGGGGGTGGTATCACTACCATCGGACCGTTTTGCGCGGTTCAGAAACCCTGCGTGGCCGGGGGTCAGAACGGCTTTGCCGCTTTTGGGTCTTGGTCGGGTGTGCTCCCGAAGAGCGCAGAGAGCCTGCGGGACAGCGACACGCTCATGCGCGTCGCTGTTCCGAGGCGTCGCGGCCCCGCTGGGCTGCGTGATCCCATTGCTGTTTCTCTCACAGCACCGATGGGCTTCGCGGTTTTGTCTGGCCACGATAACAGCATGCAGAGAAAGATACGCGCCGATTTCACACACTGGTCTGTTCCATGCGTCTTGCCACTCGTTGCCGCTCCTTTGCTCTGTCCACAGCATCCATCTGCCGCTGATAAAACTGGTCGATGGAAAACTGGATCGGCAGGATCGTGTAGAGCAGGCTTCCGTTTTGCTTGCGCCCGTCCCGCGTGATGATGCTGGTGCGCTCTGTGCGGATGAGCCCGCGTTCCTCCAACTCCTGCACATATTTTCGCACGGTGTTGTTGCTCATACCCACCGCCTTGCCGATGGTGGCGTAGCTGGGATGGCACTGATAGGTTCTGCGGTCTTCGATGCGGAGCAGGTAACCGTAGACAGCGATCGCGCCGTGAGAGAGACCCAGCTGATAGATCTCATTGGGCAGAGGAAAATAGTTCTTGACCGGGTCGCGCTTTGTCCAAGTTCTCATCTGGCACCTCCAGTCTGCCGCTCTACCCACTGTTGGAATTTATCCTTGGGCACCACGAACCGACTGCCGATGCGCACAGACGGAAATACTTCTTCGTGCATCAGCTCGTAGGCACTGGAGATGGACACGCCCAGCACCTTTGCCACCAGTTCCGCGTTGAGGAACAGCGGCAATTCATCGTAGCTATGATAGGTTGATATTTTCAAAATCGTTACCTCCAATAGAATTCAGAGAAAAATTACTTGCGTTTCGGAGGTCCCTCTGTTAGACTGTTTGCAGATGGAGTCTGCGTTTTCCGAAACGCGGCACGCCGCTGGACTGCTGCAACAGTTCAGCGGTTTTCCTTTTTGTAGGAACGATGTATGTTTCTTCCCCCCCTTTCTTTGTTCTCTGCCACGCACCGTACCCGTTCCTGCCCTGCGGCCTTGTTTGACCTGCACGGCGTCTTCGCCGCCTTGGTACGCTCGACCGCTTTGCCGCGGCGTCCTGGCGTTACTTCTCCGGCGTGTATCATCTCCGGTGATGGGTATTCAGTTGTCGAGGTGCAGAGACGACCGAATTTTTCTCTTGACTTTATCGCCCATACAGGTTAGACTTATTTTTGAAATAAAGAATATTCGGTCTATGTGCTTAGACTAACAGAAATGAAAAAATCTGTCAAGACTGATAAATGAACAGATTGTAAATAAGTCTAAAACGGGAGAGTGAAAATGATCTCTTTTCAATTCGAAACCTACATTGCGGATGGTGCGGAGCATTATAGCTATGGCGCGGACTACGGAAAGGGCATGGTGCAGACATCGAAGACCGTGTCGTTTCCCGAGAGCTTGCTGTCACTCGTTGACATGAACATCGACGAGATCGAGCCGGCGATCCGGCAGCTCAACGAGGTACTCTGGCAGCTTACGACAACACGGGAGAAACAGTATGCCGAGGAAGTAAACGCACTGTTGGATGAGCTCGAACTGCGGCACATCTATTTTCAGCAGCTTGCGCTGGACTGGAGGTATCGGCTGTCACGGGCGGTGATCTTCGAACAGTACACGGAGGATATGCTGCCACGCAAATATCTCTATGCGTTACCGGACACCTTGCGACGGATGCAGGGACAGATCGTGGAGCTGTTTGAAAATGTGCTGGATGCGGACAACAGCGACGAGCCGACCTCGAAGCGAATGGTCGACTATTATCAGCGCAGCGGCGAGACGGCATTTCGATTCTATCCGCAGCCGATTGGGTTTGAGTTGATCGGTGAAGTGTTTACCGAGGTTCTGACGCCAAATAACATCTACAATATCCTCGACTTCCAGCTCCGCGCCTGTGTGAAGCAGGAAATTAAGATGCGTCGCTGCAAAAACTGCGGCAGGTACTTTGCGGTGATGCGGCATGGCGCGACGGAGTACTGCGGTCGCGTGGCCGACGAGCGCGGGCGCACCTGTCGGGAGGTCGGGGCCATCAATACATGGACGCGCAGCAAGCGGGACGATGAGGTATTCAAGGTCTACCGCCGAGAGTACAAAAAGCGCTTTGCGTGGATCAAGGCCGGACGGATCACCGACCAGCAGTTTTACGATTGGAGTGAGCGGGCCAGAGCGGAAAAGGATAAATGTAAGCAGGGGCTGATCTCTCAGAAGGAACTGGAGGTCTGGCTGAAGGAATCCAAATGAAAAACCGTGTGCTGACCTTGCGGTCCGCACACGGTTTTTCTTTGTCTATAGCGAGGCAGATTTTAACCCGCCCTACTTTTATTACGGCATTGCAACAAGCAGCTTATATATCCGTTCCATTAATCGCAGCACACACCCATTCGCCACGCTGTCGTTTATGAGGCTGCCCTCGCAGAAATGATCCCGTCGGAACTGATACGCAAGGCACGCCACCGCACCATACAGCGATAGGGTATCGACCCATGCGCTTTCTGCTTTGACAACTTGCTGATCATCGAGATTCAACCTATTCATCATTTCACGGTAGTTTCCAATCACCACGCCATTTTTATAAGTGTCATTCATAAACTGCCTAAAGGTTCGTATTAGTCCTTGCTTGTCCGTCTGTGGTGCATAAACCGAATACGCCTTGCACCAACTCCGTTTTTCCTCCGATGCTTCAATTTCTCGCAGCATTTTGATGGATGGTTCCCAATATGTATTTAAGAGCAGGGGATCACTCCAAAATACCGGAAGCACTCTTGCCCAGTCATTCTTCTGTCGGCTTAACAAGAGCTTATCGCCGCTGCCCCGATTCCGATTGAGCGTCCCCATTACACCGCAGTGCGCCAAGGCAAACACATACACCGGCATTCCATCTGAGAGTTTTACCACCACTGGGTTCTTCTCACTTTCAATAACACGGTTGTAGCTCATCTTGTTTGATATAGTGCCGCCAAAACAGCCGAGCACACTTTTCCATGTGTCCTTACCCAAGCACAAAAGAATGCGCGGACGGATGATCTCAACCAGTCGGCGGAAATACTCTGCATCTGCCGCCGCCCAGCTTTTCTTAAAATTTCCGCTGGCTCCCTTGACTCGGTATCCCATCACGAAGTTCGTAAAAAACAGGCATGGATCGTCTGTCAGAATATCGAATCCAATCGAGCGAAAGAGTTCAATGAGGTTTCTATCTGTTGGGTTTTCATTTTCACGCATATAGCCGATGGATTGCCCACGATTCATGGCCTGCACATTCCGCATAACCTCCGCAGCCCCTGCGTCCCATGGGCAGCCCCAGTCCTGCCCCACCAGCATGATCCGGGCATCTAAATGTCTGCGTCCCTGCCAATAAGTCCACAGGTTAATCTCTTGGCATTCATCGCACCACTTCAATTCACGCTGCTCGGATTGATAGGCAGTGCGAACATCAGCAATCAACTGCCTATATTGATCGTTCTTGGACACGCTACCATTCCTCCTTGCTATCCTGCAAATTGATTATGATGTTTTGACTAATGGCATCATTCTCTCATGCGCAGTTATCATTTATCCATATCCACTGTATCTTCCAGTAGATTTGTCACCACTTCACTGAGCTGCGCAGCATTCTTGGTCGTGATAACAGGGACACCTGTCTGCGTCTCAATGGCCTTTCGCGCATCGCCAGCCACCTTGCCCCCAGCACGGGCCACATTGATGTTCTCCGAAAGGGTTGCCGGTGCTTTCTGTTTGGAAATTTCCGTGGTGGTGGCCTCCGCCAACATATTCAGAACCAATTCCAGCGTAGTCATGTTGTCGCGGAGATTTTCCTTTTTAAGCCCCTTCAGATTTTTATACTGCCGGGTGGACATTCCCGACCATGCGCGGGAGATCTCGTCAGTGAGGATGGCGTACTCCACACCCTTTTGAACCCCGCGGGCATCCCACTCATCCGTCAGTTCTTTGCGGACTTGAATGGCCTGCAACCGCTGATTGATCCACTCACGGGTGTAGCCTTTCTTGAGATAGGTTTCCAATGCCCGGTCGATGGTCAGTTCAGGATCAATAGTTTCCTCAATGCGCTCCCGTCCCACCTGTGCCAACCAGAGCTTGAACGGCTCTGCCTTGGGTGAGGGAATGGACTGAATGATACGGAGAAGTTGCTCGGTATCGGCCACATCGGTATTGTATCGCTTGCCATCCGCAGAACGCATTTTCAGTTGACTACAATTTGTAGTCAACTCACTGCCCTCTTTTTTCAGGCGCGTCTTGAGGACACTCCAATACTTCGCCGCATGGCGCTGATCTGGCTGATCGGTCAGTACGGCCACTACATCAACGATGGAAAAATACCATTCTTCTTTTTCTTCATCCCACGCCGTGCGGATGCGTTGGTTTTCAAAAAGCTGGATTTTATCATTCGGCTTCATTATACGAGTTCTCCTTACGGTAAAATGTAGATATGCACCGCATTTTGCGGTGTAAATATCTGCAAGGAGGTCACCTGTATGACCTGCTGTTCAAGCAAAATCCGGTCATGGGTTTGAGTAATCTCAGTCCATATCGTTCCAGAAACCAATTTCCGGATTTTCGTAGGTACCAACAATAACACCACGATCTAAAAAGGCATTTCGCTCCTCACAGCAAGTCTCAGGTAGAAGTCCACAGGCATGGCAAGCAGCAAGATTCAATGAATCGCGTCCTTGGCCTCTACTCAGGATACATACAGGATCATTTGAGCATGTCTTGGCGTTTGCAATTGCTTTTCTGAGAATACCAGGGAACGCATCCGGTCTCCCTTGCCGAACCAGTCCTCCCAATGTTCCCTCTGCATCACCATTGGCCGTATAAATGAAAATACCCGCCATATTTTTCCCGTCGGATTCCTCCGCACAGTATAATCGCTCACTCAGGGAAGCAATGCTATACCCACATTCAAAACTCAACTGAGAAATGAGCAAATGGGATAGCGTGTGCAGCATAAGAAATTTAGGCGTTATCGTTTGCGGATGGTTTCTTCCGATGAACGATGCCGCATAATTGCGGTTTAGTATAGCGGCTCTCTCGCTGACTGCCGGATGGGTTTCAACCCAATTATCGATATCTTCTTGGTTAAACTCGATAAAAATGCCTTCACCTCGGACTTCATAAGCGGGGTACCATCGAGTGTTGGGTTCCTTCACATCAACAAAACCTACATCATTGCGGGTCATTGTCGGCTGAATTCTGGAGAAACCAATCAATGCATTTACCACGCGCACTTTGTCTATGAGGGAAATGGCTTTAATATGAGGGAGATCATACTCAGAGATATCCATTTCCTCACGTGAAAAATCGCCCAGCCCGGAACCAGCTACACCTACTTCGCCAGACAGCGCTGTATATTCCTCCACACGATACTGGATTCCGGCCACATCTACGCCTTCCGGCACCGGATCCAACCATTTTTGAGTCAGAATTTTTTCAACTTCTGCGTGGGGTGCTCCGATCTCCAGTGCAATTTTATCTACCCACTTCGGCAATCGCCGGGTGATTGTTGCGATCTTTTCTTCGGGGTCCTCATCGCTTATAATAGTCATACAATCATCATAAGCTTTGCTTTGCTCTATTTTTGCATTCAACTTATCCGCATACGGAGGAATGACCAATGAACTATGCACTACAGGAAAGTAAACGGACGATGCGCCTCTCTGCACGGTTTTGGGGTAGCAAACGCACTTTTCTTTGGTGTGCCGAAACGGATGATTTCCGTCACATCTGAACTGATTGGTTCCCAAATCTTCATCCAGTTTTTGAAAGCAATCCTTATCGAATGCGCCTCTTAATGTCGCAACGGCACCACAGGAGCAGCTAACGCTCAATCCTTCAAGCCCTTCCGTTCCGGATGCGCCCGTCTTAAATTTCAGCTCCGGATTTCCGCAGATCGGTTTCTTCGCCTTTGCATGAACCCATTTTACCCAGGGGAAATCATTCAAATGACCACTTTCACACACCGTGACAATACGCGCTACAACCAAATCCTGTCGGCACCGGGGGCATTGCATATGCTCAACCATATACTCATCCCGTTCAAGCATTTTTGGCTTGGCTGTTTTTCTGTACTCGGACACCCAGTTTTTTAACGGCTGAAATCTTCGACACTTCGGACAGAAATACCATTCAGGAAAACGTGCGTACGCAATGTTGGTGGGTAAAGCAAAGTAGTCCACCCCAAGGGCTTTGGCAAAGCGATCATCATAGATTCTGCTTGTCCCACTCCAGTACTCTGGCGCAGCCGTAACCAATGTCTGATCCGGGAAGTCCACCATAGCTCCTACACCATACTGCAAAACCGCCTGAGCGGCACGAACGGAGTGGGTAACCTTATTCAGTTCCACCTTTGCCTTCACCTGTTCAGACATTGTTATCCCCCCAAACTATAATACTGCCCGATACCGGGGTATCCACATTTCGCATTGAGGTCAAAGTTTCAACGGCACTATCCTTACCTGAGGAATTGTATTGTTTAAGCAGCCGACGTGCATCTCCTGCGGGAGGATTAACCATGAATCGACGGCCAAAATACAACGGAACGGATGGGTGTTCTCCGTTACATTCATCCACATAGGATTGCCAAAGATCGAAGAACTCCTCAATCTCCGTCCGGATTTCGTTTACATCGTCTTTTGCCTGTACCTCGGAGCGCTCGTTAATCCCTGTCACCCTACCTGTAACGAATGTTTCGATTTGTTTTATTGTGTCCGCAAAGTACTCCTTGTCAAAGTTGATAGCGTCCTTGTCTTCGCTCATTCCGGTCATTTGACGCATCATTGAAACGAGGATGGCGTGCAGAGCTCGCTCACGCGCCGGGCGGGAGAACGGAGTTGCTCCGGTTGGCTCGACAAAACGATAAAATGATTCATGATAAGAGGGGAATCGCTCATAGTGGGAGCGGTCGCGACTCTTTGTCGCATCGTACTGCACAAAGACAACGCCGGGGAAGGAACGTCCCACGCGGCTGGATGCCTGAATATATTCACTGGTAAGTTTAGGCTGTCCAATCATCAACATGACATTCAACCGCGCCACGTCAATGCCAACGGAGATCATGTTTGTGGCAAGTAGCACATTGGAAGCATACCGCTTGGCCGTTTCATTTTCTTTGGAGTACTCGATCTTTTCCAATTTGTCCAAAGTTTCATTTAATGCCGTAGTGGAAACGCGACTGGTAAGTTCATCCGCACTGACGATGAGCCGTCTCCCCGTAAACATACGATTTGCCGTGCGAACAATAAAATCCTTTACGTCATCGTCCACCAACGTTGAAGCCTTACCCAGGTCCTTCAGACTGTTAAAGTATACCGTCAACGTCCACAGCTTATCTTTAACCTCTTCCGAAAGGTCCATGGTATAAATCTTCTGCATGAGCGCAGCCATAGTGCGAATTTCCATCATGGCTTTGGTTTTGCCGGAAGGCATAATACCAACATACTTACGCCCGTAATCACCTTTTTCATAATCAACGGCAGACTCTTTTGCAAAGAAGGAGTCCTCCGCATCCAATCCGGGAGCCGGGAATTGCACCACCTCGCGGTTATACAGCACGGAGCACTGCTCTTTTGCCCTCCGTATCGTAGCGGTAGATGCAATCACTTTGGGATATACACCCTTTTGACCACAAATTGCGTCCACTGCAGTTTCATAAAGTCCAACAACCGTACCCAATGCGCCCGAAATCAAGTGTAATTCGTCCTGGATAATAAGTTCCGGAGTGCGATTGTCTTTCCCGATGCCAAAAAATGCACCGATTCGTCCGTCCCAAGGAAGCATGGCAAATTTATCCACAGTGCCAAACAATAATGTAGGAGGTGCGTCATAGAGCTCGTCATCGATAATCTGAATAGGAAGCCTTTTGGTAAATGCGCAATCTTCGTGCGGACAGAACATATAAAAATGTTTACCGCCGCTCATGTTATATCCCCATTCTCCAACCAGATGGCCGTTTTTATCATCCTTAACCATCTTTGTTCCACACCAGGGACACTTCAACACCTGGAACTTATTATGACGTTCCTTTTCGTTACGAACATAATATGGGCTGCTCACACTCTGCAGCTTACCCAAATGATATTCCGCACTATTGGAACGCTCACCGGTTCCGACATTTTTATTTGGAATATGAGATCCGCCAATCCAGAGTCCGATTGTAATCGGCTCTTTCCCCAACGGATAGGAAGGATATTTATGTCTCTTTTGAGCGCAATCCTGCCTAATGTACTCGCAAGCACAAATGAGTGTAGCAGCGCGGGTAAACTGCTGCGCCGCCAAAAGGCGGAGCGTGTAGCGCATAATAACAGCCGTGCCATTGGAGTTTTTGGGATGTGCCAGCTTACGATAGAAAATTGTAAATGCGGTCAGTCCAAGGTATGCCTCGGTTTTGCCGCCGCCGGTGGGAAACCATATCAGATCGACGATGCTCCTCTCCGGGGACTCATCATCAATTATGGAGTTGATATCCATCAGCAAAAACGCTATCTGGAAAGGTCTCCATCTGCATTTATCGTCACTCTCCCGGCCGTAATCCATGCCACGAAGTCGATCGGCTATTTCTTCGTCCCCGGGGTAACGGTCGGCGTTTGTTTTGGCCATACTTCCTTGCATTGCAATATGAATTCTCTGCATAAACATTGCACGATTCGCCAGCAAAAAGGCTGTGTATGCTTCGTCATTTTGTTCCAGAGAATCAATTCCAGCGTACATTCGCTTATATGCCCGCCGGCATTCTCCGATGTTATTGGCGGCAGCGGATTCGTATCTGGAATCGAGTGTTGCGGCTACTCTTTCCAGATCGTCCACCCAATTTCTATACAGGTCGACCAAACTCCGCATGGATGCAAGTTTGGTGGCTCTGTCGGTTGAATCAAGGTCAGACAAATACTTCATGGACAATTCTTCATCTTTGATAAGCCCGTTCTGAGGCAGAGAGAAACTCATTGGCGGAATTTCAACGGTCGGGAAGAAATCGCTCCATATGCTCCCGATTCCGGATGCATTAATGTCCCAACTCACGGATGTTCCCAGGCCAGTTCCGTATATTTTTTTGTGGCGGTACAACAAATCCAAAGATTGTTCTTCCGAATCCATTGCGGTTGTATCTGCATGGGGATTGCTTTCTGCAAAAACGAAATCATTCTTCTCGGACGATACTTTCAATTTTGCCTGAAAAATACAGCGATTTGCTTTTACGGGAGATTCTTTCCGACCGTTTACCAGCATAACGGTAACTGACCACAAATCGGCACCGATTCTCCTTCTCAATGCCACCAGCTTAGCGTCTGTATCATCCAGGCTGCGGTTGCGTTCATCATCGACATAATCTCCATGACTAAAGTCAAGCACGAATTCCGGAATTTCATGCGGAACTCGCACATACCCCATAGCACAGTAGTCGACAAACCGATAGATTATTTTCTTGAGAATATTGAACTCATTTTCCGGAATCGTATCGCGCTCAAATATACTCCGGGCTTCCTTAGCGGTAACGGAAGAAATCAGCCGCAGCGCATGAACTTCCTTGTCGTATGCCACAATATGAGCCAATTCAGGAGGAACCGTATAGGTGTCGGGGTCATCAGGCCAATAGGGAATCATACAATCCGGGACTTTTGCGTTTCTGTATGTGGCAAATGTCAGACTCCCTCTGACGATGTTCGTATTTCCGCTTGCGATGAATGTAATACCCATAGACGAGGGCATATACTGGGTAGCCATTCCGATTTCTTCATCCAGATTTTCATCGGCGGTTTCATCGAATGCATAGGTACTCTGTTTCTTCTGTTGAACGGGATCGGCAATCGGCTCTTCGGCAGAAGCCGAATCGGTAATCTCAGCCGAATTGTCGGCTTCCTCTAATTCCACCGTCTCATCGTTATCCTGATTGACTTCGTTCCCCTGCGGAAACAGAATGCCAACGGAATAACGGCTTGTCGGAGTACTGGAAATCAACTCGTGTTCCGCATCTGGCAAAGAGAACTCGGATCCAGGTCCGAGCAGCTCGGATTTGATTATGTTGATGTACTCTTCTCGGGCGGAAATCATTGACCGCTTAATTTCGTTATCCGTCACATCAATACCTCCGTTTCCGTAATGGGTGTGTTCACAAGGCCGACACCGATATTAACGCTTTCACTTAGTTCCGATATATTATCCAATTCCATGGTTTCGGAAAGACTGTCCACGTTATCATAAACAACACTAAGGACACTGCCCTCCGGCGGCAGATTGCCGCTTAGCTTGTCGCCGATAGCCTTTGCTATCAAATCCAGTATTTTTCGCCGGTCATGTCGAACCTCGGCACACGAGGTAAAAAAGCCGTGGGCATCTGCCAAGAGGTATGGGTCTTGGGTTAGGGCTGCTATGTATTCCAGCGTTTGCTCGTTTCTCGGCCCGACGATGTGGCTATCTTCAACCAGCCACTGCCTGATTGTTACCTCTTGCATTTTGCTTCCGACCTTGCGCAATTTTTGCGCTACACCTCTGTAGGTAAGCCCGTGAGTTTCTTTATATTCTCGCAGAGCTTCTTTCCAGTATTGAGATTTTTCGAATGCATTTACCGCATCTTGTCCCAGCTTACCATCATGAAGAAGCCTCTCATATATGAAGTCAACTATGTTCTTTGTGTAATCGTCTCGTTTTACAAATACCAACACATCTCCCGGGCGCAGCTGCTCCGGAGATTTCTCCGTTACGCTTTCGGAAGCGGCATCAAAAACTGCGGCAGCATAGTACTTCGAGAATAAAATTTGTTCTCCGGTAACAAATGAGCCGACAAACTTTACCTCTGCCACCGGGACATGCCCACCGTCGGTTGTGTATGTGTGGGCAATTTTACGGATATCAAAAGCACCAAAACTGTTAATGTACTCATCCAATGCGGAAAATTGCCGCAAATCAGATGCCAGGCTTTTTTCTTCCGGAGTATCACTGTCTTCCGGTTCGCTGCTACTTTCGGTAAATCCTATTCTTCGATTCAGATTTCGCACGAGCTTTTTCTGTTTTTTCCTTCGGTAGGAGAATACTTTTTCCTCGCAATCATAAAGGAGAACATCTATATTACGCACGCTTGAGCATTGCAACGGATCAAAGCGCCTGCTATTAATCTCGCCTACGCAAAGAATCGCATCATATTCTCCGTGAAAATCAAAGCGGTTAGCAGTCACGCAAATGACATGATCGTCTCGGAAATAATCAGGGTGGATAAAACGCAAAATATCCGAATAGTATGCTTTAGGAACAACAATTGCTATTTTGTCATTCCCGTGAGCTTTAATATACTTATCGACAAAATCTGCCTTAGGAGCTTCGATTAATCGCTCCTTATACTTTTGCTCCAGAGCATCAGCCACCGTAATGCATAGATCCTGCAGTGAACCCGCTCGTTCGGCAATGTCCCACAATCTTGCAATTCGTTCCTGTGGTGGCAATACAGCCTGATGAATCCGACGTTCATCTATCGCTTTTTCCATTTCTTCCATAGAGAAAAGAGCGGTATTCATGAGATTTAGAAGCCCATATGCCGTTATCACAAAGTCATCTTTTTCGGAATCTTGCCAGTTTGATTGCCTAATTGTCAGAATGGCGCTTTTTATGCGGCGGTACTCGGTCCACTCCCATCCTCCCGAAACCACAATCGGAGTGACGGTGTTGTGGATTACATTCATAATCTGCCTGTGAAGTTCCACGGTAAGCGGATTTTCACTTCGAATCATTTGACTGTTTTGCGAAAGCAGTTCTTTTGTGCAGGCAAACACGGATGCTTCGTCATGTACCTCCAGAATACGTTCACCGATATCGGTTTTCAGGGGGGAGATAACATGGACAAACCGAAGGAGCTTTCTCCTAAGTAAATCGGCGAGTTCCGAGTTGTTTTCCAAAAGAGAGATACCGCCCGTAACCAGCAACCCAACAACCTTGTTCCCGTGGTTGTCTAACGCCAAGTCTCGTGCGGTTGAAATTTTTCCGGTTACTTTCAAAACAGGCTCGGCTTTTGTCGGATTAAGGCCATACTGATATTCGTCACCGCTCCCCGTGTAATATGCTGCCGGAATGATATCCAATAGGCTAACGGACTTTTCACCTCCATATACAATCCTAACCTGTTTGCAAATTTCGCCGAAGGAATTTCGTTCCGCAACGACGACAACGGAAACATCAATCTGAGTGGGAATCTCGGCCACATCCACATCAAAGATATAGGACAGAAAGTCCTCGCGATTTGTGCTGCGTTTTTTTACGCCGCGGCCGTCCGTCACCTGAGAATCCCCATAGTATGGTTTGATAAGATGTTTATTTCGCTCCAACGGAAGATAGCTGGTAGCCTTTCCGTTCTTTCCTTTTCCGTCCTGCTCGATTATCATGCATAGGTTTCCACATTCAAATCTGGTTCCTTTCCAACGATATCGTTGTCCCTTGAAGAGAACCATATCATTAGGTTGAAGCGAAGATATAATGTCATCATTTGTTGACAGATTATAAGATAAGCAGCCCAACGCAACGGCTACAACAGAAATTACATCGAAGCAGACAGACCCTGTGTGCAATGCAAAATTTATCGTGCGTTCCTTCGATGCCAGTGATTTCGCAAAGAATGCAAGATATTTCTCGATTATGGCTTCTTTTGAAATAAGTGCTCCACCGTAATAAATATCGCACTTATTCAAAATTGCATCAGCGAGTTTGTCTGCTGTCATGGACTTGCACCTCCGTTTATTATTCTCCCCGTAAGACCTCTAAGCACTTAAGTATGAAGTTTGCCATTTCTTCGATCACCGGAATGGTAACAGAGTTTCCGAACTGTTTATACCGTTGCACATTTGGAATTTCTTCCGGAAAAGAGAATCCGTCTTTTCCGTTTTCATCGACAAATCCGTAATTAATAAAGCCCTGTAGTTTGCCCCTCTGACATCGTTAAGTATCTTAATATCCTGCACTCTCACATGATGACAGCCAGCCATATGCAACGTCCAGAATGCCGCATCCTGAATCGTAATGTCCCGGACTGTCAGATTGGTGACATCCTCCAGAAATGTCGTTCTTGGTCTGAATGCTGTCACACTAAGAGGACACTCATGTGCGCCTCCATCCACATCATCATCTATGAATACCTTATCACCCTGTCCGTAGATAACGCCCTCACCGGATATGGTGATATTTTCCTCATGGCATGCAAAAAGGAAACAGCCGCCATCCCAGCCGGTACATGCATTGTCATCCTCAAAGAGCTTGGCAAAATCCATAATATCCTCCTGGTTCAAACTGCTGATCAGGACTGCCCCCTTCTCCAGATGGAAGTCTATGTTGCTCTTTAAAACAAGGGTTCCACTCAGATATTTACCCTGTGGAATCACCACACGCCCACCCTCTGCGGATGCCTCATCTATTGCCTGCTGAATCGCAGCAGCATTATTTGTTACCCCATCGGCTATTGCGCCATAATCCAATATATTATACTGTTTCATCACTATCCTCCACTCCCATGGAAAAAACCTCCGGCAGAAGCAGGAAGTTGTCTTTTCCTGATAAAGTATGGTCAAAATGGCTCTCCGGATCTGCAGCCAGCCAATCCTTGATCACTTTAGACTCTTCTGTGGATTCTTTCTTAATATGTGTAAATTCCTTTGGTTCCTCAAAATAAGAAAATAAAATATTTTCATGAAGCGCAATGAACTGATATCTGTCACCTTCTAACAGTCCCTCATCTACCAGCGCCTTATGATAATAGGTATAGGAGAAAAGCTTATCCTCTAATAAATAAGCAATTCTGCCTCTTCTCGTCTTATGCCCTTTCCTTGCCCAATATGCCTCATCTGTTGGAATATCATGATAAAAAATCTCATACATCCTGGCCCAGTATTTAAGTCCATCCTTCTGGGGCCATGGCAAAAGCAGCTTTGATAACTCCGGAAAAAGCGCATCCGGTTTCAAATCCTTCTCCAATGCCTCCATGTACAAAAAGAGCATATTTTCATGCTGATACATGGCTACAGTCAGACAGCGATGCTCTGTAACCGCCTCACTTACCTTCTCTTTATCCCGGGCAATTGCAGACTTTATGGCTGCTTCCATG
>ENA-ORCP01001983-ORCP01001983.1-human-gut-metagenome-genome-assembly--contig:-NODE-1983-length-16922-cov-4.692431_pt1 | contig 16922 bp, 17 predicted proteins | sample MGYA00242990_ERZ507991 | MGnify/ENA primary metagenome ERZ507991 (study PRJEB26167, sample SAMN06115496) | human gut metagenome | host: Homo sapiens | place: China:Henan | collected 2015-05-07... | reverse complement strand
AAGTGCGGCAACCGCGACCAGAACAAGCTGAACGTTGCCCGCCGCACCTGCGGTTATATCGGCACCCAGTTCTGGAATCAGGGCCGCACCCAGGAGATCAAGGACCGCGTGCTGCATCTGTAATTTTTGCATAAAGGAAAGCGTCCTCGCCCTCTCAGTCAAAGCCTTGCGGCTTTGCCAGCTCCCCCAAAGTGGGAGCCTTTGGCAGTACGGCAAACTTTGCCGATTTGCCAAGGCCTCTCCCTTTGGGAGAGGTGGCACCGCAGGTGACGGAGAGGGCGAGCCAGCTTGAAATGAAGCTATGAACTACGCAACCATCAAATATTATGACATCGCCAATGGCCCGGGGGTACGCACCAGTGTGTTCGTGTCCGGCTGCCGCCACCACTGTCCCGGCTGCTTCAACGCCGTGGCGTGGGACTTTGACTACGGCCAGCCCTTCGACAAAACCACCCGCAATCAGGTGTTTGCCTCCTGTCAGCCGGACTACATCGCCGGGCTTTCGCTGTTGGGCGGCGAACCGTTCGAACCGGAGAATCAGCGGGAACTGCTGCCTTTTGTGCGCAACTTCAAGGCGCTGTATCCGTCCAAAACGGTCTGGTGCTACTCCGGCTACACCTGGGAGCAGCTGACCGGCAAGGAGCCAAGTCTTGCCCGGTGCGAAGCCACCGACGAGCTGTTGAGCCTGCTGGACGTGCTTGTGGACGGCGAATTTGTCGAAGCCAAACACGACATTTCCCTGCGGTTCCGGGGCAGCAGCAACCAGCGTCTGCTGGATGTGCAAAAGAGCCTTACCGCCGGGGAGCCAGTGTGGTGGGAAGATGAAAAGGTCTTTTCCACCCACAGCATGGAGCGGTAAAGCAAAAAAGCATCTGCAACCTGTCATTTTCGGGTTTTACCGATGACAGTTGATTGCAGATGCTTTTTCAGTTGTAGGGAACTCGCCGCCTTCTCCTGCGGAACGCATGAATGCGTTCCCTACAATTCCTGTCTGGAGTTTGCTGCTTTACCGCATTCACTCCCGGCTGCCCACGGCGTCCTCGATGAGCCGCAGGAAGGCATTGCCGTAGCGGGCGGCTTTCTTTTCGCCCACACCGCTGATGTTCAGCAGTTCATCGATGCTCAATGGCTTTTTCTCTGCCATTTCCCGCAGGGTGGCATCGTTGAACACCATAAAGGCCGGGATATTCTGTTTACCTGCCAGACGCTTGCGCAGAGCATACAGCGCGCTCAACAACTTTTCGTCAAACTCGCTGAGCGGCACAGCATCTGCCTTTACGCGGCGGGGCTTTGCGGCAGGCGTCAGGCGGCGGGCGTTGTCTGCAGCCCGGCGGCGGGAGTCCTCCAGCTGCATCTGCGCTTCCTGTTCTGCCGCCAGACAGCAGGAGCAGTTGCCGCATTTCTGGGGCGCAGCTTCACCAAAATACTGCAGCAGGAAGCCCCGCAGGCATTTCTGTGTTGTGGAATAGAAGGTCATGTACTTGAGCCGCTCTTCGGCCTTGCGGGCCGCCTCGGCCTTGACATCGGCGGGCAGACCGTTGTCCGCTTCCAGTTCCTTATCGATGAAGAACCGGATGGTGCGCACATCGGTTCCGGAATAGAGCAGCGTGCACCGCGCGGGCTGGCCATCGCGTCCGGCGCGCCCGGCCTCCTGATAGTAGCTTTCCAGATCCTTGGGCATATTATAATGGATGACGAACCGCACATTGGGCTTGTCGATGCCCATGCCGAAGGCATTGGTCGCCACCATGATCTGCACCCGGTCGTAGAGGAAATCGTCCTGATTCTTCCGCCTGGTGTCGGCGTCCAGCTTGGCGTGGTATGCCGCCGCCCGGATGCCCCGGCTCTGCAGCAGGCGGGCCGTCTCGTCCACCTGCTTTGTGGTGCTGCAGTACACGATGCCCGCGTTGTCCCGCTCCTTCAGCACAAGATCCAGCAGTTCCTGCGGCTTCCGGCTTGGCAGGGCGCGCCGGGTCTCAAAGTAAAGATTCGGCCGGTCGAAGCTGGTCGTTACCTCATAGGGGCTTTGCAGCGCCAGATGGGTGCGGATGTCCTCCCGCACATGGGCAGTGGCGGTAGCCGTGAACGCGCCCACCACCGGCCGCCGGGGTAGGCTGTCCACAAAGTCCCTGATGCGCAGGTAGCTGGGGCGGAAGTCCTGCCCCCACTGGCTGATGCAGTGGGCTTCGTCCACCGTCACCATGCTGATCTCCCGCTCCTGCACGAACCGCTGGAACCCCGGCATCTCCAGCCGTTCCGGTGCCACATAGATGATCTTGTACCAGCCTTCCCGGGCGCGGTGCAGCATCAGGGCTTTCTGGTTGTCGGTGAGACTGTTGTTCAGGAACGCAGCCGCCACGCCCGCCTGCACCAGCGCCCCCACCTGATCTTTCATCAGGCTTACCAGCGGGGACACCACGATGGTGATGCCCGGCAAAAGCAGCGCCGGCACCTGATAACAGATGGACTTGCCCGCACCGGTGGGCATCACGGCCAGCACATCCTGACCTGCAAGCAGGCAGCTGACGATCTCCTCCTGCCCGGGGCGGAACGAGTCGTAGCCAAAAACTTTTTTCAGGATGCTGTGCGGGTTTTCCATGAGTTCCTCCGTTATAGTATAAGGATGCGTTTTTTGTGCGCGGGATGTTTCAAACTTTATCAGTATACCACAAAATGGGATGTTTGCGCACCGAAAAGCATCACTTTCGCGCAAAAAGTACGGAAAGCCATGCTTCTTTCCCCGGAAGGATAGCTTTTCAGGGGCGAAAATGCTATAATAAGAATACATATCTCCATCTTCCGGGCAACCGCGCCGGAGCATGAAACAACAAAAGGAGTATTTTGAATATGCAGCAGAAACTTATCACTTTTGCCGTACCCTGCTACAATTCCGCAGCTTACATGCGCCACTGCATCGAAACGCTGCTGTCTGCAGGCGAACAGGCCGAGATCATTCTGGTGGACGATGGTTCCGTCAAGGACGACACCCCGGCCATCTGCGATGAATATGCCGCCAAATATCCCACCATCGTCAAGGCCATCCATCAGGAAAACGGCGGTCACGGCGAGGGCGTCAATCAGGGCATCCGCAATGCCACCGGCCTGTACTATAAGGTCGTGGACAGCGACGACTGGCTGGACACCGACGCTCTGAAAAAAGTTCTGGCACGGCTGTCTGCCCTTGTGGCCCGCGGCACTGCCCCCGACCTGATGATCTGCAACTATGTGTACGAGCATGTGGAAGACGGTACCAGCCACACCGTGCGCTACACCAACGTGTTCCCGGAGAACCGCCTGTTCGACTGGGTGCACGTCCGGCACTTCCGCCCGGATCAGAACATCCTGATGCACTCGGTGATGTACCGCACCGAGGTGCTGCGTCAGTGCGGCATGGTGCTGCCCAAGCACACTTTCTATGTGGACAACATCTTCGTCTACCAGCCCCTGCCCTACGTCAAGAGCATGTACTACATGGATCTAGATCTGTACCGCTACTTTATCGGCCGCGCCGACCAGAGCGTGAACGAAAGCGTGATGATCGGCCGCGTGGATCAGCAGCTGCGGGTCACCAAGCACATGATCGATTGTCAGGATCTGGACGCGCTCAAAGGTCAGAAGCGTCTGCGCGCCTACATGGTGCACTACCTCTCGGTGATGATGGCGGTCAGCGACATCTTCCTGCTGCTGGACGGCAGCGCCGAAGCCCACGAAAAGCGCACCGAGCTGTGGCAGTACCTGAAGGCCAACACCAGCACCGGCGTGTACAACGCAGTCAAGTACAATCTGGGCGGCCTGACCAACATGAAGTTCCCCGGCAGCGACAAGGTCATTCTGGGTGCCTACCGCACCGCCCGCAAGATCTTCAAGTTCAACTAAAGCCTGCATTTTTCGCCCTTCGGCATCGCGTTTTGATGCCGGAGGGCTTTTTTCTGCGTCTGAAGGCAAAATTTCTTTGCCAAATCAGCAGACAGATGTTGCATTTTGCCGTTCTGTCCAGTATACTGAAATCGTATGCGTTTTTTCCAAAGCTGCGCGGTCTTTCCCCTTGCCGATCTCCCTTTCGCGCGCGGCTCCGATATTTTTTGACAAGGAGGAATGGGAGCCGTCTGCGGATTCCGGCGCGCTCCCGCACAACCGACACCATGGAACAAATGTTGATTTGTCTGTCCCTTGCGCTGATCGCGGGTCTGCTGATGTCCCGTCTGGCCAAGGCGGTCAACCTGCCGGCCGTCACGTCCTATCTCATCGCCGGGCTTCTGCTGGGACCGTTCTTTCTGGGACGGCTGGGGCTGAGCCGTCTCGGCTTCGGCTTCGGGTCGCTGGCACAGGTGGAAGGCTACGGCATCATCACGCAGGTGGCGCTGGGCTTCATCGCCTTCGTCATCGGCAACGAATTCCGGCTCAGCGCCCTGAAGCGGATGGGCCGTCAGGCCCTCACCGTGGGCATCGCGCAGGCCGTCATCACAACGGCGTTGGTGGATGTTGCCCTCATCGTGCTGCATTTCATCCGCCCGGACGTCATCTCGCTGGCCTCGGCCATCACGCTGGGCGCCATTGCAGCGGCCACGGCTCCCGCCGCCACCCTGATGGTGGTCAAGCAGTACAAGGCCGACGGCCCGCTGACAAAGCTTCTGCTGATGGTGGTCGCCATCGATGATGCCGTGGGTCTGGTGCTGTTCTCCGCTTCCTACGGCGTGGCAAATGCACTGGAGCAGGGCCGCATCGACCCGGTCAGCGTCATTCTGGAGCCGCTGCTGGAGATCCTGCTCTCCCTCGCGCTGGGCGCAGCCGCCGGTTATCTGCTCAACCTGCTGGAAGTCTACTTCCACTCCCGCTCCAAGCGCATGAGCCTTTCGGTGGCGTTCGTGCTGCTGACGGTGGGTCTGTCCATGACCGAGTTCGAGATCGCCGGCACTCGCTGCGGCTTCTCCCTGCTGCTGGTCTGCATGATGACCGGCACCGTGTTCTGCAACATCTGCCCCACCTCGGAGGAGCTGATGGACCGTCTGGACCGCTGGGTATCCCCCATCAACATCCTGTTCTTCGTGCTCTCCGGCGCAGAACTGGACCTGACCATTCTGGCCAATCCCTTCGTGCTGTTCATCGGCGTGGTGTACATCATCGCCCGCTCCGCCGGTAAGATCAGCGGTTCTTTCCTCAGCAGCCGCGCTGCCCGCTGCAGCGGCGACATCCAGAAGTATCTGGGCATCACCCTGCTGCCGCAGGCCGGTGTCGCCCTCGGCATGGCGGCCACGGCCTCCCAGCTGTCGGACGGCCACATGGTGCGCAACGTGGTGCTGTTCTCGGTGCTGGTGTATGAGCTGGTCGGCCCCACCCTGGCCAAGCTCTCGCTGACCGCCGCAGGCGAAATCCGCCCCGAGGGCCGCACCAGCGCCCGCATGGAGAACAAGCCGGAACCTGCCGGCGATGTAGGCTGAAAATTTATCCCGGAAGGGCTGCCGCGCAGGGAACTGTGCAGCAGCCCTGTTTTTGCACTCTTTTATAGTTTTGGTTGATTTTTGTCGAAATTGCCCGCAATCATTGACGAAGAGTGCTATTTTTTGTATACTGGGCATGTCAACACTGGCACGATTTTCCTGTAGTGTCACAGGCTGTCATTGCAGGATCCGACGAAGGAGAATGGTATACTATGAAAAGCACCGGCATTGTCCGCGGCATCGATGCGCTGGGGCGCATCGTTCTGCCCAAAGAGCTGCGCACCAGCATGCGTCTGGACACCGACACCAAACTGGAGATCTTTGTGGACGGCGACACCATCGTCCTCAAGAAGCACCGCCCCGCCGGCAGCTGTGATTTCTGCGGCGAGGTGGACGAGAATGCCCTGCAGTATGAGGGCTACTGCATCTGTCAGGCCTGCCGCCGCCGCATCAGCGCCCTGTAAAACGCCAAAAAGGAGACTCAGCCATGAGCCGGATGATCGATTTTACCGTCCCGTCCACCGTACCGGGACGGACTTTGCACGCCTTCCGCTGTGAACCGGACGGTGAGGTGCGGGCCATCCTGCAGCTCTCCCACGGCATGGTGGAGTTCATTGACCGGTACAAGCCGCTGGCCGAATCTCTGGCCGGGCGTGGCATCCTTGTCACCGGCCACGACCATCTGGGCCACGGCGGCTCCATCCGCACCAAAGAGGACTACGGCTATTTTGCCGAACCGGACGGCAACCGCGCCGTTCTGGCCGACCTGCACGCCATGACCGTGCGTACCAAAGAGCAGTATCCCGGGGTGCCGTATTTTCTGCTGGGGCACAGCATGGGTTCCTTCTATGCCCGGCAGTACCTGTGCGAGTACGGCAATGAGCTGGACGGTGCCATCATCATGGGCACCGGTTTCCAGCCCAAAGCCCTGGTGCAGCTGGCAAAAACCATCTGCCGGGTGCTGGCCGTCTTCTTCGGCTGGCAGCACCGCAGCAAACTGGTGGCCAGCCTCTCGTTTACCGGGTACAACAAGGGTCTGGAGGGCCGCACCCCGCAGGACTGGCTCAACCGCGACGCCGCCGAGGTAGACAAGTACCGCGCCGATGAGCGCTGCATGTTCACGTTCACCCTGAACGCCTATTACAGCATGTTCACCGGCATCCTGCGGCTGTACGACCCAGCGGTTCTGGCCCGGATGCCAAAAGACCTGCCCCTGCTTTTCCTGGCCGGCGACGCCGACCCGGTGGGCGAACAGGGCAAAGGCGTCCAGCGCGCCATTGACAGCCTGAAAGCCGCCGGGGCACAGAACATCCAGAAGAAGCTCTACCCCGGCGCGCGCCACGAGCTGCTGATGGAGCTCAACCGGCAGGAGGTCATGGCTGACATTGCCCACTGGCTGGAAGCGCAGCTGCAGTCCTGACCGCAATTTCCCCCACACACGCAGAAATCCCCCTTTGCAGTTTCACCGCTGCAAAGGGGGATTTTTTGTTCCATATGGGTCACCGCCGCATTGCGTGCAGCAGGATCCCCGCCGCCCGGGCGTAGTCTTCCAGCCCGATGGTCTCCACGCCGTCCACCCTTGCCGGGGTATCCGTGGCAAGGGCCAGCAGGGTCTCCGGGGCACAGACGCTCTCATGGCTCACCGCGCCCCGCACCAGCTCGATCTTGGGGTAGGGCGACGCTTTCTGTCCCTCCAGCAAAACGAGGTCGCAGTCAGCAAACTGCCCGATGAGAGCTTCCAGACTGCCGGGCTGGGGGCGGACCACCATCCACTGATGGCCGCTGTAGACGGCCACGCCGTCGGCCCCGGCCTGCCGCATCCGGAAGCTGTCGGTGCCGGGCACGTCCGGGGTAAAATCATGCCCGTCGTGCTTGATGACGGCCACCCGCAGCCCCCGTGCCCGCAGAACGGGCACCAGATGCTCCAGGAACGTGGTCTTGCCGCTGTTCTTGATGCCGCTGATGGCAGCTACAAAGGGCTTTCGCGCGCTCACAGCAGGATCACCTCAACTTCGTCTCCGGCATTCAGGGCCCGGCTGCCCGCCGGGACATCCACCAGGCAGTTGCAGCCCGCCAGCGCCCCGATGCCGCCCGAGAAGTGCCCACCCTTGGGCAGAGTGACCACACCGCCCATCAGCGTGGCCCGCACAAAGCGGCGCAGGGGCGACGGCTTGCCAAAGCCATTGGCAAGGGCGGCTCTTACCCGCACGGGGGCGGGGTCTGCCCCCTGCAATTTGGCCAGTGCGGGCCGGGCCAGCAGCTCGAACGTCGCAAAGCTGGCAAAGGGGTTGCCGGAGAGGCAGAGCAGGACATGCCCGTCTTTCCCCGCCGCCAGCGCCGGGGTGCCGGGCTTTGCGTCGATGCCGTAAAACAGCAGCTTTGCACCGGCCTCTTCGGCGGCCTGGGGCAGATAGTCCCGGTCGCCGACGGACACGCCGCCCGTGGTGATGACCAGCGGGTACTCCGCCAGCAGCCGGGCCAGCTTTCCGGCCAGCGCGGCGGGGTCATCCGGGCCTGCCGCCAGCAGGGTGGGCTCGGCACCGAGGCGGAACATCCGGGCCGCCAGCATGGGGCCGTTGGAATCGTAGATCTTGCCGGGGCGGAGCGGGGTTTCCGGGCTGCAGAGCTCGTCTCCCGTGGGCATGAGGGCCGCGCGGGGCTTGGCGTAAACGGTCACTGTCTGCACGCCCTGCCCGGCCAGCAGACCGAGGGAGACTTCGTCCAGCCGGGTGCCCGCCGGGACCAGGCATTTCCCCGGGGCGATGTCCTCACCCGCAAAGCAGACGTTGGCCCGGGCTTCCACAGGAGCATGGAGCGTCACGGTCTGGCCATTGCTCTCGGTATCCTCCTGCCGCAGCACGCAGTCCGCTCCGGCGGGGACCGGGGCCCCCGTCATGATGCGGGCAGCCGTGCCCGGGGCCAGCGGCCCGCCGGGGTCGCTGCCGGCACAGAGATACCGGCTGACGGGCAGGGTAACAGGCGTTTCCGGGCCTGCGGCGGCAATGTCCGCCGCCCGCAGGGCATAGCCGTCCAGCGCCGAGCGGTCAAAAGGGGGCTGTGCCACCCGGGCACAGACATCCCCCGCCGCCACCCGGCCCAACGCCTGCAGCAGCGGGATCTCCTCGGTTTTCTCTGGCACATCCAGCGCGTTCAAAATCCGCGCCACGGCCTCTTCCACCGGGGTCTGGCCCCGCCTTTTCTGCGGCATGTTGACGGCTCCTCTCACAACAAATTGGAATCCTATTGAAAATTCGTCTTATTCGTAGAACAAAAGCACCTGTTCCGGGGCCACGCCCAGCCGGGTGGGCATCGTTTCGGGGACGATCTCTTTCGAGACACGCCACCAGATATCCGGGCTTCCGGCGGTCTGACCCTCGGCGCGCATCCGGATGATCCACTCAAAGGGCTCTTCCATCTTGCCCACGCAGTGGACGGCAAGCGGGTTCCGCACCTCTTCCGGGCGGAAGGAATGGGCGCGGACGCCCATGGCCACCAGTCCGTCCTCGACCATCCGGGCCGGGTGGAGATCGACGCCCCAGTCCGGCACAAAGATGGTGTGGTCATCCACCTTGCGGGCCGGGAAGATGTTCTTGCAGCCCGTCAGGCGGCCGCCCTGCACGGTGCGGGGGTCAGCAAACACCTGCTTGGTTGGGCCGTGGGCCAGCACCCGCCCGGCGTCCATCACGGCGATCTGCCCGCACATGTGGTAGGCTTCGTCCCGGCTGTGGGTCACGATGACCATATCGCCGGGGAAATCCGCCAGCAGGGCCAGCAGGTCCACCTGCAGCTGATCCCGCAGGTGGCTGTCGATGGCCGAGAACGGCTCGTCCAGCAGCAGGGCCTTGGGCCGGGAGACCAGCATCCGGGCCAGCGCCACGCGCTGGGCCTGCCCGCCCGAAAGCTGGGCCGGGCGGCGGTCTTCCAGCCCCTCCAGCTTGAGCAGACGGATGGCGTGCTCAAAGGCAGCCTGCTTTTTGGCGGCGTCTTTCTCCCGGCGCAGGCCCGTTAAAATGTTGGCCCGCACCGTCATGTTCGGGAAGAGCGCGTAGCTCTGGAACAGATATCCCACGCCCCGCTGCTGCGGGGTGAGGTTGATGTGCCGCTCGCTGTCGTAGAGGGTCACGCCGTCCAGCACGATGCGGCCTTTATCCGGTGTCTGGACGCCCGCAATGCAGCGCAGCGTCTGGCTTTTGCCGCAGCCGGAAGCGCCCAGCAGGCCGGTAATGCCGCCATTGGTCTCAAACCGGGAGCAGAGATGGAACCCGCCATAGTCCTTTTCAATATCCACCAAAAGACTCATCGCGTTTTCCCTTTCTGCTTCTGTTCCAGCATGTTCACGGCCAGCAGCACCACCGCCGAGATGGCCAGGTTGACCAGCACCCAGCGGCACGCCAGCGCCTCGTTGTCGGTGCGCCAGAGCTGGTAGACCGTGGTGGAGATGGTGGCCGTCCGGCCCGGGGTGTAACCGGCGATCATGCTGGTGGCACCGTACTCACCCAGCGCGCGGGCAAAGGTGAGCACCGTACCGGCCAGAATGCCCTGGCGGCAGGCGGGCATCCGCACCCGCCAGAAAATGTAGGGATTGGAGAGGCCCAGCGTCCGGCCAGCGTCGGCCAGGTCCTCGTCAAAGGCTTCAAACGCGCCGCGGGCCGTGCGGTACATCAGCGGGAACGACACCACCGCCGCTGCAAACACCGCCGACCACCAGGTCATGGGCACCTTGATGCCAAACCGGGCCAGAAACAGGCCGAAAGGCCGCTTGGAGCCGAAGAGCAGCAGCAGGAAGTACCCCACGACCGTGGGCGGCAGCACCATGGGCAGGGTGAACACCACGTCCAGCAGGCCCTTGACCAGCCGGGGCAGTTTGGCTACATAGTACGCGGCAAAAATGCCCGTAAAGAACACCGCCACGCAGGCAATGGCCGCAATGCGCAGCGAGTTATAAAGCGGATACCAGTCCATTATTTCACCATGGCAAAGCCAACACTCTCAAAAATAGCGGCAGCGTCATCCGTAGAGAGATAATCCAGGAACGCCTGAGCCTCTTCTGCATGGGCGGTAGAGGCCGTCAGGGCAGCCGGATAGATGACCTGGCGGCACTCGTCGGCCGTTGCTTCGTCCACCGTTTCCAGCCCTGCGGAGTAAGCATCGGTGGCATAAACGATGCCGCAGTCGGCAGCAGCTTCCTTGACCTGGGTGGTGACTTCCTTGACGTTGGAGCCGTAGGTGATCTTATTGCTGCTCTCCAGCTCGTCCAGAATGCCCAGGTTGGTCAGGATCTCGATCGAGTAGCTGCCCACGGGCACGTCCTCGTTGCCCAGAGCCACCAGCTTGCATTTGTCGGTACCGATGTCCTCAAAGCTCTGGATGTCGGCGGGGTTTCCCTCCGGGACAGCCAGCACAACTTTGTTTTCCAGCAGGTCGATCCGGGTGTCGGCGTTGATGAGATTCTCCTCTTCCAGGGCGTTCATCTGCTTCTGAGCGGCAGAGAGGAACAGATCGCATTCCGCGCCCTCCTCGATCTGGGTCTTCAGGGTGCCGGAAGAGTCAAAGTTGAACACCAGCTCCACGTTGGGGGCCACGGTCTTGTACTGCTCGGCGATCTCGTTCAGGGTCTCCGTCAGGGAAGCAGCGGCAAAGACGGTCAGCTGGACGCTCTCGCCGGAAGCCTCGGAAGAAGCAGCGGCAGAGGAAGCCACGGCCTCGGAAGAGGCGGAAGCGGCCTGAGAGGAAGCAGCGGAGCCGCCGCAGGCACTCAGCAGCAGGGAAGCGGACAGGGCCAGAGAGCCCAGGATCAGGGCACGACGTTTCATGTTGTTCCAAACCTCCAGAAAATGTAAAGGCATCTATCAGCGCGCGCAGTCGCGCACTTCTCCGCGCAGGAGCCCCAGCGCGTGGGGCATCTGCGGCAGAAACACATCCATGCTTTCGCATACTGCTTTCGGGCTGCCGGGCAGGTTGACGATCAGCGTCTTCCCCCGGATGACCGACACCGCGCGGGAGAGCATCGCGCGGGGGGTGATGGCCAGCGAAGCAGCCCGGATGGCCTCGGCAATGCCGGGGGCCAGGCGGGTGGCCACGGCCATGGTGGCCTCGGGGGTCACATCCCGGGGGCCAAAACCGGTGCCGCCGGTGGTCAGGATCAAATCGAGCTGGCGCTGGTCAGCCAGGCGCGTCAGGGTGGTCTTCAGGGCCGCGGCGTCGTCCGCCAGCAGGATCTGCTCCACCACCTCATAGCCCTCGGCTTCCAGCCGCTGGACGATGGCGGGGCCGCTCTTGTCCTCCCGCTCGCCCCGGGCGCCTTTATCGCTCAGGGTGATGACAGCCGCCTGCCAGGGCAAAGGCTGGGTGCGGGGGATCTGCTTCATCTCATCCCCCACTTTGATGTGGCCGCCGTGGAGCACCTTGGCAAACACGCCCTCCCGGGGCATGATGCAGTCGCCCACGGCCTTGTAGATGGCGCAGTGGTTGTGGCACTCCTTGCCGATCTGGGTCATCTGGAGCAGGACATCGCCCACCGCCAGCAGGGTGCCCACGGGCAGGCTGCGGAAATCGAACCCGTCCACCACCAGATTTTCACCAAACGCGCCATAAGCCACATTGGCCCCCTTAGCGCGGAATGCTTCGATTTTTTCCAGCCCCAGCAGGCTGACCTGTCGGTGCCAGTTGCCGCCGTGGGCATCGCCCACAATGCCCCACTCCGGGGTCAGGTCGGCTTCCGGGATGGCGTGCTTCTGCACGCCCCGGACTTCGGAAATGCAAATTGCTTGGATGATTCCCATAAATATAAAATCCTCGATGTTTTCCTATTTTCAGCCGCCAATGGCCGCCATGACGTGCTGTTCCGTGATCTGGCCCGTGCCAAAGCAGTGGGACCGGGGCTTTTCGTAGATGGTGGCTGCCATAGCCTGTTCCAAAGCCGCGTCACCGGCCCCGCCGCGGAGCAGGGCCCGCAGATCGGTGCCCTCGCCGTAGCACAGGCAGGGCTTGAGCAGGCCGGTGCTAGTCACCCGCGCCCGGTTGCAGCTGGCGCAGAACGCGTGGCTCACGGCCTCGATCCAGCCGATGCGGCCCAGCAGCCGGGCGCTGGCGTCGTAGCGGGCCGGGCCATTGCCCCGGTGCTCGTCCACCGGGTGCAGGTCGGGCCACTGGGCCAGCAGCAGTTTGCGGGCCTCCGCCGGGGCAAGACCGCGGCTCTCCGCCCCCGCGCCGATGGGCATGACCTCGATGAACCGCACATCCACCGGGTGGCTCTGAGCCAGCTTTGCCACCGGGAGCACACGGCCCTCGCAGCCCGCCAGCAGCACAAAGTTGATTTTGGTGTGGAGCCCCGCCGCCAGGCTGGCGTCCAGCCCGGCCAGCACGTTCCCGAGCTGGTCAAAGCCCGTGATGGCTTGGAACATTTCCGGGTCGGCGGCGTCCAGGCTGATGTTCACGCCGTCCACCCCGGCTTCTTTCAGGGCGGGGACCAGTTCCGCCAGCCGGACACCGTTGGTGGTCAGGGTCACTTCTTCCACGCCGGGCAGCCGCTTGAGGGCTGTGATAAAATCCGTGGCCCCCTTGCGCACCAGCGGCTCCCCGCCTGTTACCTTGAACCGGGTGATGCCCAGATGCACCGCCGCCCGCGCAACGCGCAGGAATTCTTCGTAGGTCAAGATCTGCTCGTGGGGCGTGAACTCCACCCCGTGGGGCATACAATATTTGCAGCGCAGGTTGCAGCGGTCGGTGATGGACAGGCGCAGGTAATTGATGTTCCGCCCGAAATGATCTTTCAATGCTCTTGCTCCTCAAAATAAAAATCGCCGCTCTTGCCGCCGTGCTTTTCCACCAGATGGATCTCGCCCAGCGTCATCCGCTTGTCAATGGCCTTGCACATATCGTAGACCGTCAGCAGGGCCACCGAAACGCCGGTCAGGGCCTCCATCTCCACGCCGGTCTGGCCCTCGCACCGGACGGTGCACTCCGCCTCGATGCTGTGCTCCTCCGGGTGGAGGGTGAATTCCACAGCGCTCTTGGTCAGCAGCAGGGTGTGGCAGAGGGGGATCAGGTCGCTGGTGCGCTTGGTGGCCATGATGCCAGCCACCTGCGCCACGCCCAGCACATCGCCCTTTTTGGCGCGGCCCTCGGCCACGGCCGCAAAGCACTCCGGGCTCATGGTGACGCGGCCCACGGCCACTGCCGTGCGGTGGGTGACGGCTTTTTCGCCCACATCCACCATCCGGGCATTGCCCGCAGCGTCCACATGGGTAAAATGATTGTCCATTCCGTTTAAGCTCCTTTTCCAAAACCGCAGTTGGGCCAGGTGCAGACCTTGCAGTTCAGGCAGAGGCCGCCCTCGCCATAAGCGGCGATCTGCTCCCTGGTCACCGGCACACCGGCTGCCAGGTAGGGCAGCACCAAGTCAAAAATCGTCCGCTTGGCGTACATCACACAGCCGGGCAGGCCGCAGACCGGGCGGCCATCGTCCGTATAGCTGAGCAGGAACATGGCACCGGGCAGCACCGGGGCACCATAAGTGACCACGTTCACGCCTGCATTTTTGATGGCCAGCGGGGTCTTGTCGTCAGGGTCCACGCTCATGCCGCCGGTGCAGAGCACCATGTCCACGCCGTCGGCCAGAAATTCTTTGATCTTCTCGGTCACAGCCGCGTGATCATCCGGCAGGAGAACATGGTGGGTCACTTCGGCCCCATACTCGGCCAGCTTTGCCTTGATGACCGGGGTGAACTGGTCCTGAATGCGGCCATAGTACACCTCACTGCCCGTGGTGACGAGGCCCACTTTCAGCGTGCGGTAGGGCGTCAGGGTCAGCAGCGGGGTATCCCCTGCTGTCTCGCGGGCAACAGCCATCTTCTCTTTCTCAATGACCAGCGGGATGACCCGCATTCCGGCCAGCTTGTCGCCCTTTTTCACGGGGCCGGCGTGCCGGGTGGCGATCATCATTTCGCCCAGGCTGTTCACGGCGTAGAGCCGCTGGCGGTCCAGCGTGAACAGGCCGTCCACCTGTGCCGTCAGCTCAATTTTGCCCTCGCTGGGGTCGCTGGCGTCCATGTAGTCGTTCCGGCTCATCTCGCACAGGATCCGCGCGGCCTCGTTCTCATGGAAGCGGGTGTCATCTTTTTCCCAGATGTAGACATGCTCCTTGCCCACGCTCAGCAGGACAGGCACGTCCTCCGGGGCAATGATATGGCCCTTTTTGAATACAGGCCCTTTCTTGACCCCCGGGATGATCTGGGTGATATCGTGGCAGAGCACCTGCCCAATGGCATCCTCCGTACGCATCAGCTTCATAAAAACACGCTCCCTTTCGCGCGAACCCTCGCTTGTTATATTCTTTATAGAGTATAATGGAAATCCCCGCAAAAATCAACCATTGTATCAAAGAAACAATAATGGTATAATATCTTTGTGAAAAGAGATGAAAATGCAGGTAAAACCGAAAGGGAGTGTCTCCGTTTTGATGACGCAGGAACGCCCGGGAAGCACGGCCCGGGGCCCGCAGCATGTTATGATGAAGCTGCACATTTATAATACAAGTCCACATTTCGGCAAGGGCATCGTCTCCATTATGATGCTGGTGCGGCAGGGCAGCTCCCTGCGGGCCGCCTGCGCCCAGATGGGGCTCTCCTACTCCAAGGCGTGGCGGCTGCTCAAGAGCGCTGAGGCCGACCTTGGCATCCCCCTGCTGGACACCCAGAAGGGCGGCACCAAACGGGCGGGCAGCACCCTGACCCCTCAGGGCGAAGAGCTGCTGGACCGCTACCTCGCCTTTGAAAAAGAAGCCCGGGAGGCCGTGTTTGCGGCGTTTGAAAAGCATTTCAAGGCCGACGAGGCGTTCCAGAAATAAGCACGCAAAAAGGCAGTGCCGGGCGGCACTGCCTTTTTGATACGCTGCTCAATAAAACATGGCGAAATATTCCTGATAGCTCTCCAACACGAATTCGAGGTGCTCTTTCATGTAGAAATAGGCGTGCTCGCTCTTGTGGTCCCGGATCGCCTCATAAATTTTCTGGTGCTGTGCCTCCAGCTGCGGGGACATGCTCCGCTGCCGGGCCGGCGGGATGAGGGCCGAGAGGGTGGGGTCCGTTTCCAGCCGGTGGCTCTGCTGGATCCAGTCCGTCACCAGCGGGTTATGCGCCATTTCCACCAACACATCGTGGAAATGATCCACCGGCAGGGCCGTGTGGACATTCTTGCGCAGCTGTTCCAGTTCCTCCGGGGTGGCGGTCTGGGCGGCCTGCCGGGCAATGGCGGGTTCCAGCAGCAGCCGGGCCTGGGTGGCCTGAACGAACGATTCACAGTACTTTTTCAGGTCCATGCTGGCGGGGGCCAGCTCACTGGCATCCACTGCCACAAAGCTGCCCTTGCCCTTGCGGGTCTCGATGACACCTGCCTCGCCGAGGATCTGCAAGGCCTTGCGCACCGTGATGCGGCTGACCCCCATCATCTCAATGAGCTCTTTCTCGCTGGGGAGCAGGTCCCCTTTTTTGTACACGCCCTGCGCGATCATGCTTTTGACCTGCTCCAGCACCTGCGTATACAGCTTGACGCCGGTTTTGACTCGATATTGATTGGCCATAAAATTTTCTTTTTCCTATTCTAAGCTTTTAAACGCTATTTTCCCATTTCCAACGATCACATTTCCGCACAGGTTCAGTTTAGCACAGAAAAAAGCGCAGTGCAACTTGTTCTGCACCGCGCTTTCAAGAACTGTGATTTTTAAAAGAATTGCTCCAGTCCTGACGCCATAAAAAAAGACACCCGAGTGGGTGTCTTTTTTATATGGGCCATGAGGGATTCGAACCCCCACTCCTGCGGTTATGAGCCGCGTGCTTTAACCGTTAAGCTAATGGCCCTTACGGCTGCGGCAATGCCTGCGCACCGCCACAACGGATAGTATAGCAAAAAAACGCAAAAATGAAAAGCGTTTTTCCGTTTTTTATTTGGTGCGGTGCGCTTCCAGCTTCTGCAGCAGGAACTCGTCCAGCATGGCGGGCGGGAAAAGCGGCTCTTTATAGCCAAAGGCTTCCCGGATAAAAATGAGCGTCACCACGGTCTGCCGCCCGGGATCCAGCCGGAGAGTGTACAGGGTATCCAGCGGCTGCTTTGTGGGCTGGTGGAGGGTGAGGTGGAGCAGGAAACCGCCGTCGTTCTCCCGGCGGCACTCATAGGCGAAAACATCGTCCTCGCTGTGCTGGTCCAGCCGGTCGAAGCAGTCGTCCAGCGGCAGGTCGGTGCGGAACTCGCTGAGCCCGGCGGGGCCGTACTGGCTGCGGCGGGTGTTCTCCCGGCGGCTGAGCAGGAAAATGATGAGCCCGATGACGGCAATCAGGATGATAATGGAAAAAACAGCGTTCATGTGCGCCTCCCCAAGGTGATTTTCAGGTCAAGTTTTCCTTATTGTAACACAACCCGCCGGAAATTGTGATATAATATTTGAAAAATCTTAAATTCAAAGGCAGTCTGCGCCTTTTTGCAGGCAGG
>ENA-ORCP01001979-ORCP01001979.1-human-gut-metagenome-genome-assembly--contig:-NODE-1979-length-16933-cov-5.691860_pt1 | contig 16933 bp, 15 predicted proteins | sample MGYA00242990_ERZ507991 | MGnify/ENA primary metagenome ERZ507991 (study PRJEB26167, sample SAMN06115496) | human gut metagenome | host: Homo sapiens | place: China:Henan | collected 2015-05-07... | reverse complement strand
GCTACTGTTGAAGTTAAGACAACAGCAAGTCTTCCTGTAAGCTCTAAGACTATCAAGGAGCTCGTTAAGGAAGGCAAAACTCTTGAAATCGTTTCTTCTAAGGCTACAATCACAGTTGATCCTTCAACTGTAACAAAGGTTAAGAAGATCGACCTTTCTATGAAGGTTATTTCTACAACCTCCAAGACAAGAATCAAGATGAGATCCAAGAAGGATTTCGGCTGCGATGTCAAGATCACAGTTACAGACTGCAAGATGAGTGCTGATGCTCTCGCAAAGGCACACGTTTATTGCAACGGTGAAGACCTCGGTGCTGTTGAACTCGATGAAAACGGCAACCCTGTAATCACAGTTACAAAGGGCGGTACTTACGAAATCAAGTAATCAATTAAGCTTAACTGATTGCGAATAACCGTTTCAGACGTGCTTCGGTGCGCCTGAACGGTTACGAAACGCACCTGTTTTTCGGGTGCGTTTCGTAACCGATAATATGAGGGTTATTATGAGTAGAAAACGTAAAACAATACACATTGTTCTTGCTGTTATAATCGTTTCGGCATTATGCTTTATCTGGATAAATTCAATTATGCCGGGAGATGTGTCGGGCGGATTCAGCAGAATGATAACTGTATTCGCACAAAAGCTTTTTGGCGATAATATCGTTATCACAGAACATAGAATTAGAAAGCTTGCCCATGGTCTTGAGTTTGCACTTTTGGGAGTTGTGTTTTCACTTTTCTGGTTTGAAAAGCTGAAAAACAGAGTTGTGCTTATAGAATTTTGCGGATTATTTGTGGCATTGTGTGATGAAACAATACAGCTTTTTTCAGACGGCAGGACATCTCAGGTAAAGGATATATGGATCGACTTCACAGGCTTTACCGCAGGTGTTATCCTTATCGGGCTGATATATGTTATTTTCGGCAGGCATAATAAAAAAGAGTAAATGGGTTTGTCATAAGATAAGCTCATTTTTTAATAATTGACGCCGCAGCGATATAATGATCGGTGCGGCGCAGCTAATGCATTTTGACCGCCTCCCAAAAGAAAAGTTATAAAAATTAAAATAGTGGGGTTCGGTCATATTTTTTCTTTAGAGTTTCAAGTGCTTTTTTCTCAATGCGTGAAACATAGGAACGTGATATATGCATCTTTTTTGCAACTTCACGCTGCGTCAAAGGTTTTTTACCGTATAGACCGTATCTGTCAATTATGATCTCAAGCTCACGTTTCGTAAGACATTCGTTCAGAAATTTATACAGCTGTTCTGATTTTATGTTAAGGTCGATTTTGTCAACGATACCGTCGTCCTCTGCAATAATGTCTATTAGTGTAAGCTGGTTGCCTTCCTTGTCAACATCGACAGGCTCTTCAAAGTAAATGTCGCCTGCGGATTTTTTCTGAGCACGGAAAAACATAAGGATCTCGTTGTCAATACACTTTGATGCATACGTTGCAAAACGTGTGCCTTTAGTGTAGTCAAATGAAGATACAGCTTTTATAAGTCCGATAGTGCCGATCGAAATAAGGTCGTCACCGTCATTGGTTGCGGTGTAATACTTTTTAACTATATGTGCAACGAGCCTTAGATTATGCTCAATAAGCTTGCTTCGTGCATTGCTGTCGCCTTCTGCCATAAGCCTGAAACACTCTGCCTCTTCTTTTGAGCTGAGCGGCTTTGGAAAGGTGCTGCAGTTTTCGAGGTGAAGAGCAAAAAAAAGCAAATTATCAAAAATCAATTGCAGCAGTTCTGTCATATGTGTAGCCTCCTTTGCTTTTGATTCATCATATGATGCTAAAAAGCTGTCCTATGTATCAAAAAAATTTTTTACGACCTTGAATATGCTAAGAAAATATGCTATACTTAATAAAAATATTTTTATCGGAGGACTATTATGGTTGTTATTGAAATGGCAAACGGCAAAAAAATGAAGCTGGAGCTTTATCCTGAAATTGCTCCAATTACAGTAGAAAACTTTGAAAACCTTGTTAAGCAGGGATTCTATGACGGACTTATTTTCCATAGAGTTATTCCGGGATTTATGATCCAGGGCGGCGATCCTGAGGGAACCGGTATGGGCGGTCCTGGTCATCATATCAAGGGCGAATTTGCGTCTAACGGAATAAAAAATGACCTCAAGCACACAAGAGGCGTTATTTCAATGGCCCGTTCAATGATGAAGGACAGTGCAGGCTCACAGTTCTTTATTATGCATGCCGACGCTCCTCATCTTGACGGTGAATATGCTGCTTTCGGCAAGGTAGTGGAAGGTCTTGATGTAATTGATGAAATTGCGTCAGTACCAACTGATTTCCGTGATAAGCCGACTGTTGATCAGGTAATGAAAAAGGTTTATATCGAAGAATAATTTTTGGCTGCTGCATTATAAAATTCAAAATGCGGCAGCTTTTTGTATTGTTTTAGGGGAAGCCGGCTTTTGCTTGATATGCAGCCGATAACAAACAGCTGCAGCATTGCGTGAGCTGTTACCGAGGGTATTGGAACTGCCGCAAAAGCGAAACACCGCCTGCATTGCACAATTTTATAGCTTGCACAATGCAGACGGTGTTTTATACTAATAACCATTTAACCTATGGATAAAATACGGCGGCTATAATACTAAACACCAATAAAATACAGGAAAAAATCTGCGCCGAAATCCTATATATGCGAGATTATCGGCTTGATTTTTTCCAAATTTTAAATGGTGTTTAGTATAATACGCCCACTCTGCATCAAACTCCCTTGAAAGGCGGCAGCCTGTCTGCGGTCGTTTTCTTTGATTGGACGTATTCTATCCACCGTCTTTATCCATAGAACAAATGGTTATTAGTATTACATTTTTTCGGTACAATGCCCTTAGTAACAGTCCTTGCTTTTTATGGTATGGGACACGTCTTTTACAGCTTCAGACAAAAGTTGGCTTCCCAAAAATAAAAAACAAAGGAATAAAGCAAAACCAAAATGTGCGGAGAATATGAAAATGCCCGAAAAGCTTTTGCGAAACTTTCGGGCGAATTTTTATTTATTGTTTTTTTGCACGGTAAGCTTCAAGTGCGTCTTTGAATGTCTCAAATCTCTGACTGCGTTCAAAGTGCGGGAAAGCGTTGAAGAAACGCTTATGCTTGCTGCGAAGTTCAGAGGAGAGGAGCCCCAGCTTTTCTTTGGTCTGTTCAAGCTGGAGAGTGAACTCGGCTTTCCTTTCATCACGGCGTTCATCGTGCTCGGCGGCAAGCTGCTCAAGCTTGAGTCTGATCTCTTCGGATCTCTTGGCAAGCTCATCAAATTTAGCCATACTCTTTTTCAGGTCGATCATGGAAATGAGAGTTGTAACTAAGTCAACTGCAAGTATTGCGGCTGACACACTTAATATGATATATCCGATATTCTGCGGTATACTGTTGATTAGACGCATAACAGGCGGGTGGACAATGTCAATGATGAATACACCTGCAAGTCCCCAGAGAATAGAGAAGGTCAGGCATATGTAGCCTCGGAAGTTAAAATGCATTTCCGAATAATCCCACCATTTTGTGTGGAAAAATTTTTCAAGCACATATCCCGTTACAAGTTCAAGCAGAGTTGTAAGAATTGCCGAACCGACAAATAGTGCGGGGAGATGTTTTGAAACAGGGGACAGACACAGTATGATTATTACCATACCGAATCCGTAAATCGGGCAGATAGGACCTTTTAGAAAACCACGGTTTACGATTTTGCCGTGCTTTACAAGAGCAAAAATTTCCTCGGTCATCCAACCTATTACTGCATAGATAAGGAAAATAAAGGCAAGCTGATAAAAGCTGTAAGTCATATTTTTCACCTTAAATAAAATCTAAATAAATTATAAATCAAATTATAACTCTTAAACATTTACGGATGATTAACGACTTGTTAATAAATAATTACTCTTATAATGATATGTAAAAAAGTATATGTACCTATTCCAAATATGCATTATTGCGCACTTGTAAAAGTATTTTCGGTATGTTATAATTATGATATATAAGTGCGCCTTGAACACAGATTACTTTTTATCTATTTTATTCAAATTTTTAAGGGGATGTATTTTTTTATGATGTTTGATACAAGCGTCCAGGAGTTAAAATACCGTGTGCTCCGAGAAGTTGCGAAGCTTGCATTTAATGATGAGTTGGAAGAGGGTATACTCGGAATTGCGGAAACCGTTGTTCCCGGACCTCAGCCGACAATGAGATGCTGTATATATAAAGAACGTGCTATCGTTAACGAACGTGTAAAGATGGCTATGGGACAGGGTAAGACAAATAAAGTCATCGAAGTTCTTCCTATCGCTTGCGATGAATGTCCCGTCGATGGTATACAGGTCTCACAGGCATGCCGAGGATGTATTGCTCACCGTTGTATGAATGCCTGCCCAAAGGACGCTATACACGTTGTTGACCATAAAGCTGTTATTGATAAAACAAAGTGTGTTGAATGCGGAAGATGTATGGCTGTCTGTCCATACTCGGCAATTGTGAAGAATGAACGTCCGTGCGTAAGAGCCTGCAAACCAAAGGCTATTTCAATTGACGAGAACCGCTGCGCACAGATAAATGAAGAAAAATGCGTTGAATGCGGTGCCTGCGTTTACCAGTGTCCGTTCGGTGCTATTACAGATAAATCATACATACTCGATACGATAGATATTCTTAAAAATTCTGAGAATAATACTAAATATCAGACATTCGCCATTGTTGCTCCTTCTATCTCAGGTCAGTTCAATACAGAGATCGGCAAGGTCGTTTCAGGTATAAAGGCACTTGGATTCTACAACGTGCTTGAAGCTGCCCTCGGTGCTGATATGACTGCTTACAGAGAAGCCTCCGAACTTGTTGAAAAGGGCTTCCTTACAAGCTCCTGCTGTCCTGCGTTTGTAAAATATATTGAAACACAGTTCCCGACAGTTGCTCCTCATATTTCACACAACCTTTCTCCTATGGCTGAGCTTGCAAGATATGTCAAGAAGCATAATCCTGACTGCAAGGTCGTATTCATCGGACCTTGCACAGCTAAAAAAAGCGAGGCAAGGAAAGAAAGTGTGCGTCAGTATGTTGATAATGTCATCACATTTGAAGAGCTTCAGGCTTTGTTTGATGCAAAGGGTGTAACTCTTGAAAATCAGCCTGTCGATGTTCTCGATAATGCATCTTATTACGGACGTATTTTTGCAAGAACGGGCGGTCTTTCCGATGCTGTTAAGGAAGCACTTTCCGAAATGCAGATCACGGAAGACGTATTCAAGCTCAAGCCTGTTGTATGTGACGGACTTGAACAGTGTAAGACAGCACTCCTCAAAGCTTCTAAGAATGTTCTTCAGGAGAACTTCATTGAAGGTATGGCTTGCGTTGATGGCTGTATCGGCGGACCTGCTTGTCTTACACACGGTCCTAAGGACAAGCTTGCTGTTGATAAATATGGTAAGGAAGCAGCTGAAAAGACCATCAGTGATGCTATTTATGTCCTGAAGCTGTAATTTTTCAGGAGGTTAAAAATGATTGAAATAACCGCTGAACTTCATCCTGAAAATCTGACCGGTGAGCCTCAGAAAAAGTCTGCTGCTCATGAGGTCAGAAGTGTTCCGAAGCCTACGCTGCTCAGACTTCCGGGATATTTGCAGTATCTTATAGCGAAACGTGCTGAGGGAATTGAACAGATCTCTGCAACCAAAATAGGCGAGGATCTTAAGCTTTACTACGTTCAGGTGCGAAAGGATCTTGCCTCTGTCGGTGCTTGCGGAAAGCCAAAAACAGGCTATGAGATCAATCACCTTATTGAAACTCTTGTTTCATTTCTTGATTATGATAATACCAAAGACGCTGTTCTTGTGGGTGCAGGTCAGCTCGGCAAAACACTTCTCGGATATGACGGTTTTTCAAATTACGGACTTAACATAGTTGCTGCGTTTGATATTGATCCGAATGTAATAGGTGATACTGTCAAGGGTAAGCCTGTTATGACTATTGACAAAATGAAAAATCTCTGTGAAAGACTTAATATTCATATAGGTATTATTACTGTTCCGTCAAGAAGTGCGCAGTATGTCGCTGACCTTATGGTCAGATGCGGCGTTATGGCAATATGGAATTTTTCACCTGTTCACCTTGATATGCCTGATGATATTATTGTGCAGAACGAAAATATGGCTGCATCTCTTGCTGTACTTTCAAATAAGCTTTCAAGAAAGCTGCAGGAGGATATTGCTGAGGGTAAGACACTCTAAAATTCATAAAAAATTCATATGATGGTATTGACAAAAGTTTAACAATGTGATATTATGTTATACAGATAAAAAGTTATCCTATGTTTTGATGCTTTTCAAATAAGTCGTTGTTTGGGATTGCTGTAAGACCGTTGAAGGTCTGGCGGCTTTCCGTTGAATCATATTATTTTTAGGGAGGATATAGTATGGCAAAGAAAAAAGAAGAAACAGCTCCAAAGGCAGAAGTTAAAGCTCCTGCAAGCGAAGAGAAGAAGGTAGAAACAGCCGAAATGATCAACACACTGGTTGATAATGCGAAGAAAGCATTGGACGAGTATATGAAGCTTGACCAGGCACAGGTAGATAAGATTACAGAGGCAATGGCACTTGCAGGACTTTCGGCACAGATGGAACTTGCAAAGATGGCAGTAGAAGAAACAGGCAGAGGAATATTTGAAGATAAGGTAACAAAAAATATCTTCTCAACAGAGTATATCTGGCACTCCATCAAGCACGAAAAGACAGTAGGGATCATCGAAGATAACGTAGATGAAAGCTATATGGAGATCGCAGAACCTGTTGGCGTAGTATGCGGCGTAACACCGACAACAAACCCAACATCAACAACAATGTTCAAGTCCATCATCTGCGCAAAGACAAGAAACCCGATAATCTTTGGTTTCCATCCATCCGCACAGGAATGCTCTAAGAGAGCGGCAATGATCGTAAGAGATGCAGCGATCAAGGCAGGCGCACCTGAATACTGCGTACAGTGGATCGAATATCCATCGATCGAAGCAACAAGCCTCCTTATGAATCACCCTGACGTAGCAACAATCCTTGCAACAGGCGGTCCGGGAATGGTAAAGGCTGCATATTCAGCAGGTAAGCCTGCACTCGGTGTAGGTCCGGGTAATACACCATGCTATATCGAAAAGACAGCAAACCTAAAGCAGGCAGTACATGACCTCGTACTTTCCAAGTCATTTGATAACGGTATGATCTGTGCATCAGAGCAGGCAGCGATCATTGACGCAGAAGTATATGATGAAGCAGTAAGCCTCCTTAAGTTTGACGGCTGCTATTTTGCAAAGCCTGACGAGATCAAGAAGATCCAGGACGTAGTGATCAACGTAGAAAAGATGGCGGTACAGCCTTGGGTAGTAGGACAGTATCCATGGCAGATCGCAGAAAAAGCAGGGATCACAATACCAAAGGAAACAAAGGTACTCTGCGTAGAGATCGGCGGAACAAATGCAGAAAAATATCCGCTTGCACTTGAAAAGCTTTCACCTGTACTTGCAGTAGTAAAGGCAGATAATACAGAACACGCACTTGAAATGTGTGAAGAAATGCTCAAGCACGGCGCAGGTCATACAGCAGTGATCCATTCATCGGATGAAGCACTTATCGAAAGATACGGCGAATCAATGAAGGCAAGCAGAATCGTAGTAAATTCACCGGCATCATTCGGTGCGATCGGTGACGTATATAACTCAATGGCACCATCGCTTACACTTGGCTGCGGCTCATACGGAAAGAACTCAGTATCCGAGAACGTAACAGCAAAGAACCTTATCAACAGAAAGAAAATTGCAAAGAGGAGATTGAATATGCAGTGGTTTAAGGTACCTGAGAAGATCTATTTTGAACCGGGTTCAGTACAGTACCTTGCAAAGATGCCTGATATTCACAGAGCAATGATCGTAGCAGACCCGGGAATGGTACAGTTCGGCTATGTGGAAAGACTGACATATCAGCTTGGCAAGAATGCAAATAAGCCTGCAATCGAGATCTTCAGCGAAGTAGAGCCTGATCCTGACCTTACAACAGTAAGAAAGGGAGCAGCGATCATGAACTCCTTCAAGCCTGATGTAATTATCGCACTGGGCGGCGGTTCAGCAATGGACGCAGCAAAGGCAATGTGGCTGTTCTATGAGAATCCGGACGCAGACTTTATCGGAATGGCACAGAAGTTCATGGATATCAGAAAGAGAGTATACAAGTTCCCTAAGATGGGCAAGAAGGCAAAGATGGTATCTATCCCGACAACATCAGGTACAGGCTCGGAAGTAACATCATTTGCAGTAATTTCCGATAAGACAAAGAACATGAAGTACCCGCTGGCAGACTATGAGCTTACACCTGACGTAGCAATCGTAGATCCTGAGTTCGTATATACAGTACCAAAGGCATCAACAGCATTTACAGGACTTGACGTACTCACACATGCAATTGAAGCATATGTATCAATACTTGCAAATGACTATACAGACGCACTTGCACTTCACGCAATCAAGCTCGTATTCAAGTATCTGCCTGATTCCTACAAGACAGCAGATCCAACAGCAAGAGAGAAGATGCACAATGCATCCTGTATCGCAGGTATGGCATTTACAAACGCATTCCTCGGAGTAAACCATTCACTTGCACATAAGCTCGGCGGTGAGTTCCATATTCCACACGGACTTGCAAATGCATACCTCCTCCCACATGTAATTGAATACAACGGTGAACCGACACCGACAAAGTTTGCAGCATGGCCAAAATATGACCACTACATGGCACCTGAAAGATATGCGGAAATAGCAAAGATGATGGGCTTTGTACCACAGAATGCAACAAACGAAGAAGGCGTAAAGGCACTTGCAGACGCAGTAAGAAAGCTTATGACAGAAGTAAATATCCCGCTCTCGATCAAGGAAGCAGGCGAAAAGGATCAGAGATCATATATTGATGAAAAGGTATATGAAGCAGCACTTGATTCACTTGCATACAAGGCATTTGATGACCAGTGTACAACAGCTAACCCAAGACTTCCAAGAATTGAAGAACTCAAGACCCTTTACAGAAAAGCTTACTATGGTGCTTGATTCTGAGAAAAGAATAGCTTAACTTAAATAAAAACGGCAGTATCATTTTAAAATGGTGCTGCCGTTTTTTGAAAAGAATAGTTATGGACAGCTGACTTAATAGCTGCCGATACAGCAATGCTGCGACTGCGGCGGCACGCTGTTTTTCAGTTCACAGCATACTTCACGCCGCCGCCAAAATAAAAATAAAAAACAAAGCAAAACTAAAATTCAAGACATTAAAAAATGAGGCTGTCGCAGCTTATTATACTGTGGCAGCCTCATTTTACTGTATTATATTGGGTGTTTCTTCAACGGGAAGTATTTCAGCACTCTGAGGTACGACGAATTTAAGGCAATTTGGTATTAATTGCATTGTAACATAGCGTTCCGGCGAACGAACACATTCACCGTCACAGTTGAGCGAAACAATGGATTTATCTTTGCGGGCGACGACAAGCTTTTTACCACGGACAATGTGTGCACAGCTGCCGAGCCTGTCAAGGTCACCTTTTGAATATGCTTTTAATTTAAACAGCTGCATAAGCGAGGGCATAGCGTCAATAAGTATAAAATCAAGATAGCCGTCATTTGGACGTGCATACGGAAGCGGAATAACATTTCCGCCCATACAGAAACCGTTGAAACAAGCGACAAGGGAATATTTTCCGCTGTAATCCTTGCCGTCAATGTAAATTTCGTAGTCATACCATTTATTGCGGACTATGTCGCTGATAATATTTATTGTGTATGAAAGAAGCGGGTCAATGAGCGAGGTGAGCTGATAAAAGGTTATATCATTAAAATATGTTGTTCCAAGACCGAAATAAACAAAGTCAACAGCTTTTGAGTCGGCGACTTCAATAAGGTCGAGCATCTGGATCTTGCCGTTTATCAATTCTTCAATTGAACGAAAGTGCTGTATATTTTTGCCGTAGCATTTAAGCAGGTCATTTGTAAGTCCCTGAGCGCAGCAGGCGACCTCAACGTTGGAAAAATCGTTTATACCTGATATTATCTGAAAAAGTGTGCCTGAACCGCCGATGCTGTAAAAACGTATCTGCTCATTTGAAAAAAGTGAACACATTTTCTTGGTCATTTCACGTTCATATCCCGGATATTCAGAAATGCATATCAAAGGATCAATGTTGTATTTTGCGCATAATGCTTCGATCTCTCTTCGCATTTTTACGCTTATGTCAATTTTTCCTGCCGACGGATTTATGATAAAAATATGCCGCAATTCAATATCACTCTTTCAATATATAAACGATTAAGTATGTTTACAGAAATTTTCCTAAAAACTATTATAATATAGTTTTTTTAACAAGTCAACAAATGCTGCTTATTATTTGGAATTAAAAATACAATAGTTGACATTATCGGAAGTATACTATATAATTAAAAGGTAATTTTATGTGGGATATGCTTTTCAAAGCGGTACAGAAGTGCGGGAAGTGTATTTTAAGCTTGAAAATGTAAGTTTTGTGTGGTATAATAAATTATTATGAAAAAAATTTGCTTTGTTGTGCTTGCATTGTCGGCAAGTATATTTTTTACCGCTTGTGAGCCGTTTGACAATTATAACCTTCCGAGAGAAACGATCACAATGAAATCGAATATCCTCACGGCTGTCACAACGCAGTATGTAATTCCTGAGGACACATACAGCGAATACAAGTCGTCCGTTGATGAGCTTAACGAGATGAGTGAGTATATTGCCGAAAGGGATCAATCGGAAGCTCATTCTGACAGCAGAGTAGCCGCCGATACAGCAATAACAAATGTGACAAGTGAAACGGTGCATAAGGAAACAGCCGTTACGACAGCACCCCCTGCCGATGAAAAAGAGGAGATGACCTGCGTAACAGAGGAAACCAAAGTGCCTGATGCACAGCTGGAAAAAATACCTGCAGTGCCGAGTGACGCTGTAAGAACAGCAGAATAATGAGAGGAGAAGCATTAATTCAATGCCAATAAAAATATCTAACAATCTTCCCGCATATACTGTATTAAATAATGAAAAAATATTTGTGATGACCGATTCACAGGCGCAAAGACAGGATATACGTCCGCTCAGAATTGCTATATTAAATCTTATGCCCAAAAAAATCGAAACGGAAACACAGATACTTCGTCTGCTGTCAAATACACCGCTTCAGGTGGATATTGAGCTTGTCCAGACAGCAACACATAAATCAAAAAATACATCGCAGGAGCATCTTATTAAATTTTATAAGGTGTTTGATGATATAAAAGACGATCGCTTCGACGGACTTATCATAACAGGCGCACCAATTGAGCATATGCCATATGAGGACGTTGACTATTGGAATGAGCTTTGTGAAATTATGGAATGGTCAAAAACCAATGTTTTTTCAACATTTCATATCTGCTGGGGAGCACAGGCAGGACTTTATTATCATTACGGAGTCCCGAAATATGACCTGCCGAAGAAAATGTTCGGCATTTTTCCGCATAGATCCGAGGTGGATAACCACCCGCTGCTGAGAGGCTTTGATGAAACGTTTTATGTGCCGCATTCACGTCATACGGAAATAAGGCGTGATGATGTAGAGAAGGTTCCCGAGCTTAGAGTTCTTACATCTTCCAATGAGTCCGGAGTGCATATTATCGCTGATAAAACCAACCGTCAGTTCTTTGTGACAGGTCATTCCGAATATGACAGGTTTACGCTGAAAAATGAATATTTCCGTGACGTTGAAAAGGGTCTGAAAATCGATGTGCCGAAGCACTATTTTCCTTATGATGACCCATCACAGCCGCCGAATTTTATCTGGCGATGCCATGCTAATCTTATGTTCAGCAACTGGCTCAACTATTGCGTATATCAGGAAACACCATATGATCTTAATGATCTTGCACCGGTAAATAAATAAAAATATGATGTTTTTTGCAATATAATGTTTAAAGACAGGTAACTTTTATTGTATATAATGTTGAAAATTGCGCTTTGTCAAAGGAATGTTAATTTTAAGGTTGACGTTTTGACATAAATATTGTAAAATAAAAGCATCAGTTATTTATTGAAAGGGGTCATTACATATGATCAAAAAGAGATCAGTTGCCGCAGTTATCATTTTGACTATCGTAACATGCGGAATTTATGGATTGTATTGGTATTGGAAGGCAATGCATGAGCTTGACGAAGCAGGCAAGAGCAGCAATATGAGTCCGACCGTACAGTTCCTTCTTCTTTTCGTTTATGTCGGAGGAATTGTTTTTGCTATTAATGCCGATGCAAATATCAATGCGGTAAGAACAAATAAGGGGCTTCCGACAACAGATAATAAGATCCTTTGGATCATTCTGTTTATTATCTTCCCGATCGTAGGTATGGGTCTTGTACAGAATGCGATGAACGAAATTGCAGATTGCTGATAAATTGCAATTGTGGGGCTGTTGCAGCATTGACTGTGACAGCTTCATTTTGTTTTGTACTGTTTTTTATATTTTTTGGGGGAAGCCGGCTTTTGCTTTGTCTGCAGCTTATAATTCGCCAAAATGCAGCATGGCAATGACTGAAACTGAGGGTATTGAGTCGTTAAAAAGCGTTGCTAAGCAAGCTGCGGCATAAAATGTAAATAATACTAATAACCATTTAACCTATGGATAAAATACGGCGGCTATAATACGCCCACTCTGCATCAAACTCCCTTGAAAGGCGGCAGCCTGTCTGCGGTCGTTTTCTTTGATTGGACGTATTCTATCCACCGTCTTTATCCATAGAACAAATGGTTATTAGTATAAGAGTGCGCAGAAAGTTTGAAAGATACAGAGTGTTATGAAATACAGGGTCAAAAAAATTATTGAAATATATCTTTGTACGGTATTGGCAGGCATTGCTGCAGTAAATATAATTTCTGCCATGGGATCCGGAATACCGTGTTTGTTTTATCTTGTCACAGGCTTGAAATGCCCCGGATGCGGAAATACAACCGCTGTAATGGCTCTGCTCCATATGGACTTTAAGGGTGCATTTGAGGCAAATATGCTTTTTCCGTTGGAATTTGCATATATGTTTTGGGTAATTATATACAGTACAGTCAGATATATCGGAAAGGGTGAGGGTGACCTTTTCCCTGATTATAAAGCTGTAAATATACCCGTGCTTGCTGTTGTTGCTGTCTGGTCAGTTGTAAGAAACATTCCTGCATTTACACTTGGTTTTGGACAGTAAAGTGATGATATATTAATGCACAGGTGTGTAAAATACTGCACAAATAATATTGTTAAAAAGGATTTTTTGTATAAAAACAATAAAAGCGTGAGATAATATCTTCTATGCTGAAATTTTGCATATTTTTTTGGTTAAAATGCTTGACAAACGGGAAAACTGCGTGTATAATATTAAATTGTGTGAAACTATGTTCCTTTTATTAGGACATGTTTTCATAAATATTTGGGGAAAGGAGATAGATTAATGCCTACATTTAACCAGTTGGTTCGTAAGGGAAGAGAAGTTTCCGAGTATAAGTCAACAGCTCCTGCACTTCAGAAGGGTTACAACTCCAAGAAGAAGATCGTTATCGATCAGAGCGCACCTCAGAAGAGAGGCGTATGCACAGCTGTAAGAACCGCTACACCTAAGAAGCCAAACTCTGCTATGAGAAAGATCGCCAGAGTAAGACTTACAAACGGTACAGAAGTTACTGCTTATATTCCTGGTATCGGCCATAACCTCCAGGAACACTCCGTTGTTCTTATCAGAGGCGGACGTGTAAAGGATCTCCCGGGTGTTCGTTACCACATCATCAGAGGTACATTGGATGCTCAGGGCGTAGCTAAGAGAAATCAGGCTCGCTCAAAATACGGCGCAAAGAAGCCAAAGGCTGGCGCTGCTAAGTAATTTTTTCAGCATATCATTATTTGGTATAACTCAATGAAGCCACATGATTATTGTGGAGTGTTCATTTTAATATAGATGAATACCTCTGCATTGGTCTGCGTGTCATCGCACCGCAAAGGCGGTTTTTGTGGAATGAAACGAGTACCTATGATATCATTTTTATGAAGGAGGGAAGTATTGTGCCAAGAAGAGGTAAAATTGCAAAACGTGAGGTTTTGTGTGATCCGGTTTACAATTCTGAGATCGTAACACGTCTTATCAACAACATCATGCTTGATGGTAAGAAGGGTGTTGCTCAGAAGATCGTATACGACGCATTCGATATCGTAGCAGAAAAGACAGGCAAGGATGCTCTTGAAGCATTTGAACAGGCTATGGAAAACATCATGCCGCTTCTCGAAGTTAAGGCTCGCCGTGTAGGCGGTTCAACTTATCAGGTTCCTATGGAGGTTAGACCGGAAAGAAGACAGACACTCGGTCTCAGATGGCTGACCACATATTCCAGAGCAAGAAGCGAAAGAACTATGAAGGAAAGACTTGCCGGCGAAATCATTGATGCTACAAACGGTACAGGCGGCGCTTGCAAGAAGCGTGAAGACACTCACAAGATGGCTGAAGCTAACAAGGCTTTCGCACATTACCGTTGGTAATCTCATTAATTACGGCAGTACGAATTATAACAGCTTAAAGCTATTATTTAAAGGAGAGTATTATGCCAAGAGATTGTTCACTTGAAAATACAAGAAATATTGGTATAATGGCTCACATTGATGCAGGTAAAACAACCACTACAGAGCGTATCCTTTTCTATACCGGTGTAAACCATAAGATCGGTGAAACTCATGATGGTGCTGCAACAATGGACTGGATGGAGCAGGAGCAGGAAAGAGGTATTACAATTACCTCTGCTGCTACTACTGCACACTGGGCAGGCCATAGAATCAATATCATCGACACTCCGGGCCACGTTGACTTTACAGTTGAAGTTGAGCGTTCACTTCGTGTTCTCGACGGTTCTGTAACTGTTTTCTGCGCAAAGGGCGGTGTTGAACCACAGTCTGAAACCGTTTGGCGTCAGGCTAATAACTATCATGTACCTAGAATGGCTTATGTAAATAAGATGGATATTATGGGTGCAAACTTCTATCGTGTTATCGATATGATGCTTGATAGACTTAAATGTAATGCTGTTCCGATTCAGCTTCCGATCGGTGCTGAAGAAGACTTCAAGGGAATCATTGACCTTGTTGAAATGAAAGCATACGTTTATTATGATGACCTCGGAAAGGATATCAGAGTTGAAGAGATCCCTGCCGATATGGTCGATAAAGCAAACGAATACCGTGAAAAGCTTCTCGAACATGTTGCTGAACAGGATGATGCAATCATGGAGAAATATTTCGCAGGTGAGGAACTCACCATTGAAGAAATCAAGGCTTGCATCCGTAAGTCAACAATTGAAAACAAGATGGTTCCTGTAGTTTGCGGTACTTCATATAAGAATAAGGGTGTTCAGAAGCTTCTTGATGCTATCGTTGATTATATGCCTTCTCCTCTCGATGTACCTCATATCAAGGGTGTAAACCCTGAAACAGGTGAAGAAGAAGAAAGACCTTCATCAGATTCAGAGCCGTTCTCAGCTCTCGCATTCAAGATCGCAACTGACCCATTTGTTGGTAAACTTTGCTTCTTCCGTGTATATTCCGGTACTGTTGATGCAGGTGCTACTGTTCTCAACGCTACTAAGGATAACAACGAGAGAATGGGCCGTATTCTTCAGATGCATTCTAACCACAGAAAGGATATCGAAACTGTGTACGCAGGCGATATTGCTGCATGTGTAGGTCTTAAGAATACAACAACAGGTGATACACTTTGTGATCCTAAGGCACCTATCATTCTTGAATCTATGGAATTCCCTGAGCCTGTTATCCAGCTCGCTATCGCGCCTAAGACTAAGGCTGGTCAGGAAAAGATGGGTATTGCTCTTGCTAAGCTCGCTGAAGAAGATCCTACATTCAGAACATGGACTGACGAAGAAACAGGTCAGACCATTATCGCCGGCATGGGCGAACTTCACCTTGATATTATCGTAGACAGACTTCTCCGTGAATTTAAGGTTGAAGCTAACGTAGGTGCTCCGCAGGTTGCTTATAAGGAAACAATCAAATCTACTGCTGATGTTGACCACAAGTACGCTAGACAGTCCGGTGGTAAGGGTCAGTACGGTCACGTTAAGATCAAGGTTGAGCCTAACGAGTCCGGTAAGGGTTATGAGTTTGTAAATGCTATTGTCGGCGGTGCTATTCCTAAGGAATACATTCCTGCTGTTGACAAGGGTATTCAGGGTGCTATGAAGGCTGGTATTCTTGCCGGCTATCAGGTCGTTGACGTTAAGGTTACACTTTATGATGGTTCTTACCATGAAGTCGACTCCTCTGAAATGGCATTCTCTATCGCAGGTTCTATGGCTTTCAAGGAAGCTATGAAGCAGGCAAGCCCATGCATTCTCGAACCAATCATGAAGGTTTGCGTTACAGTTCCTGATGATTACACAGGTACAGTAATCGGTGACCTCAGCTCCCGTCGTGGACAGATCCAGGGTCAGGAAACAAGACCTGGTGCTGTTCAGGTAGATGCACTTGTTCCGCTTTCTGAAATGTTTGGCTACTCAAACGATCTCCGTTCAAATACACAGGGTCGTGGTCAGTACACAATGGAACCAGACAGCTATATCGAAGTTCCTAAGAACATTGCTGAAAAGATCATGTCAACAAGAAACAAGGCTAACGCATAATTTATAAAAATTTTGCATAAAGCCCTTGCAATTTTTATTGAAATCTGATAGAATGTATTTATCAGTTAATTTCTGTTAGTATTATATTTATAAGGAGGATATTCCAATGGCAAAGGCACATTTCGAACGTTCGAAACCGCACGTTAACATTGGTACTATCGGTCACGTTGACCACGGTAAAACCACTTTG
>ENA-ORCP01001972-ORCP01001972.1-human-gut-metagenome-genome-assembly--contig:-NODE-1972-length-16963-cov-3.851178_pt1 | contig 16963 bp, 13 predicted proteins | sample MGYA00242990_ERZ507991 | MGnify/ENA primary metagenome ERZ507991 (study PRJEB26167, sample SAMN06115496) | human gut metagenome | host: Homo sapiens | place: China:Henan | collected 2015-05-07... | reverse complement strand
CCCGGTTTACGAATATCAAGACCAACGATTACTACTTTCTTCCCTAATAAAGAAAGACTAATAGCAAGATTAGCAGAAATGAAAGATTTACCCTCACCACTAACCGTAGAAGTAACCAGAATCACCTTCTTGTCATTTTCAAGCATAAACTGAAGATTCGTTCGGATATTACGGAAGGTTTCACTCATCAGATTATTTTGATTCTCAAATACAGCAATAGCACCCTGCTTTTCATCAGTCAATGGGATATCACCAACAATAGGTACACTGGTAAGTTTTTCTACATCAGAACGACCTTCAATCTTGAATTTGGTTAATTCGAGCAGGTAAATAATCCCCACCGGAATTCCGATTCCTAACACTAAAGCAACCAGATAAATTATCTTGCCTCTAGGAGATACAGGAGTATCATCCGCTATAGCGTCATCTATAATCTTCGCATTATTGGCTGTAGCAGCCAGAGTTATCGCATTCTCTTCACGCTTCTGAAGAAGCATCAAATAAAGTCCGGCCTTTATCTCCTGTTGGCGAGCAATACTCACAAACTCACGCTCCTGACCAGGTGCCTCACTAATACGACGGGAATAACGATTCGCTTCACGATCCAAATCTGCCTTTGTAATCAACAATCCACGCAAAACCCTGTCTAAAGATACTTGTACATTCTCTTTCATGGCATGAATACTTGTATCCAAGTTTATAATGGTAGGATTATTCTCCGTTGATGTACGCAGCAAACGTTTTCTCTCAACAAGCACATCATTATAACGGTTGATGGCAGCCGCAAGATTCACATCCTGCAATCCGATATTACTAGGTAAAACCTCATAACCTTCATTTTGCATATATTTTTGCAAATCCTGCAGCAAATTAATCTGGGTTTGATTCTCCACACGCTTCTTTTCATATTCAGCACTACCCGTCAAAGCTATTTGTGCATCACTGGTCAAATCCGTAATACCCGCCCCACGTTTGAAACTTTCCAGATCCTTTTCCGTACTACCCAGTTCTTTAGAAATAATACTAATACGTTCATTGATAAATTCTGCTGTTTTCTGTGCCACTTCATTCTTATCATTATTCGTATTGATATTATACATCTCCAATAACTTATTGATAAAATCCTTGCCGCGTTGTACATTTGAGTTTTTCAATGATATGACAGCCACAGAAGTAGTTTTGGAAGTGGGCTCAATAGTCATATTTTTGCAATACCCTTTCGCTACAGCCAAAGGCTTATTAATTGTTGCTGTAATATTACGTGTAGTCTTTTCTGAATCTGTATTTTTTTCCAATATTTTTTTAGATAATACAGAATCCGGTGTCAGGAAAAAAGCCAATGTTCCTTTATCGGTAGGAAAAACAGCCGGTAACTTTTCGAAATGTTTCTGATATTCATCATCGCCAAGCTTCACATTCACATCCAGACTTCCTTGTGGTTGCAATATCATCTCCACAATTATCGGTTTCTCCAATAAATCGGCCTCCTGCGGAGTCATGCTCACTTGTACAGGTGAAGTTTTATACATATTCCTGGAAAGAAATTCATCCTCATCCGTATAAGAAATATAGAGGCCCAAATCTTCAACCACTTCTTTGACGATAGTCTTGGAACGGAGCACTTCAATCTCGTTATCAATATTCTGTGAAGAAGACATCAAACCATCCAATCCCAAACTCTCTAGCCCAGAAAGCATTCCGGCACTACCTCCCTTTTTATCGTCCTTTATTAAAACCGTAGCAGATATGTTATACACAGGAGTAGCTATATACAAATAGACCCATGCTGTAATCAAACATACCACAACCGCCCCCACAAACCAAGGCCAATGGAGCAAATACTTAAACAGCAGTTCCTTGACATCTATACTTTCTTCCTTAGGCTCTTGTGTTCCGTTGAATTCTGTTTCTTTCATTGCAAATCGTTATTTTAAGATGTTTACTAATAGGCTGACAACGGATACCAAGATAGAGGTAGCGGAGAACCAGAGGCTGGTACTATTGCCCACATCAGAATTTCGAGCCTTTGCTTTATTGGGAGTTATATAAACAATATCATTCTGTTGTAACCAATAGTAAGGTGAAAGAATCGTTTCGGCATTATTTAAATCCAAAGTGACAATTTGCTGTTTGCCATTTGCGTCCTCACGAATCAGCTTCACATTATCACGAAGACCGTATACCGTCATATCACCAGCCATGGCCAATGCCTCCAATAGATTCACCTTCTCATTAGAAATAGTAAATGTACCCGGTCGAGCAACCTCTCCAATGACTGATATCTTATAATTTACCATACGTACTGTAACAATAGGATTTTCTTTCATATAAGGCTTCAATTTATCAACGATTAACTGCTCTGCCTGTTTCTTTGTAAGCCCTCCAACTGTCAGTGCTCCTAATACTGGAAAAGATATTTTCCCTTCATTGTCAACCAAATATTGTTGTAACACAGGCTGAGTAGTAGTGTACTGTATTGATAAATTAGACGGGCTGGCAATTGTCAAGTTAAAGGGTGCAGCTAGTTCCGGACTGGTACACGAAACCACAATTGTCAATAAATCTTTCGGCATGATCTTTGCATCATAAAGAGTTTCCTGCTGAGTAGCTTGATTGACTGCTTCCACGTCTTGCAAATAAGGTACCTTTTTATAAGATTGACATGCTGCTAATAAAAAAGACAACAATATCACACATATTAGTTTATTTACTTTTTCCATATTCTTATCATCTTATTCACTTTTAAAAGTAATATCATCTGTAGGGGGGTATATAAATTCAAACTCTAAAGTTCTTGCCAGCCCCTCTCCTAAAGAATAAGGAGCTTTAAAAACAGAAGAATGTATTTTAGCAGCATCAAATTCAGTTGTTGCACAAAACTTCTTCACACGCACAGAACTTACTGCCAATTTCTTACGAGTAATGCAAGCAAATATATCAAAACAATATCCTCCTATCATGCCCAACCAATAAGGGAAATGAGTAGCCGGAATATGTTTATTCATAACTTTGCTCACATGAGCCACTAGTTCATTCATTGTAAAATCCGGCTTGTCAACATAATTAAACACATTATAACCTGTCCGAACCTCATCAATCATGTATTTTACAAAAGCAACAACATTACCGACATAAGCCATTGACTTTTTATTGTTTCCAGAACCAATCATTAGAAACTTTCCACTCGCAATTTGCTTTAATAAATTGTACACATTGCCTCTGTTACGTTCTCCAAAAATGACTGTTGGACGAATAATATCAATATTCCAATCCGGATGTAACTTATACCATTCATGCAAAATTTGCTCTGCCTGCCATTTACTTTTCCCATAGTGATTAAACGGATCTGCCGGATATTCTTCATTTGGATTCTTTTTATTTAGACCATATACTGCAACAGATGAAAAAAAAATGATTCGTTTTATATTATTTTTCTCCATTGCTTTTAATGTCTTTTCTATACCACCTACATTTGTATCATAATAAAGAGATACCGGAACAACATCATCCCGATGCTGTGCTGCTAATAAAACAACACATTCAGCCCCTTCCAATTTCTTATCTAAATAATCCTGATCACGTACATCACCAATTGCTGTAACTTCTGGAAAGAAACGACTTTGTTGCAAATCAATATTCAACATCTCATATCTTTGTGCTTTTTTCAAAAGTGTAATCAAACGAGTCCCGACAAAACCTGACGCACCAATTAAAGTTATTTTCATGTTTTTTACTAATTATCTTTTTACTAACAATTTACAAATTACAGACATCTTTAAATTTCACGCATAGTTTCGCATAATCATATTTTTCGGCTGCTTTTTTCGCTTTATTACATATTGTCTGATACTCATCAGAAGGCAAGTTTTTAAGCGAAAGTATAGCAGCGGCATAATCCTGCGGATCAGTTAACTTACAGTCTATGCCGACACCCTCCTCTAATATGATACTGTATGGCATTCCCACATTACAACATAATGGTTTACCACTTGCCAGTCCCAAAAACATCTTATTCATACTGCCACCATACTTCCCGAAATTAGTAGAATAATTCAGAGCATTCACATCTGCTTTTGAAAGTATATATGGCACATACTCAGGTGATGTCCATTTTGCTTTAAATTTTACGTTTGTAATCTGTTGTTCTTCACAATAATGCTCTAAAAAAGCCCTATCCTCACCATCACCATAAATCAAGACCTGCACACTATTATTCTGCAATATTTTAGCTGAATCTATAAGCAGTTTAAGATTATTTGCCAATCGAATGCTTCCCAAATAAATAATATTGAAAGTTTTATCGTTTGCCAAATCAAAATCTTCTATTTTGTATCTTTGCATGTTAACATTAAACTCAGACAAATCAATACCATTATTTATATAATGCAATTTATTTAAATCAATTGTCCCCCCCTGATCACTATCCCATCCGTTTTCTCTCACATAATTAACTGCACCAGGCATAGAAAAAACAACGTTGTCTGCTTTACTATAAATATATCGTTCTAAACAATAAGCAATTTTCACGCATGGATTATTTTTTCCCAATAAGCCTAAGCTTACGAATGAATCAGGCCATAAATCTGTAACATCCACAATATATTTTGCTTTTACCTTTTTAGCAAGTTGATAAATTGGAATATCAAAAGGAATACGAGATGTATGAATTATCACATCCGGTTTCTCAAATTGTTTTCTATGGATGAATAATTTAACCGCAAACCTAAAATATGATATAATCCTTCTTATCCCATTAGTAGATCCACAACCTGCATTTACTAAAACAAAAGGGATATTATCATAAGTTTTCTCTTCAAATGTCTTATTAGAGTCAGACAAACATAAGTTTCTATTGTGAACATAACTAGAACAAAACAATTTCACATTATAGCCTTCTGATTGAAAATATTGTGCCAACTTTATTGTTCTCAAATGAGTGCCATAAAATTCAATAGGTGCTGCATCTTTATTTATGAACCAAATAGTCTTTTTCTTCATCATAAGATTATTACTTCCAAGCATTCAACACTTTTACAACCCTTTCAACCTCTTCCATAGATATAACAGGACTCATTGGAATACTCAATTCTTCAGCATGAATCAATTCTGTAATTGGAAAGCTAAGATCATTCCATTCTTTATAGCATTCTTGTTTATGAGGAGGAATAGGATAATGGATATTAGTTTGAATATCATTCTCTGCTAAATATTGTTGCAAGCCATCACGATCTGCACAACGAATTGTAAAAAGATGAAATACATGTGCATTCCAATCTTTCACAATTGGCAAAATAATCGCTGGATTCTCAATGTTTTCTATATAATATTTTGCAACTTCTTTTCTTAATTGTATATCATTATCAAGATAACGGAGTTTAACATCAAGAATAGCTGCCTGAATTTCGTCAAGACGACTATTACGCCCTACATATTGGAAAACATATTTCTTTGCAGATCCGTAATTAGCAACCGACCTTACTATATGTGCCAACTCATCATCATTCGTTGTCACAGCTCCTGCATCCCCTAATGCACCTAAGTTTTTACCCGGATAAAAGCTATGCCCTGCAGCATCGCCTATCGAGCCTGTCATTCTCCCATTAAATTTGCAGCCATGTGCCTGCGCATTATCTTCTACAAGCTTAAGATTATATTTTTCACATAATTCTCCTATTTTCTCAGTATACGCACACTGACCATAGAGATGTACTATAAGTATAGCTCTTGTACGAGAAGTTATAGCTTTTTCAATCTTAGAATCATCAATTTGATATGTTTCCAGATTGGGTTCAACCAACACAGGAATGAGTCCGTTCTCAGTAATGGCTAAAATAGAAGCAATATAGGTATTTGCAGGAACGATAACTTCATCTCCAGGTTTCATTATCCCCATTTCAATATAAGCACGGAAAATCCAAATCAATGCATCAAGGCCGTTAGCACATCCTATAGTATATTTAGTACCAATATATGAAGAATAATGTGTTTCAAACATTGCATTTTCTTTGCCTTGTAAATACCACCCTGAATCAACGACTCTCAATACTGCTTCATGAATCTCTTCTGCATATTTTGCAGTAACTTTCTGTAAATCTAAAAATTTAATCATATCCGTTTTATATTTTATGTTTAACTCCATTTTTATCACACATATTTAAGTCCAGAGCAATACCATCTTTAGTGATATACCCTTTTTTACATGCAGGATTACCAAACCAAATCTCATGTGCCGGAACATTTTTTGTAACAACACTTCCTGCCCCGACAAGAGCGTACTCACCAATAATCAATCCTCCCATTATTGTAGAATTGGCTCCGATCGAACAATGTTCCTCAAGTGTCGTCATTAAAAATTCACTTGGATAGACTTTTGAACGAGGAATCAAATCATTAATAAAAGAGACATTTGCTCCGATAAAAACATTATCTTTTACTCTTAGACCATCCCACAATTGTACTCCTGATTTTACAGTAACATTGTTACCTATAATAACATCATTCTCTACAAAAACATGGGCACATAAATTGCAGTTACTTCCAATAACAGCACCATTTAAGATGACACAAAATTGCCATATAGTAGTCCCGTCACCAATTAATTTACTTTGACAGTCAGCCAGTGGGTGTATCATATATTCCTCGCTTTATATATTTGTTAATACTTCAATGTATAGTTTAGCCTGACTTTCCCAGTTATACTCTTCTAAAACTGCTCGCCGACCATTTTGCCCCATCTGATAAGCCATTTCCTTATTTTCAACTAAATATTGAATAGCCTCCTTTATTTGCTGCGAATTATGTGGATCAACACAAATTCCACAATTATATTTTTCTACAATTTCACGATAGCATTTCACATCCGAAAGCAACACCGGTAACCCCGCCTCCATACTTTCAAATATTTTCAACACACCAAAAGATCCATTCGGACTGCCTGTCCGACTAAAATCCCGAAGAGTATTACTAATAGTCATTTTTGAAAAAACTGTTGATATCTCTTCTTTCTTAAACGGCCCTGCAAAATCCACATTCTTCCAGTTTGGAAAAGTTTCAAGAACATCAACATATCCTTCTTCAATCACACCTGCAACATAATATTTGATATCCGGCAATTCCGCTAAAGCTTTTAATACTTCTTTTTGACAACTAATCCAATAGACTGTTCCAATATATCCAAGAACATTTTTACGGGATAAATATTCCTCCTTGGATAAAGTAAACCTGGAAGATACAACAGGGAAATTTTTAATAACATAATGATTCTTTATTCCCCACTTTTCAAGGCGATTGTCAGTATCATCAGTTACAGTAAATACAGCATTATATTTCTTTAGAGATGACTTCAGATATTTCTCCATCAGCACTGCAATTACATTACGAGCCATTTTAGGCAAATATGCTTTATCATGAATGATGCCAGGATAAAACTCACGAAGATTAAATACAACTTTATATCCCTTATGTTTCAATTTAACCCCAAGAGATAATAGCTCCGGATCAGAAATTTGGTATACATCTGCATTTATCATCAGTGCTTTCCTATAAAGAAATTTCTTGGTATTCAGCATCCTCTCTATACGCGAGCATGGCTTATAGTTACACGAAATAAACTCAATACCATCAATTGTTTCATTCGGTTCTAAGTCACAAACAACAATAGTAACTTTATAGCCAGCCATTGCCAATGCCTTCCCCTGACGGTCAAAGATCAATGGGTCTTTTCGAGAATAAAGCCCTGTGAGATAACAAATATGCATCATGGATTTAATTTTATATTTTCACGTTTGTCGTGCATTACTATATACATAGAAAATAGAAAGATATAATTAACAGAAAATAACCCAGGACGCTGATATAATGTAGCAAGTAGCAAGGTTATAAATATAAGAATATACCATATGGACTTTATACGATTTAAGGCATAAAGAACAAAGAAAAGCAGGTACATAATACAGACAACAGCTCCATTGGACAGAATTGCATTTCGATAACCAGCACATCGAGAAGTTTCGCAAGTGTCTTTACAAGATACGTCTTACCACTTCCGGTCGGTCCGATCATCAGGATATTCGATTTTTCGATCTCAATATCTGTTCCGTACTTTTCCGCATCCGGGGATGTCTTTGAGAATACACGTTTATAATGGTTATAAACCGCGACGGAAATCACCTTTTTCGCCTGTTCCTGTCCGATCACATACTCGTCGAGCTGCGCCTTGATCGCGTGGGGAGCCGGGATCTCGCTGAGCTTGAACAGTTCTTTTTTTACTTTTTTCTTCTTTTTCTTTCGCTTATGGCTCTGTCCCATGAGGGCGCCGAGGTCGATCTGACCTACCGGAATTCCGAAGATATTCCCAAGTGGAATTCCTTCTGCCTCTTCACCGTCTTCCTCGAAATCATCGCCATCCCCGGTCTCGTCAGCATCCACGACGGTCTGCTCATTATCTTCATCAGATTCTGTATTTACACCGTCTGCTTCATCCAGATCATCCTCAGAATCCTGTTTTTCCGCCTTTCTGATCACACCAGTATCTCCCGAAACCGTTCCGTTCCCGCTTTCTGTGCTCATTTCAGCGGCTTCAGAAACCCCAACCGTTTTTTCCGCTCCGCTCACAGCGTCTTTCTTGCCCGCAGCAGCTCCGGCGTTCTCGGGCTTCTGCGCTTCATTTCCGCTTCCCATCGGATTCAGATATATATTTTTCAACATTTCCGGCGTGATCCCGGACATCTTCGTCCAGTCCATTCCGCTTCCCATCATCATGTCAAAGGATCTCTGCATACAGTCCGGGCACACATTCAGTCCGCCCGGCAGTGTGATCATCTTTCCAGCCTGGCTCTCCGTCCGTCTGCACATGCAGCAGATCTTCTCATATCCGTTATTTTTATTGTCTTCCAAAATTTTTCTCCCTGAGCATTCTATATTTTTCGCATCAATCAGGTCATGTGTCCATTCATGCGTTTTCTGTCACTTTTTACAGAATTACACCTTATTATAATGCAAATTGAGTCTTCCCGCAACAGAAAACCCGCGTGCAAATTTTCTGACAGGAGTGTCTTTTTGCTTAACGCTATCTGAACCCTGTCCTCTGTATTTTTTTGAGTTTTTTTGTAGTATGAATTTAACATGGAATTGTAACCGTTAACGTAACTGTTCAGTAGGTCTGCGCATTTACTGCGCTGACCGTAAGAAAACTTAGAATAGAAGGCAAAAATCCTATCGGCACAGCCGATTTGGAATGGATTTTTGCACGTAACTGTGAGGGCACTGAACAGTTACCTGTTAACAAACAAATAAGAGGGGGTAAATCTTATGATCACTTTACAGCTCGACATGTACCAGGCCTGCGCCCTCGGCGCTCTCGTCTATTGTCTCGGACGACTCATGGTCAACAAACTTTCATTCTTAAGTAAGTACTGCATCCCGGCACCGGTTGCCGGCGGTATCGTATTCGCCTTTGCTCATCTGGCGTTATACGCAGCAGGAATTCTGGAACTCTCCTTTGACACAACATTACAGAGTGTCTTCATGACGGTCTTCTTCTGCAGCGTCGGATTCACAGCCTGCTTCCGTCTGTTGAAAAAGGGCGGACTTCAGGTATTTCTGTTCCTCGGACTCGCAGTCGCCATCTGTGTCATCCAGGACGCAGTTGGCAGCGGTCTCGCAGCAGCCTTTGGTCTGGATCCGCTGCTCGGCTTATGTATGGGTTCCATGCCGTTAGTAGGCGGACACGGAACATCCGGTTCCTTCGGACCGCTTCTTGAAACAGATTACGCCGTTGTAGGCGCTACCACAGTTGCTCTCGCGGCAGCTACATACGGACTTGTATCCGGAAGTATGATGGGCGGCCCGATCGCACGTGCCCGTGTTGAAAAACTCCACTTAAAATCCACAGCAGCTGAGGAAGGCAACGAGACAGCTGAGGTTATGCCGGCCGTTGATGGTCAGAAATTCACAACATCCGCAATGTTTTTAGCAGTTGCCATCGGTCTCGGTACTCTTATTTTCACATTCTTCAAAGATGTATGCCACCTGACATTCCCGACTTATATCGGCGCTATGCTCGCAGCAGCAGCGATCCGCAATATCTGGGATGTCCAGCGCAAAGAACTTCCGATGGTTGAGATTGACGCCCTCGGCGGACTTTCCTTAAATCTGTTCCTGTCCATGGCTATGATGAGCTTAAAGCTTTGGCAGTTAGCAGCACTTGCTCTTCCGATGATCGTCATCCTGCTTGTTCAGACGATTGTTATGTTCCTGTACGCGAACTTCGTTGTATTCAACGTTATGGGACGTGACTACGAGGCAGCTGCCATGACAACTGCATTCTGCGGTTTCGGTATGGGCGCTACCCCGAACGCTATGGCAAACATGAGAGCACTCGTTGAGCGCTACGGTGCAGCTCCGAGAGCATTCTTCATCGTACCGTTAGTAGGAAGCTTATTCGTTGACTTCTTCAACTCCATGGTACTGACCACGTTCATGAATTTCCTGTAAACATGTTTTCAGGAACTTTTCGATAAAACCTTTATACCTTTACAAAACAAGACCGCCTTTCCCGTGATCACTCCAGGGAGGCGGTCTTGTTTCTCTATTTTATATCGACTCTTTATTATTTTCCGATCTTAGACTGGCTCTGCGCCGGTTTCTGATCCTGCTGTCCGCCCTGGCTCTGACTGTTTTCACTGTCAGACTCAGCCGGACGCTGCTTTAAGGTTAACTGGACTTCTCTCTCCTGATAGCTGCCGTTTACAAGAGACTGGACAGTCAATGTTACGGTATCACCGGATTTATAGTAAGTCAGAAGCTTTGCAAGGTCCGCGTAGTTGGAGATCTTCTCACCATCCAGCTTTGTAATGATGTCCTTCTCGTGAAGATCGGAACCTGCGGCTGCGGAGTCTTCCATGATCTTGTAGACATAGACACCCTGCGGCATTCCGTACATCTTTGCCATGGACTCATCAATGTTCTGTAACTGGATTCCGAGATAGCCCTGCTCAGACTCGGAAACCGCGATCTTTGTGGTCCTTGTCATGAGGTCATCGATGATGTCTTTTGCTTTAGAGATCGGGATCGCGTAACCGACGCCTTCAACACTTGTATCCGCGTACTTTGCTTCGTTGATGCCGATAACTTCACCTTTGGAGTTTAAGAGAGCTCCGCCGCTGTTGCCTGGGTTGATCGCTGCGTCTGTCTGGATGACGGTCTTAGTCGCATCGTCAACTTTGATCTCTCTGTTTAACGCGCTTACATGTCCGACTGTCACGCTCTGGCCAAGTCCAAGCGCGTTGCCGATGGCGATAACGCCCTGCCCCATCTTTAAGGAATCGGAATCACCGAGTGTCGCCGCTTTGATCTTGCCCTTTGTGTCAGCGGAGATCTTGTCGAGCGGAACTGCGATCACTGCGAGATCCGCCTCGGAGTCTGTGCCCTTGATGGCCGCGTCCGCAGTGCTCTCATCCGCGAACGTCACGGTAAGTCCCTCGGAATCACTGACAACGTGGTTGTTTGTAACGATCAGAAGCTCGGAGTCATTCTGTCCGACGATGATGCCGGAACCGCTGCTCGGGACTTCGTAGGTCTGGGATTGTCCAAACCAGGTGTTGCTCTGGTAGACCTGGGTATTTGTGATCGATACGACAGACGGAAGGGTTGCGTCCACAATCGCGGAGACATCCTCAATAACAACACCGTTGCTGGAAGTTGTGGATGTGTTCGCTGCCGGGATCTGGGTCGTCTGCCCGATGGTCTCGTTTACCTGGGAGCTCTGGTACGGCAACAGGGTGTTGGCCGCACGGTTGACTCCGTACATCGTTCCGCCGGATACGACACCGAAGAGGAGCGCTGCCGCCGCGACAAGAGCTGTCGTCTTGGCGTAGGAGTGTTTCTTCGAAGCGTGGTGGCTGTTTCCGTTTCCGTTCGGATTCTGTCCATGTCCCTGATAATAGTCGTACTGCTGATACGGGTTCGTGTACTGGTTCTGGTTTCCGTAATACTGCTGATGCTGCTGCCCGCTGTAGTAACCGTTCTGGCCGTTCGGATTTCCGTTATACGGCTGGCCGTTCTGTGTACCGGAACCAAGTCTTCCGTAGACCTGTCTTCCTGTATGCTCACCCTGAGGCTGCTGGGCTCCGTTTTGGGTGTTCTGAGTGTTCTGCGTGTTTATCGGCTGTTCATTATTTTTCTTTTCGTTTTCATTATTTACTTCGTTCCATTTATTTTCATCATACATAATAGGAATCTCCTTTCTGTGTTGAAATTTTCGATGTTTCTTTTTGTACTTAAGGACTCTCTCTTTTTCTTTCCTCTCCTTAACTACATGACATAGTGTACCAGTGAAATGTGATGAAAGTGTGATGAAACATGCACGGTTCTGTGAAATAGCGTCACAATTCCCGTGTTTTTGTAATACGCAAAAAAATCCCGGAATCCATCAGTGGGCTGCTATTCTGTACCCATCCGGATGGATTCCGGGAAACTCTTGTTTTTCTTTATTTTGTCAGGATCGCAGTCAGTCCGAAATAGATCAGGACGATCACACCGAGGACGATGCGGTAGTATCCGAAGAATTTGAAGTCATGTTTTTTGACATATCCGAGTAAGAACTGGATCGAATACATGGAAACAACGAACGCGATCACCATGGCGGCTGCCATGAAGAAGAGCTCCATCGCGGAGAATGCCAGACCGTAGTGAAGGATCTTTAAGAGGCTGGCACCGAACATGACCGGAATTCCAAGGAAGAAGGTGAACTCCGATGCTGCGGTTCTGGAACAGCCGAGCATCATCGCGCCGAGGATCGTCGCGCCGGATCTTGATGTACCGGGGATCAGAGCCAAAAGCTGGAAGAGACCGATGTAGAACGCGGTCCGGTAGCTGATCTGGGACACTTTCTTTATGCGGAACTCCACGTGCTGGTTGTAGTTCTCAAAGGCGATGAAGATGACACCGTAGATGATGAGCATCGCCGCTACCACATATGGATTGTAGAGATACTTGTCAAGCACTTCGTCAAGCAGGATTCCGACCACGGCAGCCGGAAGGCAGGCGATGATGATCTTAAACCATAGATGCCATGTGGCGCGCTTCTGTGCCGATTTTTTTCCCGGATCAAATGGGTTCAGCCGTCTGAAATACAGGACCAGTACCGCGAGAATTGCGCCTAACTGGATCACGACGCGGAACACGTTCATGAATTCTTCTGATACATTCAGGTGGACGATATTCTCCACAAGGATCAGGTGACCGGTGCTGCTGATCGGAAGCCATTCGGTGAAACCTTCGACGACACCGAATACGACGATCTTTAGAAATTCGATAAAGTTGCTCATATTCACTCCTATGCTTTATATTTTGAATATAGCGTGCGGTCTTCTTGTTTTCATTGTCATGAAAACAAGAAGCTTCGGGCATCCGCCCTATGTCAACAGGTTCAAAAAAATGCTTCTGCAAGCAAGCTTGCGGCGCATTTTTCCGAACCCGCTGACGCACGCCAGATTGCTAGTTGATATTTTCGATCTGCCAGTCGATCGGCTCGATCCCGTTCTCTTTTAAATACTTGTTTGTCTTACTGAACGGTCTGCTGCCGAAAAATCCACGATAGGCGGACAACGGGCTCGGGTGCGGTGACTCGAGGATCAGATGCTTCGGATTCGTCAGCATTGGCTTTTTCATCTGCGCCGGGCGTCCCCAGAGGATAAATACCATCGGGCGGTCCTGCTCGTTTAAGACGCGGATCGCGGCGTCCGTGAATTCCTCCCAGCCGATATTCTTGTGGGAGTTGGCCGCATGGGCACGGACGGTCAGGACTGTGTTTAAGAGCATAACACCCTGATCTGCCCACTTCTTTAAATATCCATTGTTCGGGATATAGCAGCCGCAGTCCTCATGAAGTTCCTTATAGATATTGACCAGGGACGGCGGGATCTCCACCGACGGCTTTACGGAAAAGCTCAGTCCATGCGCCTGCCCCGGCTCGTGGTACGGGTCCTGTCCCAGGATCACTACTTTTACTTTTGAGAGCGGAGTAAACGCAAAGGCGTTGAAGATGTCATCCGGCGCCGGGTAGACTTCCTTTGTCTCGTACTCGCTCTTTACGGTCTCGTATAATTTCCTGTAATACGGCTTTTTGAATTCCCCGCTCATAGGGACCAACCAGTCATTTGCGATCGCAGCCATATTTCCTCCTTGTTGTATTTATTCGTAACGCTTCAGTACCTTCATAATTTTATGTTTTCTTACCGTCAACACAGCAAGTGCTCAAACCTCCTGAACAGTTACACTCTTTCTAAGAAATCATCCACTAATTTAAACGATACCTCCGCCACCGGACATGATTTCCCAGAAAGCTCTTCCGGCACCTGAGAAAAGATCTTGTGAACCCGGAACAGATACGCCTTATTGTTTAACATTGCTGTCTTCTCAAAGGGCCAGCGGATCAGGGACGGATCTTTATAGTTCTCACCAAGCTCCAGGAGCACCGTGTTCCGGTTCAGGGTGCAGGAGAGCCATAAGGTATAATGCTTCCACGCTTCTTCCGTAAAGGATACGCTATGGGGAACTGCCATATGACCGGCAGAAAAGCCCAGCCGGTCCGCATCCTCACCGGGCAGTGAAGTTATGATATAATAATCTTTTCCATCCAGAAAATTTTTTAACTTTTCGGCGGCATGAAGGACCTCTTCCTCCTCCGTGCCTTCTTTTTTCTTCCACTCAGAGCCGATCCCCACCAGGATCTTCTCTGCGGTTTCCAGTTTTTCCTTCAGGATCTTTTCTGCTTCTGTCTTTTCCAAGCTTTTCCTCCAATATTCTGCATAATTCGTTTTCGAACGTTAACATCATAACATAAATGGGGTCTGGATTCAACTGATCCCTCTTGTCCTTTGCTTTTCATTTTCTTAAGTTTTTCTGTCCGTGGCAGAATACGTTCCGCCGTTCTTGAATTCTTATGGCATGTCAGTGACATTCCAGAAGTGCCCTGCATAATTTTCCCCCGTATCTCTCATACTTTTTTTGCAGATGAATATCAGACAGATCCATGGCTGTTGTTTTTATCAGCTGTCTGAAGAAACTGCATGGCAATTATTATGGAAAGGATGGATCAATGATGGAAGAGCACTCAGTCAATCTTCTCCGCGAATGTGATTCTGGCTGCAAGATGGCGGCGGAAAGCCTGGAACAGATCCGGGATATGGTGTCGGATCAGGAGCTCTGGAAAGATATCACGGAAAGCTATGAAAAGCATCAGGAGCTGGATGCAAAGATCAAAAAGACCTTAAGCGCCATGGAGGAGGAGGGAAAAGAGCCGGGGAAAATGGCCTCCGCCTGGTCCTGGATGTCCACAGAAATGCGCATGATGGCAAAAGGCGGTGACAAAGAAGCCGCCAGTATTGTCACTGACGGCTGTAATATGGGGATCAAGACCATATGCGGTTATAAAAATCAGTATTCCGGTGCGTCAAAGGCTGTCATGGAGATCGCCGATGAGCTCACCGGGATGGAAGAAAATCTCCGGGACTGTATGAAGAAATTTCTATAACGGTTCAGCAGATCTCTTCCGCTTTCTTATCTTCCGGCCGGTGCCCCGCCACCGCCGGAAACTCCGAATATTTCACAAAGCCGATCTTTGCAATCAAGCACACGGTGGACCGGCTTGCAGAAAATGATTTTTCCGCCCGCGCCGATGTTCTTCGAAAGGAAGTCATCGCCAATGTCTCCCATGAGCTCCGCTCCCCACTTTCCGTGATCTCCGGCTACGCAGAACTTGTCCGGGACATTCACAGGAAAGATGAGGCGTCCAGAAACGAAGATGCGCGGCAGCCGCCGCGACTTACGGGATCCGGGTCCGCTTTGACGTTCCCAAAGAGTCCGTCTTCATATACGCCGCATGGGGACCGGGAGCGGCTATCCTCCCCCGGTCAGTCTGCCTGATGCTCTACCTCATAGGCATGTTCTTCCTTGATCTTTTTTAATGTCTCCGGATCACGGATCAGATCGAGGGCTGTAAAAGCAAGAACCTTTGCGCCAAGAAGGATAGAATCGAGTCCTTTCTGTGAGCATGCCGCCGCAACCATCTCCTTGCTGTGGCCCTTGATCGGCTCGTCGCTGATGTTGATGGTCGGCTGGATCGCCGGAACCACCTGGGAAACATTTCCGATATCTGTCGATCCCATAAGGCGCTCTCCTGCCGGATCTGCTGTCTCACCAAACAACTTCAGGTTTTTCTCATAAACCGCATCAAAGGATGGTGTTGGAACCATATTTTCTACCCAGTTCTGATACGGCTTCATGCTGCCCTTTGCGCCCATTGCCATCGCAGAAGCTTCCACGATCCGCTCTACCTTTGCGTAAACATCTTTTAAAGTGCTGGATGCAGCTGCTCTTAAGTAAAATTTTGCTGCCGCGTAATCCGGTACCGTATTCGGTGCCTGTCCGCCGTTTACGATGATCCCGTGGATCCGCACATCATCGCTCAGATGCTGGCGAAGAGCATTGATGGAGTTATAGGTCTGGATCAGCGCGTCCAGAGCGTTGATTCCCTGCTCCGGTGCCGCAGCCGCATGAGACGCCTTGCCCCAGAATTCGATATCGATCGGCACGCAGCCGAGTGTCTTCTCTGTCAGATGATGACCGACGCCCGGATGTGCGGAAAGAGCCGCATCGACGTCCTTGAAATATCCCTCACGGACGAAGCTTCCCTTCGCACTTCCGTTCTCTCCGCCTTCCTCTCCAGGTGTTCCGTAGAGGCGGACCTCTCCGCCGACCTCATCGATCACACTTTTTAACGCCGCAGCCGCCAGAGAAGAAGTTGCGCCAAACAGGTTATGTCCGCAGCCATGTCCAAGTCCTACAAGGGCATCATACTCCGCAAGGAAAACCATGACCGGACCCGGTTTCCCGGATTTAGACAACCAATGACTGTTGCTGTAATGGTAGATGTATTCCAAGGCAAAGCAAGGCAAGCATC
>ENA-ORCP01001964-ORCP01001964.1-human-gut-metagenome-genome-assembly--contig:-NODE-1964-length-16991-cov-4.529384_pt1 | contig 16991 bp, 13 predicted proteins | sample MGYA00242990_ERZ507991 | MGnify/ENA primary metagenome ERZ507991 (study PRJEB26167, sample SAMN06115496) | human gut metagenome | host: Homo sapiens | place: China:Henan | collected 2015-05-07... | reverse complement strand
TATTGCCCACTTTCCGATATGGAAAATGCACTCCTTTCCAATACCTTTTCACTATACTAAAAAACGGCGGAAGAAAACTTCCGCCGTTAATTAATTTTTTAAATCAAAGATCAAGCTAAATCAGCTATCTTCGCCCTGTGGGTAGCAACCGTAGATTGCGCCGTCCTTAGCGTCCTTCTTCTGCTGTGTAGGACCAACAGGAGATGTAAGAGCGAATGCCTTTGTCTGAGCTGTTGAATCAGAAGCCCAAGCTGCATATGATACAGAGTATGTAGCCTTGTTGAACCAAGCCTTACCCTTACCTGTGAAGTTTTCACCGAGGTAAGAGATAACGTCTGTCTTATCATCTGTTGGCTTGTTTGTTGTATCCCATGTGCAAGCGATCTTGTTGCCGCTGAGTTCAACAATTACTGTGTTGAGTGATGAACCAGTAGTACCGAAATCGTAGTTAGAAATACCGAGCTGTGTAAGTGTGGAAGAAATAGCTGTGTGAACCTGCTTAGCATTAGCGTTTGCAGAAGAGATTCTTGCATTTCTAACGTAACCGAGCATTGATGGTACGAGGATAGCAGCAAGAACACCGATGATTGCGATAACAACGATAAGTTCGATAAGGGTAAAGCCCTTCATCTTTGAATTTCTCATTTGGAAATTCCTCCTTTTCAATATTTAAAAAATTTTTCTATAAAAAGCGTAAGCCGCGCTTTTCCTGAATTATGCTGTGGTATATGAACCTGACGGAAGATCATCAAGCATCGGATATGCTCCGAAATATATACCGCTTTTTTTATAAATTGCCTTCTGGTCAAACAGATCTTTTACACCATAGAATCCGTTTGTTTCAACACCTGTTCCTGCCTGCTTATATTTTGTAAGGAATGTACAAAGCTTTGTAAAGCGTGTATCATCTGCTTCCTCATAAAATATAACAGATTCAACAGTATAGTTTGTATAGTCGATATAGACTTTACACATTCCCGTTACGTCTGCTGCGAGATTATCGCATACATACTTATCAAGGAATTTATACTGAGCAAGCAATCCAACGTTTGCACCCGATACAGCTTTTCCGTTTGAAAAATCCCAAACAGAGTTCGGAGCGTAATTCAAGCTTGCTACTGAACCGCTCGGATATTTTGCATCGATTTCAATTTGTTTGTCATTGACAAAGCTTCCGTTATTGAATCTGAGCGTCATTTCAGCATAACTTGGTGCAGTTGAAACAGTTGAAGTCATCATCTTAGCATCGAATCCGACACTGTCCTGCCTGATCTCCGCCTGTATCAGAGCGTTCTGAACGGCAGTATAAACAAGCTGTGCATTACTGTTTGCGGATTCAATTCTGCTGTCACGGACAAATCCCTGAATAGCAAGTGATGAAATTCCTGCAAGAATTGCGATTATCGCCATAACGATGATCAATTCTACCAATGTAAAACCTTTCAGCTTTTTATTTGCTGCAAGGCGGACGGAGCTTTTTTCTTCCAAATTCATCGGACTCCCCTCCTATAAGTTGTAACCAATTCACTTGGTTTTCCTTACTGACTATATTATATTACCTTAAAATCATTTTGTCAATAGAAAAATGAATTTTCATTCACTAATTTTGTGAGTTTGTTTATTTTTTCATTATACCTCTAATATTGTGATAGTTTTTTGTCATTTTGACTAAAATGTGTACAAGTGCAAGTAATATTATTCAAAGCTTAAACGTTGTCGTGCAAAATCAACATATTGTATTTTTTGTCATTATATTTTTTGTTTAATATCACAAATGCACAAATACACATCGTTATTTTTGTCAAAAGTCAAATTATGAACTCAAAACATACAAAAATTGTACTTTTATTGTTGCAATATAAAAATATCTTAACTTATCTCATCAATGTCGGAGCACCGCCGTTTGCTTTGAGATAACGTTCATATTCAGCAATATCAAGGCACTTTTCACGGGCAGCCATATCGGTGATAACACCTTCCTTAACATAACGTGCAAGCTCCTGATCGAGGCAGACCATTCCTTCCTTTTTACCTGTCTGGATAGCTGTCTGGATAAGATGAACCTTATTATCACGGACCATTGCCTTTACGGCGTCTGTTGCATTAAGTATTTCAACAGCTGCGATTCGTCCGTTGCCGTCTGCCTTAGGAATAAGCGTCTGAGCGATGATTCCGACGAGAACCGCTGCAAGCTGTGATCTGATCTGGTTTTGCTGATGCGCAGGGAAAACGTCGATGATACGGTTGATCGTATCTGCCGCACAGGTCGTATGAAGTGTTGACATAACGAGATGTCCTGTTTCAGCGGCTGTTACGGCTGCGTTGATAGTTTCAAAGTCACGCATTTCTCCGACGAGGATAACGTCAGGGTCTTCACGGAGTGCGGCACGAAGTGACATTGCAAAGCTTTCTACGTCGTCGCCGACTTCACGCTGGTTTACCATGCAGCGTTTATGCTCATGAACATATTCGATAGGGTCTTCTACTGTAATTATATGTGCTGAACGGCTGATATTTACATAGTCGATCATCGCTGCGAGAGTTGTTGATTTACCTGAACCTGTTGGACCTGTTACAAGTATAAGTCCACGTGGACGGAGTGCAAACTCGCCGAGAATTGGCGGCAGGTCAAGGTCAGCAAGTGTAGGAATATCATTTCTGAGAAGACGGATAGCTATTGCCGTATGTCCTTTCTGATGATATACGTTGACTCTGTGACGGTAGCCGCGTCTTGTTACATATGAAAAGTCGGTATCGACCTTGTTTTTGATATTTTCGAGGTTTCTGCCGCTTGTCATCTGTTCAACGATTTTCATTATACCCGCTTCTGTCATTTCGGGATAGGAGCTGAGCTTGCGAAGTGAGCCGTGAAGTCTTACAACAGGTGAGATCTTGTTTGTGAAGTGAACGTCGGAGCAGCCGAGTACACGGGCCTCATCAAGGATCTTGTCAATACTGATAAGCACCTTTTCCTGTGGTCTGTTTTCAATATCCATAGCAATAGTTTCCTTTCGGTGGTTTTATTTAAGCCAATGCGGCATAATTTATATTTATACAGCGTATGTTACACGAACAAGCTCTTCTATTGAAGTTTCGCCTGCCTGAACAAGCTCGGATACGTTATCACGAAGGAGCTTTGTACCCTGCTTCCTTGCAAGCTCTGAGATCTGGTCGATCTTACCGCCGTTAGCGATAAGACCTGTCATTTCCGATGTACAGGTAAGGATCTCGTGGATAGCGGTACGTCCTGTGTAGCCTGTGTTGTTGCACTTTGGACAGCCGCATGCGTCATAAATAGTAATTGACTCGGAAACACCCATAAGCTCATTTTCTTCAGGCGTTGACATTCTCGGAGTACGGCATTCATGGCATATCTTTTTAACAAGTCGCTGAGCAACGATACCGATAAGTGAAGTTGCGACCATGTACGGTGCAACACCCATATCTACCAGACGGGTAATTGTTGAAGCGGAGTCGTTTGTATGAAGTGTTGAAAGAACCATATGACCGGTGATAGCAGCTCTGATAGCGATCTCGGCTGTTTCCTGGTCACGCATTTCACCGATCATTACAATATCAGGGTCCTGACGGAGGATAGAACGAAGAGCAGCGGCAAAGGTCATACCTGCTTTTGCATTGACCTGACACTGATTGATACCTTCGATGTCTTTTTCGACAGGGTCTTCAACCGTAACTACGTTTACGTTTGGCTTAGCAAGCTCACCGAGAGCAGCATAAAGAGTTGTTGTTTTACCGGAACCGGTAGGACCTGTTACAAGGAGCACGCCCTGAGGTACTTTGATAAGCTTTGAAAATCTCTGGTAGTTGTAATCTGTCATACCAAGGTCAGTGATCTTACGGAGAGCAACGTTACCTGTTGAAAGAATACGGATAACGACCTTTTCACCGTTTACCATAGGAAGGTTAGATACACGGACGTCAAGAGTAGTTCCGTCAACGACCTGTGAGAAACGACCGTCCTGCGGCACACGCTTTTCTGCGATATTCATACCGCTTATGATCTTAAGACGTGTAACGAGAGCATTATGTACAACATTTGAAACGTTCATAAGCTCGATAAGGTCGCCGTTTACACGAATACGGATCCTTGTATAAGTCTTGAACGGTTCAATATGAATATCCGTTGCGTCCGCACGGAATGAGTTTTCAACAATAGTTGTTGCAAGCTTAACGATAGGAGCGTTATCGATTCTGTCTGCCGATTCCTCATCAATAGCATTAAGGTCATCATCTGTGAACTGGTTGTCGATACTGTCGAGGATAGATGATGTATTCTGCATTGAGTAGTTCTTACCGATAGCCTTTGTAATAGCAGCCTTTGTTGCAAGAACAGGAACAACGTCCATACCTGTTGTGACCTTGATATCTTCAAAAATATAGAAGTTTACAGGGTCATGGGTTGCAACAGTAAGTCTTTTGCCTGTTATCTTTATAGCAATAATAGTATGCTTTTTGGCAAGTGATTCAGGGATTTTTCTTACTGCTTCAACGTCGATGATCGTTTCAGGGTCATTAAGGTCAACGAACGGAACATTAAGCTTTTTTGCAAGTGCCTGTCCGAACTGAACATCTGTAACATAACCGAGTTCAATAACATAATCACCGAAATATTTGCCCGGTGTATTTTCTTCTTTTTTAACATCAAGGACGTGCTGAAGCTGTTGTTCAGTAATAATGCCTTCATTAACCATGTACTGACCAATAGGAATATTTTTCATTTGTTTGCCCCGTTTCTCCGCAGATAGTGAATTATCAGCAGCTGCAATGCTCGGCGGTACAATGCTGCCTGCTTTTATGACCTGCCGTAATAGGCAGCTCAAAATGATGTATGTACTGAGATAAATTGTACAAACTATTGTAATTGTAAAAAATATATGTTAAGATAAGAATATCGAATTTTCAAAGTAAAGGAGTAATACTGTATGGAATTTGAAACCCTATTTTACGCAGGGGTCTGCGTAATGGTATTTCTTTTTGGAATTTGCATAGGCAGCTTTCTGAATGTCTGTATCCTAAGACTGCCGAGGGGAGAATCTCTTACAAAAAGAAATTCACATTGTATGACCTGCGGTGCTGAGATCAAGCGATATGACCTTATCCCGCTTTTCAGCTGGATAATTCTCGGAGGAAAATGCCGAAACTGCAAAGCCCCCATCTCGCCGAGGTATTCGGTTGTTGAAGGACTGACAGGTGTGCTTTTCGTGCTGATGTTCATTAAATATGACATCATTGCCGACGGTATAATTTATCCTGCTCTGCTTTGTCTTTTCCTTGCAGGAGTTATCGTTATCGGATTTGAGGATTTTGACACACAGGAAATGTCCGTCTGTGTGCTTGTTTATTTAGGTATACTTGCATTTGTGACAAGAGTTCTTTCCGTTCTTCTGCCGACTGCATTAAGAGGAAACAGCGTGAACATTGTTGACGGACTTATCGGAATGTTCTCAGTAAGCCTGCCGCTTCTCATTATCGGATTTGTGATAACGCCCCTTGTTTACATACTCTTTATCAGCGAAGATCATAAGATGGTACGAAAGCTGAAAAAACGTCTTAAAAGAGAAAAATTAAGCGGACGTGAAAAAGAAAAGGTTGAAAATGCTCTTAATGAAAAGCTTGCCGCAGTAAAGGAACAAGGACCTGTATTCGGCTTTGGAATGGGTGATGTTGTCTTTATGGCAGCAGGCGGATTGATGCTCGGCTGGAAAGCAACGGTAGTTGCAATGTTCATAGCAATAATCCTTGGTGCAGTCGCTGCACTTGTTATAAAGCTCAGAGCAAGAAAGTCAGAAGAAGAAACAGACAATGCATTTGCATTCGGACCTTATCTTGCTATCGGACTTGCCGCTGCGGCTTATTACGGTACAGAAATTTTTGATATGTATTATACAGCAGTTACCGTTCCGCATATAATTTGATCTTTAGATATTTTACAGGGTGTGTACGTTGGTACGCACCCTGTATTTTTTTATCATTCAGTATAAATAATGTATACCAGAGTACCCTGTGTAGTTGTGCTTGTTCCTGCCTTGGTAATATCGGTCTTGTTGCCGCTTATTGATAAGTTGCGGCATACAACATCTCCCTCGGTAAGAACGTTTGACTGGCTTGTGATATTGTCTGTTGACGAGAAGCTATCCAAAGCATTCGGCAACAGGCTTGCAATGCTTACCTTTAATTCCGTGCCTGTCAATACGACATTTATGGAATAATTATACGAACCGTAGTAAGCATTTCCGAGAGCAAGCCTTCCCTGTGTCGTACCAGCCTTAGCCGCATCTTCGGTATAGCTCGTTACAGGAGCAACAAGAGCCTTGCTCTTAATAATTCTTCCATAGCACGTTTTATTATTGTAGGTATATGCAGTCTTATTGTCAATTGTAATTATTTTGATCTGAGAATCGTCTGTAATACCTGTTGCTGTTTTAAAATCATTTATTGCGCTTGTTAATGTTGTAGCACCTGCGTTCTGATTATATATGCCAAGGTTTGTTGCATACCTCAAACTCTCGGTAAGATACTGAACCATACCGTTCTGGGTATTTCGCTGTGATTCATAAAAAGTTGAGTCAAGATATGTTGAACGTATCGGCTTCATCATCTGCATAATTGCAGCCATCAGGACTGTCATAATAGCCATTACAATTATAAGCTCAATAAGAGTAAAGCCTTTAATTTTTTTCATAGCTGACCTCCTGTATTACTGATGCGGCTGAAGATATTTGTATCTGAGAAGATAGCTGTCTTCATCCTCGCCATTATATGCGGCATCGGAAGAACTTTTATCTGAGCTGTCACGGCTCAGGAGAACATACATATCTGTTTCAAGGCTGTATGTATTATTCAGATAAGTATATCCTGCGGACTGTGTCAGACCGCCAAGTGAAGTTCCCTTAAGCTGGATCGACATATAGTTGTCATTTGTTGCTGTGCTTGTTTTTGCCGGTGGTTTTGATGGATCGGCAGATGCTGCACCGGCAGCACCGCCGTAAAGCATGCTTACAGTATCATCTGCATCGGTTGAATAATTTTCAACATATTTCATCTGATATGCAAGACTTGTATTTGTAATATGATTTGACCTGTTGATTCGGCTTACATTTGCATATATCTGAGCCATAATAAGAGAGGCAATACCGAGAACAGCAAGAGCAACAAGACACTCAATCAAAGTAAATCCTTTAAATTTAAGTTTCATTACTATTCCTCCTTATCCTCTTGTATACTGAGCAGCACCCCAATTGAACTGAGGATCGCCTTCGTCCTTACCCTTATTTTCAGGATCAATGTAAGCAACACCGATGATATTTGAACCCATGTCGATCTTACCTGCGATAACCGAACCCATACAGAACATATATGTTGAACCGTTGTCAATGTCATTATAAGTCCATCTTACTGACTGGCTCGGAGCTGTATTGACATGGATCGTGGCAAGAGGTGCATAAATGTAACCTACAAGCTGTGTATACTGGTCGGTTTCCCATTTGCCGCTGCCTTCGATATAATATGTGATCTTAGGAGCAGCTTCAGGAATGGCCGCTGCATTACCGAATGAAATAGCTTTACCGTCCTTGATCTTATCATATATTGATCGGTTATACACCTTCATTCCCCAGTAATAGTCCATATTGCGTGTGCCTGTCGGGGTATTGCTGTCATAAGCATAGAAATTTACTGTTGTATCATCTTCTACAATTATCTGACCCTTATAGCCGCCGGCAGCAAGATAAAGATTAACTGTTCCGCCGCCTTCAATTCTGAAGTCATAGCCCTGGCTTATATCTACCGCTCCGGTAGGTACAAGGTAGTAGTCTGTTTCTGTACCGGGTGCGGAGCTTATCTTATCGGTATATGTACCGCCAATGGAAATACATTTTATACCATACATATCATGCGCCGCAGTTACAGAAGTATAACCGAAAGGAACGAAGCTCTTTACTGTGTATGTACCGTTTTTAAGGTCATCAGCAGATGAACCTGCCTTTTCCTCGGCTGTTATAGGAACATAACTGCCTGCAGCGACCTGAAGATTCTTTGGGCTTTCAGCAGAAGCTGCATCAATTTTATAATATGAATAGTATTCGCTGAGAACTGTCGGAGAATCTATTGTAAGAGGTGTAGCAGCCTTGCAGAGTGTAGTACCGCTGAGAGATGGAAGAACAAGTGTAACCTCTTCCTTGTATTCCTCTTTTCTCAAAGCAGCACTTGTATCCGCATCGACCTTAGGTGGATTTTCAGTCTGCTTCATATCAAGCTCATCCCAATTAAATGTGCTTGTAATATGGAATGAAGAATCATTTGCAGCTACTGTTACTCCGTCAGACTTACAGATACCTGCTGTTGTAAGAATAGTAACTCCGGCAGGAAGGCTTACATTGTTGCTTGCATCAAACCAACCGTCATTTACGATAGCCTTGCCTTCAATATAGTATGTACCGGACTGGATACCGTTTCCGATAAGGTTGCCCTTGATGTATGCTGTACCGCTTAACTGTACGTTTGTATTTGTAGAGAGATCAACGTTGCCGAGAGAATAAATGTCGCCGTTAAATTTAAAATCGTTAGTGATTCCCTTTATACCATGGGTTATAAGGTCGATCTTTTCACCGGCAGTACCCGATGGACCGCCGCCCCATGTAAGACCGTTTGAACCTGAATGTGTTACAGAACTTCCGGTCATACCGTTTACATAAACATAAGGTCTTTGATCGCCTACATTAAATACACCGAGAGTTTTTACAGGAGGTGAGTTTTCCCATGTAAGATCTCCGCCGACATACATTTTTTCACCCTTGCCCAAAGGCATTGATGAACCGCCGTTGCCGTTATGATAATCCTTTTCCGCAAAAACGCCGCCGTAAAGTCCGCCTGTATTTGCAGGAGCAATATTATCTCTTGTGGAGCTTCCGCCGAGGATAGTCATATTGTTAAAATCCAAGCTGCCCAAAGATGTCATAGCGTTGCCGCCCTCAACAGGGATAGGATCCTTAGTGTCGTGAACAAGTACCGCAGTACCTTCAACACCCATAAATTCAACTGTTGAAGTGATCTTTATGCGCATATTGTCCTTTGAACGTGAGCCTGCTGCAATAGAAGCCTGAACTTCGGATTTTTTTGGAGTTGATGTTTCATCAACAGCAGCTTCCATATCAGCAACAGTATAACCCGCCTGATTATCAAAGGTTCTGTCGAGAACTTCAATTCTTATAGTTGCGACCTGATTGCTTCCGTCTGTATCAACGATTTTTCCGTAGTTATCGCTTGTGCTTGTTACAGCAGGAAGTGTTACCTGATATTCAATATATGTAATAGGCTGACCTGTTACACTCTTGTATACGGTAAAGTTATTGTCCTCATTTGCATCAGAAAACGTTCCGTCACCGCTTACAGGGTTAATAAAGTAAGCTTTATTGGGCGAATGATTTGTTTCAAAATCTATACCGCTCTGAGCAGTAATTTTATAAAGCTCCATTTCAAGAGCTTTACCCTGTTTTACATTAATGGTTTTTGATGTACCTGTGCTGTCTGTGTAGGTATATGTAACATTTGTACCACTTGAATTATATGCGTAGTGTGTCGAGTCACCGAGCATTCCGACATATATATCCAAAGCAGAACGAGCCGTATAATAAGCCTGATTTTCTTCAAACTTTGTATAGGTTCTGTTCTTTGCTGTTGAAACGACCGTAAGCGTTGCCATCAGCATAATGATAAGCACGAACATAACGGTAACAACCATTATAAGAACCGCACCGCTGAGCCTTTTCGGAGCTTTTGCGGTTTGATTTGTCTTTGCCATTTTACCCACCCTTTCTAAAGAATCTCTATTTAATGTTGCCTTATATTCTTCTTTAAAATATTTTCCAAGGGGATCTTTTTCTTTTAGACCATAGATTTTTTACCGCACGCCGATGAAGTATAAATTTGCTCGCTTCATCGGCAAACGGTAAGCATTTTTATTACTATTTTATGCTGCAGGTTCTTCTGTTGTTTCCTCAACAGGGACAATTTCAACTGTATCGTTTTCTTCCATTATCTTGTCAACGTTAAGAGGCATGATCGAATAGAGTACCATATCAATCGAGCCTTCCGCCTCAGTAGCACCTTCTGTCGCTTCACCTGAAGATACCGCAAGTATTGACATTGTTCTTTCATCATCAGCAACTGCATCAACAAACTTGAATAAATTTGTAAGAGCAAATGAATCTGTATATCCAACTGTTATATTTGTCACACCTATAACAATGCTGTCGCCTGTTTCGGCTGCGACCTTATTGTAAAGATCATAAACCGCCTGAGGAAGTTCATTGTAAAGGTCTGCCTGCATAAGAAGATCATACGCATAAGCGTTCTTAACAGGAACCATATATTCACTTACCTGGCTGCCTGTTGTGTATGTAGTTAAAATAGAACGCACATCAACGCCTGCGCTGTCAAGCATATCGTGAATGATCTGCTCATACTGGTAAGGACCCTGTTCAAATTTATAAGCATCCTTTTCCTCACCGTTCACATCAACTGTGATCTTATCATCTTCATTTACAGCAGAGAAGAAATACGACTGTACATCATTAACACCGTCTGCGGAAGCCTTAAGCTGTTCAACAAGCTCAGGAAGAGTATTTATCTTTGCTTCAACATCAGCTTTTTCAGACTGCTTGATCTCAAGTGAAGATTTTGCAAGGTTCATACTGTTATACTTAGGCTTGATGAAGAGGAAAAAGCCTGCTATAAGAATAATTACTACAATAGCACAAATAAAAATAACTTTATCTCTGTATGAAAGCTTCATAATTATTCAGCCTCCTTTTCTGCTGTATCTTCGCTGACCTCAGGTTCAACTTTTCTCATATCAAAGCTTATTGTGAAGGCATACTTTCCTGCACCTGTTTCCTGATTGTCCTCATACGAGAATCCTGTATATGTAATGTTATCGAAAATATCCTGTTTAACGAAGTTTTCAACAACCTTTGCAGGATCATGATTGTTTGTAGCTGCCGCTGTTACTGTAAATGCACCTGAACCGTAGGAATATTTTGTAACGGTTGCTGTTGTGCCATTAAAGTTAGCATCAATATCATCAAGCACCTTTGAACTGAGAACAGGCTGTGTATCAAAAATATACTTTGCCTTTTCAACGCCTGATTTAAAGCTGTTCACCTTGTCGATCTTAGCCTGCATAGCGTCAACTGCGGCTGTGCGCTGCGCTGTTTCAGGGCTGTCGAGCCATGTCTGTATCTCAGCCGTATCAGCTTCATACTGGCTCTTTGTGATGTTAAAGAATATTGTAACACCTGCAACGATAGCAACAGAAACAAGTGCTGCAACAGCAACATTGATAACGAATGATGCGCCTGCGCTTGAACGTCCTACAGCTGCGTCAACTTCAAGAAGGTTGATACGTTCGGAATCCTTATTGCTTCTGAACATAGCACCGATTGCATTTGCATATGCCTGGAACTCAAAGTTTTCATATCCGCCGATATTATTCGGAACGCCTAAAAGGCTTGTTGTAATATCCATCTGCTCAAGAGCGTTTGTAAGACGGATATATTCAGATGTATCACCGTAGAATACAACGTTCTGGATAGGATTATCACCGTTTCTTGATTTCTGGAACTGGAACATTCTGAAGATGTTTTCATTTACAGCTTCATAAATGTAGTCAGGAGAGTTATCATAGTCAACAGGATCGATAGACGCAAAACGTGAGAATGTAAGCTGATTATTCTCATAGAGGTTAAGGCTTACGAAGTTAGGGTCGATCTGAACAAGGAGCATAGGCATTTTTGCCTTCATTCTCGGGTCGCTGAGAATGATTCTTGTAATTGTGTTGCAGGCAACGGCAACGGAACGGAGTCCGATACCGAGCATTGAAAACACCTTTCTGAAGCAGTCAACGACTTCAAAAGGACAAGCTGTTGCAAGAATTTTAAGAGCAGGAACACCGTCTTCTTCAATTTCACCCGCAATAGTGTAGGAAATCGAATAGTCATCGGCAATACCCATTGTATGCTGCATCTGGTTCTGTACCATTGAAAGCAGCTGAGCACCCTTTGCTTTAGGAATATGGAGTTCCTTAAAGATCACGAGATTTGATGAAATACTGATAACGGCTTCTTTGTCAGCCATTCTCTTGGATTTAAGTTCATCATTGATGATTGTTGCCATTTTAGGAATATCTTTTATATGACCATTAACGATCAGACCTTCGTTAAGATCGATGGTAGAAGCTGCAGCGACTTTTATCTTGTCGTGTGCTTCGGTACCACGAATAATGCGAATGTGTCTGTCTGTAATATCAAATGAAAGCATACTCGTCACCTCACTAAATTATTTAAAAATCAATTTTTTTCACGCACATTTTTACGCAACGTTTTCCATAGAGTTGTAAATTGCCGGAAGGATACCTGCGATAACAAGACCGATAGCAGCACCCATTACAATGATCATGACAGGCTCGATCATACCAACAAGACGCTGGATAGCTGAGTCTGATTCATCTTCATAGAAGTCGGCAGATTTTTCAAGGATAGTATCAAGAGCACCTGACTCTTCACCTACATAGATGATAGAGCAGAACATTGATTCAAAAATACCTGTTCTCTGAACGGAAACCGAAAGCTGTTCACCCTGTTTAACTTCATCAACAACGGTTTCAAATGCTTTTTCAATATAATCGTTGTTAAGGATAGCAGCGGAACGCTGGAGCGATTCAACCATTGGGATACCGGAAGAATACAGAGAAGAAAGAGTTCTCGCAAATTTACCTGTATAAACCTTTACAACAAGCTTGCCGAATCCTGGACCTTTACATTTAAGCTTATCGAATTTGTAATGAACACTCGGTATCTTGAGAAGATATTTAATAAGAAAGATAAGACCGAGAACAACGCCCAGGTATATGTACCAGTAGCCGGTAAGGCTGTCGGAGAATGCAAACAGAGCACCTGTCAGACCCTTCATATCCTTTTCAGTCATCATATCCTTAAATGTAGGCATGATGAATGTGAACAAGCCTATTACGATAAGAACGCAGAGCACAGCAAGGATAATAGGATACATCATAGCACCCTTTATTTTGTTGTTGAGCTTGTTTTCCTTCGCATAGTTGTCCTCAAGACGTTTTGCAATAACGTCAAGACTACCCGATGTTTCGCCTGCCTGCACCATAGAGATCATAAAGTTCGGGAAAGCACCCTGCTGCATTTTCAATGCATCAGAAAAAGACTGACCCTTCTGAACTTCCTCATAGATCTCACGGAATATCTGCTTCTGAGCTTTCTTTTCCTGCTCTTTGTAGAGAATATCCAGTGCCTTAACGAGAGTAAGTCCCGATGTCAGCATTGCGCTGAGCTGACGGCAGTTATACGCCAGTTCTTTTGTTGTAAACTTATGAAGAGTGTTGGTGGTTTTTGAAGAAGCTTCCTTGTAGCTGGAACAGAAAAGTCCCTTTTCATTGATCTTCTCCAAAAAGTCATTTACATCTTCCGCAGTCATTCTGGCATTCTTGACTTTGTTGCCCTGAACGTCAGTTGCGGTATAGATAAATGTCTTCATAGAATGGTTGACACCTCCGATATGGAATAATAGTGTAGTGATTTAGGCATACTTTACCTACAATACTATAAGCTATTATAACATTTTAGTTACAAATTAGCAATATGTTATTTTTAACAAAATGTCCGAATATATTGCACGATTATTACAAATTGCAGCATCAAAATAAAGTCCGGTTGCATATTTTAAATAACTGCAGGGAAACATCTGTTAAGCACATATTAAAAAATATCGTTATCTTTTTATCTCTTCCAATAATTTCAAAGCATTCTTAAAGAATATTTTTTCTCTTTCTTCATCGGTCAGAGAAAGTCTGTTTATAAGTGATTTTTCAGCTGTTGACGGGTGCCAAGGACAGTCGGAGGCAAAAAGTATCCTGTCCGCACCGTGATTTTTTATAATGCGCTCCGCCTGCTCATCGGGGATATGTCCCTCAATAAAAGCGGTATCCATATAAATATCCTCGCCTACAAGATATTTTTCAACATCGTCCCAACATTCATTGCCGCCGAGATGGGCAAGTATCATAGTCATTTCGGGGACAGCCTTATGCACCTTTGCGCTCATCTGAGGTGTGCAGTGTATACAGTCCATTGAAAGAGCGTCCAGACCTGCATGAAAAATAACAGGCAGTCCAAGCTCAGCGCACTTTCGGTACAAAGGGAACAGCCTTTCATCGTCAGCAAAAAATCCCTGATAGTCAGGGTGAAGCTTTATGCCTTTAAGACCAAGTGCCTTTATGCGTTCAAGCTCATCAAAAGCGTCCTCAGCATCGGGGTGGACCGTACCGAAAAAGTAAAGCTTATCGGACATTGCCGACGCCGCCCAATCGTTTATGGTTTTCTGCTGAGATGGTTTTGTTGCTATCGGAAGAACAACGGCACGGTCAACCTCCCACTCATCAAGCTTCTCAAGCAGTTCCCCTACCGTTCCTCTTGTAACAGGCGGTGTTGGGTCGGGATAGCCTGAAGTCATCATAGTATTTTCAAGCTTTGCAATAGCTCTGTCCGCAATTGCGTCAACGAATGCATGGGTGTGAAAATCAATATACATCATAATAATACCATATATAATAGTATATGGCTTCCTCCTTTAAAATAATTATCCGATATTCAATTTTACTATTACTTTTTCAGTATGTCAATCAGCATTAGGTTTGCATATGCTTACTATATTGCATATTATTCCATTCGGTCGACAATTTTGCAGTTTGTTAGCCTTGACACTTCATTTTCACTTGCATTTTATGCCTCATAGAATGATTTGCTAAAAAAAATTGATTATTTTTAAAAAACCACTTGCAAAATCTGATTTTATGGTGTATACTGAATTTATTGACGGTCAGGGAACGGATCAAGTCCGAAGCCGTCCGGGAAGTTTAAGGTCAAAAAAGCCTTATAAACCTAAAAAAATTAATTTGGGAGGGCCTTTATCATGGCATTTAAAAATGAGTATCTCCAGAAGGTGTACGCTAAGGTTGAACAGCGCAATCCGGGTGAAAAGGAATTTTTACAGGCAGTAAGAGAAGTTCTTGAATCTTTTGAACCTGTTGTTGAAAAGGATAAGTCCTTTGAAACAAACGGCATTATCGACAGGATCGTTGAACCTGAAAGATTTATCCAGTTCAGAGTTTCATGGATCGATGACAACGGCAACGTTCAGGTCAACCGTGGCTACCGCTGCCAGTTCAACTCTGCTATCGGACCATACAAGGGCGGTTTAAGACTTCACCCATCAGTATGCGCATCCGTTATCAAGTTCCTCGGCTTCGAGCAGATCTTCAAGAACAGCCTTACAGGTCTTCCTATGGGCGGCGGCAAGGGCGGCTCAGACTTCGACCCTAAGGGCAAATCAGACAGAGAAGTTATGGCATTCTGCCAGAGCTTTATGACAGAGCTTTCCAAGCACATCGGTGCTGATACAGACGTTCCTGCAGGCGACATCGGTACAGGTGCCCGTGAGATCGGTTATATGTTCGGTCAGTACAAGAGACTCCGCAATGAATTTACAGGTGTTCTCACAGGCAAGGGTCTTTCCTACGGCGGCTCACTTGCAAGAACAGAAGCAACAGGCTATGGTCTTTGCTACTTCACAGAAGAAATGCTCAGCTGCATGAAGAATGACAGCTTCAAGGGCAAGACAGTTGTTATCTCCGGTTCAGGCAACGTTGCTATCTACGCTACACAGAAGGCAACAGAGCTTGGCGGTAAGGTAGTTGCACTCTCCGACTCTAACGGCTATATCCACGATCCTGACGGAATCGAGCTTGACCTTGTTAAGCAGATCAAGGAAGTTGAAAGAGGCAGAATCAAGGAATATATCGGCAGAACAAGCCATAAGAACGCTACATATACAGAAGGCTGCAAGGGCATCTGGACGATCAAGTGTGACGTTGCTCTTCCATGCGCAACACAGAACGAAATTGACGGCGAATCCGCTGCTATCCTCGTTAAGAACGGTGTAATGGCAGTTGCAGAAGGTGCTAATATGCCATCTACACCTGAAGCTATCGAAACATTCCTCAATGCAGGAATCCTCTTCGGACCTGCAAAGGCAGCAAACGCAGGCGGTGTTGCAACATCAGGTCTTGAAATGTCACAGAACAGCGAAAGACTTTCATGGACATTTGAAGAAGTTGACGCTAAGCTCAAGGGAATTATGGTAAACATTTTCCACAATGCATACAATGCATCTAAGGAATACGGTCACGAAGGCAACCTCGTAATGGGTGCTAACATTGCAGGCTTCCTCAAGGTAGCTGACGCAATGAAGTGGCAGGGCGTTGCATATTAATCAATATCAATATAATTCTCAAAGGCTGCTGCAGTTTTCTGCGGCGGCCTTTTTTTAAATTAAGAATTAAAAATTAAAAATTAAGAATTATAGTGGTTTATACTTTGGCTTCATAAATGATAGATAGCACAGGTTTTTAGTTTTTATTTTTTTGGGGGGGGGCGGCGGTTTAAGTTTTGCTGTAAGCTGTAAAAAACGTTTCCGCCGCGGTCGTTCGTTCTGTTTTGAGCTGTTACAAATTTTTGTGCGTATATCCCCAAAATGCGCTGAAATTTCGTATAGAACGGTTTTCCCATCCCGCCGATAACGAACGAAACAACATTAAAAAGCGCATCTTGTATGGTATTATCCTATATTCAACCGCTCCGTTCAGCAAAAATAAAAAAGCCACTTGACATAAAGCCATAGTGACTGTATAATATAAATAGAGGGTACGCCGTAAGCGGTCGCTCCCAATTAGATGTTAAAAAATAGCCGTCCAAGTTGTGAGCTAGGGGCGGTTATTTCTTTTTATTGTTAAAATTCTGCACTACCTGTATTACAGAGCAAAGCATAAGTACGAATGTGAAAATTTCCATTATACCCATTTAACAACATCTCCCTTCCGGGAGCGAGAT
>ENA-ORCP01001959-ORCP01001959.1-human-gut-metagenome-genome-assembly--contig:-NODE-1959-length-17043-cov-4.150654_pt1 | contig 17043 bp, 10 predicted proteins | sample MGYA00242990_ERZ507991 | MGnify/ENA primary metagenome ERZ507991 (study PRJEB26167, sample SAMN06115496) | human gut metagenome | host: Homo sapiens | place: China:Henan | collected 2015-05-07... | reverse complement strand
TTACAGTAAAAAGCTCCTGCTGCCTTGGCCAATCAGGACAGCGCTTACTGTTGGACGTTCTATAAAGTATATTGGAACCGGGTTGGTTGTATGTGCCGTATGAGGTGCCTTTGTCTTGTAATCAATCATCTGCTCTGCATTTCCGTGGTCTGCACAGATAAAGAGCACGCCATCTACTTCCTTGATTGCCTCTACAGCAGTTCCTACACACTGGTCAACTGTCTCAACAGCCTTTACAGCAGCAGGGATCACACCAGTATGTCCTACCATGTCCGGGTTTGCAAAATTGATGATAATCACATCATACTTACCGGAACGGATGGCTGCATTCAGCTTCTCAGATACTTCCGGTGCACTCATCTCTGGCTGCAGATCGTAAGTTGCAACAGCTGGAGACTTTACAAGTACTCTGTCCTCATCCTTGTTTGGCTCTTCAACACCACCGTTGAAGAAGAATGTAACATGTGCATATTTCTCTGTCTCAGCGGTACGAAGCTGCTTCAAACCATTTGCAGCAAGATACTCTCCAAGTGTATTCTTGATCTCCTGCTTCTTGAAAGCGATAATCTTGTTCGGGATAGACTCATCGTAATCCTTGAAGCATACATATGTTAGTGGCAGCTTTCCACCTTTCCGCTCAAATCCTGTAAACTCATCTGCACAGAATGCTCTTGTGATCTCACGTGCACGGTCTGGACGGAAGTTAAAGAAGATAACGGAATCGTTTGCCTTTACGGTTGCAACCGGCTTTCCATCTGCCTCGATAACAGTAGGAAGAACAAACTCATCTGTCTTATCATTTGCATAAGAATCTGCAACTGCCTGTACTGGATCTGCAGCCTTTACGCCCTCGCCATATACCATAGCTGCATAAGCTTTCTCTACACGATCCCAGTTGTTATCACGATCCATTGCATAGTAACGACCGGAAATACTTGCGACCTTACCGACTCCGATCTCCTGCATCTTATCAACGAGCGCTGCAACATAATCCTTACCAGATGCTGGAGGTGTATCTCTACCATCTAAGAATGGATGTACATATACGCGATCAAAGCCCTGCTTCTTGCAAAGCTCTAAGATACCATACAGATGTGTATTGTGGCTGTGTACACCGCCATCGGAAAGAAGTCCCCACAGATGAAGATCTGAATTGTTCTTCTTGCAGTTCTCAATCGCCTCAAGCATTGCTTCGTTCTCGAAGAAATCGCCATCCTCGATTGCCTTTGTGATCGATGTCAGATCCTGATAAATAATTCTTCCGGCGCCAATATTCATATGACCAACCTCAGAGTTACCCATCTGTCCGTCTGGAAGTCCAACTGCAAGTCCGGAAGCATTTCCTCTTACATATGGACACTCTGCCATCAGCTTATCCATCACAGGTGTGTTTGCCATGTAAATTGCATTACCTTCTGTCTTGTCTGTAATGCCATAGCCATCAAGTACCATCAATACAACTGGTTTCTTACTCATTGTTTATCTCCTTTAATTTATAATAATTTATTCTTTGTAATTTCCTGTTTGATTATATACAGTTATACACTTTTTTTCAAGATTTTATCGTAGAGATTTCTCCCTGATTTATTTTTTTATGTATGCCTGTGTTTTCACACTGGTAATACCCTGATAGCGCATCGCTGGTGCCTTACCATTCTTTGGCACAAGAACAATCTGGATGCCTTCGAGACGTTTTGCAAGACCTGCGGTTCCAGCAGCCTCACCATTCTTTGCCCAGCCAAGCCAGCCAAAGCTCTGTGCATGTACACGATAATATACATCATAATGCTCTGCCATCTCGCCAGTCAGTGCGATACGGATTGCTTCGAGACGCTTCGCCTCTCCACTTGTACCAGACATAACGCCATTGCGTTTCCATGTATTTGGATCGTTCTCATTTCCCTGCCAGCCATAAGACTGTACATGTGTCGTATAGACAATGCTGCCGCTGTATGTCTGGTTTGTTAGCTTGATATTGATACCTTCGAGACGCTTTGCTAATCCAGAAGTACCACTCATCTGTCCATTATACTTCCAGCCCTGCCAGCCGAAGCTCTGTACATGTGTACGGTACGCAACATTGATTGCGTTCTCACCGACCACAGACGGATTCGTGTTGGATGTCGCCGGATTGCCGACAACCGGTGAAGATCCAGCCTTTGCAATATAGCTTGCTAACTGTTTTGTAACATTCACACCCTTGAAGTTTGCGCCCGGTGCAGATTCACCCTTCTTTACAACTACAATCTGGATGCCTTCCAGACGTTTTGCATAGCCTGCTGTTCCAGATGGTGCGCCATTCTTCGCCCAGCCGAGCCATCCGTAAGACTGTGCGTGCACTCTGTAATACACATCATATTTATCCTTATCTGCGCCTGTAAGCTGAATCTTGATTGCTTCGAGTCTCTTTGCTTCCCCCTCAGTTCCGTTCATCTCACCATTTGCAGACCAAGGCAGCCAGCCGTAACTCTGACAATGCGTCGTGTACTGAATACCGAGCTTGGCTATCTTTCCTGCTTCCGCAGAATTTACAACAATATTGATACCTTCAAGTCTCTTTGCCTTTCCGCTTGTACCTGACATAGTACCATTGGATTTCCATGTCTTGATATCGTTCTCTTTTCCTTCCCAGCCAAATGTCTGTACATGCGTACGGTAGGAAACTGTAATATTCGGAGCTGTTGTAGTTGTGCCTGTATTTCCACCTGTATTGCTTCCGGTGTTACCACCTGTGGAACCACCAGTATTCCCTCCTGTACTTCCATCAGTAGAGTCTCCAGTATTACCGCCTGTGGAGCCGCCGGCATTTCCACCTGTATTTCCTCCAGTGTTACCACCAGTCGAACCACCGGTTGTCTCTTTGACTGTGGTAACGGTGAGTCCTGCGCTCTTATCGCTTTCCAGCCAATACCCCTTTGCCACCTTCTTTACATAAAATGTATAAGCTGTATTTGCTGTAAGTCCTGTAAATACATTGCTATCCTGCCAGTTCACACCATCTTTGGAGTATTTGCAGCCAGCAACACTGTTCAATGTAACAGATGTCGTTGTCTTAGATGCAAGTGTTGGAGCTGACGGTGTTTCATATTCCTTATACACGGAAAGCTTAACAGTATCTTTGTATCCGCCCGATTTTGTTGTCACAGAAATCTCTGTATATCCAGGTGCAACCGCCGTAAGAACGCCGGTTGTCGCATCGATTTTAGCAACCTCCGGATTGGAAGAGGTATATGTAATCGTCTTATCTGTCGCATTGGCAGGGGAAACCGTTGCCGGGAAGCTCCATGAAACAGCATCTCCGATCGTTATAGATTTCTCGGAAGGCTGATTGTCAAACCGAACCCCTGTTACTTCTACAATCTTCTCTCCTTCCTGTGCGGTCTTTACTTTGATCGTTACAATCTCGCCCGTGCGAATGTTGTTATCTGCATCGGCTTTTACACGGATTTCAAATGTATATTCTGTATTCGGATCTAATCCCTCAAATACGTTGCTATCCTGCCATGTTCCATTTGGAGCAATGCGATACTCACAGTCGTCATATGGTGTTAACGTGATCGTATTTGTCGTCGGTGTCTCACTTGTGCTTGGTGCCTGTGTTGGAGCCTCTGGTGTCTTCCACACCGTAACTACACAGGTTGCTTTCACATCTGATGTGCTTCCGTTTGCTTTTGCTGTGATTGTTGCAGAACCTGCGCCAACCGCGGTTACCTTACCAGAAGCATTCACAGTTGCAACCTTGTTGTTCGAAGAACTCCATGTCACGCTCTTATCTGTTGCATCATCCGGTGATACAGTTGCAACAAGGGTTGTCTCTGTCACAGGATTTGTTCCTCCAATCTCGAAGCTCAGCGTGTCTTTATTCAAAGCAACACCTGTTGCTGCAACCTCCTTCGGTACATCAGGTGTGGAACTGCCACCGGATGAAAGATTTTTGTCTATATACTGATGTTCGGTATCGGATGTGTATTTTTCATAGATTGCAGCTGCTGCAGCAACCAGAGTCGCGTTATAATCTATGGCTACCTCATTACATACATAATCGCTTGCAGAATCAACATAGGAACCATCGATTTTCTGTCCGCCAACCAAAGCACCGATTAACATGTTTTTCTGAGCAGTTGTTCCCTGATCTTTACCAGTATATCCGGAAGCCGCTCTATGATGCGGGTATTTTGGTCCATACGCATTATATCCGATGACAAAACATTGCTTTGCTGCATTGTTACCAAGCAGATATTTCATCTGTCCCTCTGACCAGCCTCGATATGTTTCTATTGACGTCATCTTATCATACAATAATCCTGTGTACTGCATAGATGTGTTATAACGGGCAGAACCCCAATTGCTGACACATCGATAGCCACCATAGGTACTATTGCCATCTGAAATTCCCATAAGCGATGCTATTTTACTGGAATTCCCATCGTAATAAGCCACTGCCGGACCGACATTGTCCCAGCCAAGCGGCCAATATGGTTTCATAGCTGCATCTGCATTTTTATACTGATTATATTCAGACAGATAACTTGTGTTTCCGGTAATCTGATACAACAACAGCGCTGCCAGACAATAATCATCTTCCCAGTTAGAAGATACATAAAAGCTACCAGACGTTGTACCAACAGACTTATTGTGATTTTTTGCATATGCAAAAAGCATTTCTGCTGTCTTTAAATATTTGTCGCCGCCAAAGTTTTTATACTGCATGGCAAGTGCGGCTGCGGATAATGATACCACATCAGTATGTGGTGCAGAATCGCTGGAGAAATATGCCGTACGATTGCTCTGTGGCTGAGCTTCCGGCGCTCCCCAATATCCATGATCGTAACCACCGCCACCATTTCCAACCTGTACACAGTACGCTTCCACAGAAGTTCCTGCACTGTTTAATACAGCACATTTAGTCAGATAATCCGCAAAATGTGTCGTGATTGTCTGCAAATGATTCGTCTGTCCCGATGCCACATATGCAGATTTGTTCGTATTATAGCTCATACCAAGCACAAATGCCGCATATGCTTCTGGAAGACCAAACTTTACATGATCGCCCGCGTCATGGAATCCGCCAGTCAAATCTACCGTAACAGTACTTCCATCGGTTCTTGTATAAGAATACTTATCATAGGTGTGGCAATTTCCTCTCCAGTCAAGCAGAGACTTTGTTCCTACCTCATCGCCACACATATTTGCATCATAAAAATACAAAGAGTACTGAAGCAGCTTTGCATAGTTGTAATCAATATCTGAATAATTGTAATCTGTTACATTTCCGGCAGGAATTGTGACTGTACCAGAGCCGCCAGAACTTCCACCAGAACCACCAGATGAGGTAGAATCTGTCGAGAACTTCACAGAATTGATCTGGTATGTAACAGTAGAACCTTCCTGCAGGTTTGTAAACTGCACGCCGATTTTACCAACTTCTGTGCTATTTCCCCAATCCAGACTTGAGAGATCCATGCTCATTTCCATCGTTCCTGATGTTGTCAAGTTTACATAATTCCCCTGATTCCATTTCCAGTCCTTTGACATGAACATCATCATAGCTCCCGGCGTACCCGTTGTACCCGCAGTGAAGTTTGAAACTGACAGACTCATGCTCAAACTCTTAATTCCCTTTGCTTCCCATTCGGATTTTTCATCCATATCCGCTGGCAAGCTCAGTAGAAGCTCGGAGATCATAATCCCTTTGTTTTCGCCATTGTCTTTTGCAGCCTCTGTTTTTCCACTCATCGTAATATACGATGATAAATCCATTTCCGTTGCTGCCTGTGGTGTCAACGTTGGAATCGTTACCCCTGTTATCATGAATAACAGAGCAAATACAACTGCAAACACCCTCCTTGTCATTCGTTTTTTGCTCATTTGAACCCTCCTCTTAATGTTTTAATTGTTCTTTTTATCTTGCACGAGCAGTAACTGTGCCCGCAACTTTTCAATTTCTGCCTCCGATCATTTTCTTCATACAATCCATTATAATCGACACCTGGCTTATGTTCAATCAATGAATTTTACATATAGGTTATTTGTAGTACTCTCCCAGACTGATTCCATTGATGCCAAGCGGAATCGCATGATCAAGTCCGATGAACTTCTCACCGTTGTTCCAGAGAACTTCCTTGACAAATGCATACTTTTCCTCGTCCCATGTTGTGAAATCATCTAAAACCATGCCTCCGGTATCCCCAGAGTTCGCATTGAAGCACCAGAAGGTATGATTCAGTCTATTCTTCTGTATGAGTTCGCGCATATAGGTCATCCAGATGATGTTCGGTTCCGTCATAAATCCGCCCCACTCACCGATCAGAAGCGGTGCAATATTATCCTCATGGATATAAAACCAGTTATCGTGCCAGCAGTCTTTCATCAGGCTGTCATAGGTATAACTGCCCTGAAACCAAGGCTGTTCATATACAGTCGGGCCATAATCGTGCGGCGAATATACAAGCTTGTTCTGATATTTGCCAAGGTCAACCGGGTAATCTGCGACACCGCGCAGGTTTCCGCCCCACCAGTTGAAATAATAATCATCCTCATTCGTTGATGCATAATTGCCATTCTTCTTGATATCAACCGGATAGATCTCAGTTCCTTCCACGAGCACGAGTACATTTGGATTCTTCGACAGCACAGCATTTGCGGCACGCTCTGCCGTGTATTTCCAGTTGTTCTCAGACTTCGAATCGTTCCAGATTGCCGCCCCGTCGCCCTCGTTCGGTTTTCCATGCGGCTCATTCTTCAGGTCATAGGCAATGATCGTATCATCGTTCTTGTAGCGGTCAGCCATCCACGAAAGTGCATACAGATAATCATCCGTGGATATCCGGTCCGTGTACCAGAGATTCACCATATGTCCGCTCGCATTCGTCTCCGCACAATGGATATCAATGATCAGCTTTAACCCATTCGCCCGGCATTGCCCGATCACATACTCAAAGATCTGCAGGCTGTCCATTCCAACTAGATAATCGTTGGTCGCCTGGTTGAAATTTGCATCCGGATATTCACCGTTCGACCATTGTAAGATCAGTTCTGCTGAAAATGGCACACGGATCACATTGAATCCGTGGTTTGCAATCTCCTGAATCGACTGATTCAGATCGGAAGCCCATAATCCGTCAAATGTGTTCGTCCCTGTATTATAGCCAAACCAGTTGATACCAGTCAGCCACACTTCGTTTCCATCTGCATCCACGATCTTATTGCCATCGGTAAACAGCCAGTCATCAGTCGTTGGTTCCGGCACATCCATCGCACCATAGTCGACATCCCGGTCTACAGACACGTGATTGGTGGCTGCTGTCTCGTTCACAGAGTCATCCGAAGTATCGTTCGTAGCAGGATTATTGGTCGAAGCATCATTCTGATTGTCTGAATTTTCACCTGTTTCCTCATCAATCTGTGCTTCTGCCGAACCGGATGCAGACTTGTTGGTTTCTGCTTTATCCCATTTTCCCTGTATCTGCATACCAAGCAGCATGCCGAGCAGAAAGACGATAATAAACAGCAATATAAATATTACAATTTTTAGATTTTTGTTCATTCTCCCCTCAAATCCTTTCCTTTTGATTTTTCTCTTCCTCAAAACGCAAATATTAGTATAAAAATTTTATCATGAATTCTTAACTGCATCAATTAAATTGCAGTAAAAAAGAGAGATTTATTTTCTTTCAGTGAAAACATCCATCTCTCTTACACTTTTATTTCCATGTTGTCACCGCACTCTTATAAGTACGCCCAATACTAATCTTATAACCATCATTTATGACAAGATAATTAGAATGTATAGAAACAACATAGTCCATATTTACAATATACCCAGTATGTCATCGGACAAAATTATACGGTAATCGTTTTATTAAAGAAGCTAATGATATATATGATGCATATTCACTCCCCTTTGTCACAAAACGAACCTTTCTTGCATCTCTTTCAATATACATCACTTCATTTAAATTGATTAGCACCTTCTCCTTCTCACATACAATTTCTATAAACTTGCTTTTTGTAGTTAAATAATTATTTTGTTCATTATTATTTGTTATCATTTATATGTACTCTCCCCGTAAGTCCGATATCAATATTTTATTTCGTTTGTTATACAAAATCCATGCACTTTGTATAAACAACCTATAACCTTGCATAAACAACCAATTGTATTACAAAGGGAAAATACTTCATATTTAATTATCAAATTAAAAAAGACCACTATTTTTCAAGTGGTCTTACCGCATACTTGCTCATCGTCACGACGGCAACCAGACATACCAGCATCAGCAGTAACTCGAATTTGACCCGGATAAATAACTGGTCGAGCTTCGCCTGCGCCTGATAGATCTCCATAGCGTTATCGTTCGAGAAGGACAGATTCCCGGCAAGTGTCAGTACCTTCTGGCTTTGATCCTGTCTGGCAATCCGGATGCGCAGATTCCCGGAGGCTTTAAGTGTAACCGGATCTCCAATCGCACAGATAAATGGTGTGTCCCCGCCGATATCCGCTTGTACGATCCGCGCGGTACGGCTGTCTCCTGCCTGTGATGCATCGTTGCCACTATCTGTCGGCTGGTTTGCATTCTGGCTTTGCTCCGTCGAAGAAGTATACGTCACAGTAAGCTCCTCTGTCTGAATCGGCGCGATATCCTGTGACAGGCTCTGACAGATCTGCTTATACGCGGCATTGTTCGCATAATAGGTCATCGTTGAGCCTTCCTGTGTGATACCATAGACCTCCTGTATATATGCCTCACTTAAGAGTTCTGCCTCGAAGGATGTCGTGTTCGCCTGATATGACACCGTGACGGAATCACTCACATCATAGCTTACATCTGTGACGCCCTCGATCTCGCGCACCCGCTGTACCTTGCTGTCTGTAAGCACCTGATCATTTCCAATCAGTTTGAATTCCTCTTTCGTCCGGGTGATCTGCGCATAGCGCAAGCCATCCCGGATCAGGAATCCACAGCAGACTCCGATTGCGATTACATATAAAATTATAATCTTCACTGCATCCTGCTGTCGGCGCAGGCGCAGAAACTCTCGTATCTTCATAATCTGTCTAATTGCTCCACACTGATTTCTCCGGAAAATTTATTCCGTATCTTCCTCATCCTGCTTCTTAAGGTGTATCTTCCGTACAATGATCACACCTGCAGCAACCGCGATACAGCCAATCACAACCGCCATGATTACCCACCACTGGTTCGTATTGTCCGGTGTTGTCTCTTCCTTCTGGTCCGAAAATGGGGATTTGATCGTTGTGGTAAATGTCACTTCTTCCGTATATTCCTTGCCGCTTTCGTCCTCGTAATAATAAGTGACCGTGCCTTCGGTATTTCCATACAGCTTGCTTCCGGACAGTGAGCTGACAGATACCTGTGTGCTTCCGGTTGCCGCGGTTCCTGCCTCCATATCTCCGATGAAAATCGTTCCCTGTGGCTTTAATCCATCTGCCGCAATCTCAGCCCGTACATTATAGATCTTACTTCTGCCTAAGTTCATCGCCTGCACTTTGGCTTCCACAACATCCGCCACGACTACCTCACTTGGAAAGCTTAGATCGTCAAACTGCATCTCAGAGGACTGCTGTACCGTGATCTTCGCCTTGCCGGAAGTGGAATATGTATTTCCCTCACCGTCCGCATAGTCCATGGCGAGCTCTAAATCGTATTGTCCGGCAGCGGTCTTCGCGTTGATCCGGTAAGAAAATGTGATCGTTTTCTCCTCCTGTGGAGCAAGCTTCTCGATATAGACGCTGTCGGACTGGCTGAGCAGGGTAAAGCTTTCTGTATCAGCAGTCACTGCGATAGTCATGTTCTTCACTGTATTTTCTTTGCTTGTGTTGAGCAGGACGATATCTGCCTTTACTTCATCTCCCGGCTGAATCTCTGATTTTGAATATTTATAGGATTTTACCATAACCTTTGGTGCAAAAGTCGGAAGATCTTCAGCTACCGGCTCTACCACAGCTTCTGTCGTTGCGTCCGGATCGATGCCATCACTGATTGTCACATACGTGGTAAATTCCTGCTCCACCGCATTGCCCTTTGTATCCTTCGCTGTGACCTTCAGAATCACCGGATAAGAGCCATTTGTCCGCTTTCCCTTTAATTCTACGGTGAAATCTGCCACGTAGGCGGAAACCTCTTTGGTGTTTGCATTTACCTTGACGGTCTGCAACCGGATATCCTTCTCGTAGTTTTTAAATACGAACGGTGCTGTCTGCGCATCGCCCAGATCAAGCGCCGCCCGTAATGTGTTCCCCCGAAGTTCTCCTTCACTGAGTATCGGAAATACAATGCGGACCGAGCCGTTGGCATTGATCGGTACATAGCCCTGTGCATAAGGCTTCTCCATGCCATCGTACTGGTTCTCATTGTCAATGTTCAATGTCACTGTCTCGCTCTGTGTATCCTTGTCATCCTTTGTGTTTGTGTCTGCCTGTGTGGTTGCGGGCTCCTGTGTCGTCGGCTGGGTAGGATCTGCCTGCACTGCGGTATAGGATACCATCTGATCGGATGCTGCAAGAACACTTCCTGCCGGAGATAATCCCATACACATCGTTGCCGCGATTGTCATCGCAAATATTTTCCTCGCTATATGCTTTCGTTTCATTTCCAGTCCTCCATTTCATGTACATAATCACACAGCATCTCGATATCCTGTGCATTATGGCTTGCCAGCATGATTGCCTTGCCGCTTTCCTTCAGGGATAATAAGAGCTGCCGCATCTCCGCGACTCCAGCTTTGTCAAGTCCGTTAAATGGCTCGTCCAAGATCAGCACGTCCGGATTCTCCATGATTGCCTGTGCGATGCCAAGCCTCTGCCGCATACCAAGCGAATATTTTGCAACCGGCTTTTTCATCTTAGGATTTAAGCCGACGTGCTGTAATGTCTCGATAATCTCATTTTTCCCGATTCTGCCTTTCAGATCTGCTAAGATCTTCAGGTTCTTATATCCGCTTATCCCCGGCAGGAATCCCGGTGTCTCGATAATCACGCCGAGCTTGTCCGGAAAATCACATTCCTTCCCGACACGGCTGCCTCCGACATGGATCTGCCCCTTGTCCGGATGCATAAACCCGCAGATGCATTTCATCAGCACGGTTTTTCCGCTTCCGTTATTTCCAACCACGCCGTAGATCTTCCCCGGTGGAATCTCCAGATTCACATCGACTAACACATGCTCTTTCCCGAAGGATTTGTAGACATGTTCCACGACGATTCCCTGTTTGCGTTCGTGCACTTTTTCATTGCTATTTTCTTGTCCGTTTTCATTTCTGGTTTCTTCCATCTATCTAGGAACCTCATTTCCTTGTTATTCTATCCGTGAACCATATTCAACATGAGTGATATGTCATTTAATTTACATAATGTAATTATCGTAACTGTGTTCCTGTAAACTGGAACGTATACCTGCGGATCCGGAGCAGACACAATATAAATATCAAAAGTGCCACCCCTGCAAAAAATACATACGATACCCATAGTTTCGGCAGATTATCATAGCCGAAGCTATGCATGTAATACGTCGCATGGTTGAGCGGTGATATCCAGCCGAATATGATGTTTGCATACCGCGACTGCACCGCCGGGATATGCAGGATATCCGACAGTGTATCCGGTGTCAGCAGGAACCCGAATCCCGAATAGATGATACCTGCGATCATACCGCCGTTGTCCTTCACCATGTTGAAAAATAATATGATTCCTGCCATCACGATCGAATACCCAAGCATCAGTCCGAATATGTGGAACATCACCTGATACGGGAAATTCAACTCCATCACTTTCACGAACGACGGCACATTCAGCTCATAGCCGATGTTCGAATACCCAAGCACTGCTGCTGTATCGCTCCACATATTTGCTACAAATGCCTGACTGCTCGCCAAGATACAGGTAGAAAGCAGGATAAAGCAAAGGAACAGAAACGTTGCGAGTATCAGATACAGGATCTGTCCAAGCACCCATACCTTCCGATCAATCCGCACCAGAAAAAGTGGGACATCATTTCCAAGGTTCGGCATATCTGCAAATAACAAAAGCAAGAGTAACGAGATGATCAGCACCGACTGTGCATCGCCGAATGTCCAGATGAACGGCTCTGCCATCTGCAGGATCGTGTCATGCTCCTTCGCGAATACAAGCACCTTGTCGGAAAGCAGGAAGCTTACGATAAATGCAAGGCAGAACGCCAGTATGATCTGCGGATTCTTCTTCCATCTTCTGAAATTTGCAAACGCGGTAAGCAGTATCTGTCTTAGTTTATACACGTTCGATGCACCTCCTTACCGTATTGTAATAGATCAAAAACAGCAGAGCTGACAGACTGCTAAGCAGGATCACTATGCCCTGCTCATCGAAGATCCAAGTATGCTGAAACTGGATCCACTCGTATGGATACAGACAGTAGATGTCCTCGAAATACCGATCATGCAGGATCACCAATATGTAGTAGATGACAAAGCTTCCGCCATACGCGATATAACGGCTGTTCGAGATTGCCGCAAGTGTCGCGGAAAGCAGCGCCCACACCATCGCTGAGAAGAAAATAAGCAACGGATTTAATGCTGCGGCGTTCTTGGCAAAACGCAGGTATAACAGGCACGGAAGCATCTCAACCAATCCGCCTGCAATCCCACATGCAAGGAACTTGCCACAGATATAGGACGTTCTTCCACACCTTGGCAGATATGCCTTGATATACCCGCTCTGATAATCGGCAAGCCATGCAGTTGCATATGGAAACGTGGATATGACAGGAACGGTCACCCGGAATAACTCCGAGTCACCGCCTACCTTCCACAAGATCAGAAGCTCTAACACAAATCCTGCCAGAAATCCTTTTGAAATTATCGCTCGTTTCACGTCTGTCTCAAAACTGTTCATTTAATACCCCAGATCTTTATCAATGACGGTTCCATTGATTGCATTGATTGATAAAAGAACAATATTCCTTTTGTCATTCATCATAAATCCCATTTTTTTCGTTTTCTAATACCCAAGACTTCGGTCAATCACCGAACCATCAATCGCATTGATGGACATAATAACTGCGTTTTGAACCTCATATCCATATTGGTCTGTTTTTGTTCCGATAAAATCCCAGACCGGAACCAAAAGTCCGGTATCAAAGCTGTCTTTCTCGCTGATTCTTGTATAGCGAAGCTTCACAGAATCAATATCAATCGTTACATTTCCGTCACTTGCCTCTTCCGAATTCACCGCATTCATTGTAATTGCCATCTGTTCAAAGATATCCTTGACCTCATCAAAGTTCTTCAATGTTGATTTTTCTACAACCGTATCGGTAACTTCCAGTGGAACAAGATAATCAAATCCAACAATGCCATCGTCATCTACGAAGACTACTACATCTTCGGTCGACCATAATTTTTTGTTATAAGTATCTCCCTGCCATTCATCAACGATCTTGCTTCCACCGTCGTTGTTTACGAAAACACCATCGATACATCGCTGATACCGGAAAGCATAGACTGTTCGATATGGAGCTCCACCAAGGCTCTGACGCAGGGCTTCAATTTTGTTATACTCTGTCACTTCCGTGACAAGTCCACCGCTATAATATGTAAAATCATGCATCCCTAAAGACTGCAACAGATCTTCTGCCTTCTGTCTGGCATCCGCTTCGGAAATCGTTGTCACATCTTTCGTATTCTCGATGAAATCCTCTTTTGCCATACCGCTTTCTTCGCTGATTTTGTCAATCGGCATATCCTCATCTGCCGGCCATACCCAGTGTGCTTCCTCCATTGCAAACTTATATTCTTCCGGTACTGCATCTGAGTAATTTCCACCACTCATAACAGAGGAACCAACATTAATATATCCAAGTTTTGAGCTTCGATATCGGATCAGATTTCCATAGTTCTCATTGTTCTGCAGATACAGTGACTGATATGAACCATTGGAAGCATCGTTGATTCCGTAAAAGATACTGGCATTTGCACCATCAAATTCACTCTGCCATGAATAATATTCATTGGATGGATTGTTTGATACAAGCTCTGAAATACTGTGAATCTGATTATCCGATGGACTGCCGGTATAGTTGATTGCTTCTGGTGCAGTCTCATACTTTGCCTGACATTCATCAATGTTAGACTGCCGCTCCTGTATCATAACCTCTTTATCATCATCCGAATATAAGTTATTGTTTTGAATTTCCGCAATGTCATCTTTTCCGGCCTGAATCTCGGACTCATAATCCGCTTTTGTCAACTGACTCAAGCAGGTTCCGTCATACAATGTCTGCTCTCCAAATAAAGTAGTCCGTACCTGATCGAGAAACGCCTGATCAAACTGCATCTGCTGTACACGGAAGATTGACAACTGACTCGTATCCGGGATATCTACCTGTGCGTCCGCATGGACTGTCACATGCAGGCTGTCATCCTTGATATCAGTCTGATAGGTATCATAATCCTTGGCAACCTCCGCAACCTCGGTTGTTGACGACTGCGTATCCTGTGCCTGCTCGATCATATTATCCATGTCTTTATTCGATACGATTTCTTTCTCCGGACTCTTCTGGCACCCCGCAAATAATGATGCGGTAAGTGTGGCTGCAACGAAGATACTTGCAATACGTTTATATTTTCTCATGGTTGTTATTCCTTTCTGCTCTTCTTACTATTAGTTTTAGTGAGTTTCAATGATATTTATCTGGCTTTTAAGCATGATAAATATGTTTCTCTGTATGTTGATGTTATGTTAACACTTCATACCACATCGAGTATTCATCATTATTTAAACAAATTGTAAATTCATAAAAAATGGCATATCCGGAGGAAACCTCCCAATATGCCATTTATTCAACCAATTACCAATATCATATATTAGAATTATGCTCATACATATCAACAAGTACGACATATCAAAATATTATCGCCATCTCACCCGAACTAGCCTACCGGAAAATTCAAAATCATTGTCGTGCCTTTTCCTTCCTCACTCTCGATTGCCAATGTCACATCATGCCGTTTCAGGATTAATGCCGTAAGCGCCAGTCCCAGCCCGGCACCGCCGTTCTTCCGGCTGCGCGATTTGTCAATCATATAAAAAGGCTCCAGAATCTTCTTTTGCTCCTCTTCCGGAATTCCGCATCCTGTATCCTGCACCAGAATCTGATGATCATTCGCAATCAACCGGATCGTATCTCCCTGCTTGCTTGCCTTATTTGCGTTATCCACGAGATTCACAAGCACTTCGGTCATCAGATCTTCCTCCGCCAGGAAACACTCACCGTGTTCCTCATACTGAAGCGTGACACCTTTTGTCTCTAGTAGCTTCCGGCACAAACGCCCCGTCCGTTCAAAGAGCTGTCTGACCGGAATCTCATGCAATTCCAGCTTCTGCTCCGTATCAAGTTCCAACAGGCGCAGCATCTTCTTCGACAAACGTTCAAGCCGCTTGCATTCCTCGTCGATATAGCCAAGTGCCTCAGCTTCATCCGCCTCATCCAGCCGCACGGTAAGCAAGGTCTGCGCATACCCGGAGATTGCGGCAAGCGGAGTTTTCAGCTCATGTGTCAGATTCCCCATGAAAAGCGTCTTCTGCCGTTCCGATTCCTCCAATGACTTTGTACGTGTCTCGACAGCTTCCGCCATCTGGTTAAAAGTCGTACCAAGTGTCGCAATTTCATTTTTCCCTCTGACATTCACACGCTTGTCATAATTTCCCTTCGCAATATCCGCGGCTGTCGCGTTCAGTTCCTTGAGTGAACGAAGACTATGCCGGAGAATCAACGCGACAATGATACTCATTACAACCATAACACTAAATGTGATTACAATCATATACATCGTCAGATTTCGAAGTTTATCCTTTGCATAATCAATGCACGTCAGATGATAGATGCTTAATCTGTTTTTCGTCGTATATTTACAGATTAGATATTCGGAATCCTGATAGTGTAGCGTTCCATAGGAAATCGTTTCATTCGCAATCGAATTATAATCGTTATTCTCAACATCATCCAGAGAAAGAACCGTATGATTATATACAAAATACCCGTGCTCGGCATCATTGACCAAAGTTCCATCTATTTCCTGATAGCGGACACAGATTGTGTATTCATCCAATCTTGTCTTGAAGAAATACTGTAGTTGTATATCCATAACTTCATCCGAGTTACTTGTAAACTGACTTCGCTCAAACGTCTGATTATACGCATCCGCAAGAGAATACATCTCATTTAAGGCATTTGAGGTCGCCTCACTCATTATATTTTTCCGCTCGACATTCCATACAAGCACATCTACGATGATTGTTGCAATTAAAACTGCCATACAGCAAAGCCATGTAATCCATGTTTGAAGTTTCAACTTACTCCTCCAATCTGTATCCGAGCTTTGATACAGTCTTAATATGATCTGCCAGATTCAGTTTCTTCCGAAGCTGTCCGATATGAACATCCACGGTACGTGTCTCGCCTATATATTCGACGCCCCAGACCATGCGAAGCAGATTCTCTCTGGATATCGCGCGGTTTTTGTTTCTGGCAAGCACAGCCAGTAGTTCGAATTCCATCGGTTTTAGTGATACTTCTTTGCCATCCTGCCGGACGGTATGCTGTTCGAAGTCAATCTCCAGATTCAGCACCGATAATGTATGCTCTTCCGGCTTTGTACGGGCAAGCACCTTCTCAATCCGTACCAGAAGCTCCAGTACTTCGAATGGCTTTACAATATAATCTTCCGCACCGCCTTTTAAGCCCTGGATCTTCGACGCAAGATCATCCTTTGCTGTCAGGAAGATAACCGGAATTCCATACTCCCGAACAATTGGAAGTAATGTGAATCCATCCATGCCCGGAACCATCACATCTAACAACGCAAGGTCATATGCATGATCCTGTTCTAATCCCTTTGCCGCTTCTGCACCATCTTCATAGATTACCGCATCATAATTTGCCACGCGAAGATTCATCGCGATCATCTTCGCTATCGCTGTCTCGTCTTCTACAATTAAGATTCTTGTCTTCTGCATTACATTATCATCCTGTTTCTTCTCGTCTC
>ENA-ORCP01001958-ORCP01001958.1-human-gut-metagenome-genome-assembly--contig:-NODE-1958-length-17047-cov-6.473365_pt1 | contig 17047 bp, 11 predicted proteins | sample MGYA00242990_ERZ507991 | MGnify/ENA primary metagenome ERZ507991 (study PRJEB26167, sample SAMN06115496) | human gut metagenome | host: Homo sapiens | place: China:Henan | collected 2015-05-07... | reverse complement strand
GGTTTTGGGATTCCGGGACGGACCTTTCGTCCCGAAAATAGGACGAAAGGTCCGTCCCGGAATCCCTATTTTAGGGCACTATTCAATTCGAAGTACAAATAATCATAATGCACTTTGTCGTCTCCCGAAGCAGAATGGCGTCTATTCTTCAGTAGCTCTTTCAGTTTTACCAATTGCCCGTAATACAAAGTTTTAGAACTGATCCCCAAATCCGATATTTTGGTATTGGCAGACATTTGCCGGGCATGCCGGTGATACTCGTAGCAATAACACGGCAAATGGTCTTCAGTCAATAATTCCAAAGAGAGCCCTTTCGACTTCTCCGCATCCTTCGTGAGTTCCAGTTCTTTTAACAAATATTGCACATAAGCGTATTGCAGGTTACGGTCGTAATAATCCAAGGCTTTCCCTTGTTCGGTCTTATTCCATACCCCCTGATACAAATCGTTCAGGTATTCCTTCTGGGTATAAGGCCGCTCGGAATATTTGGCATTCATGCCCACTTTTCCGAGTGTAGAACTGTTCAATAGATTACGAAGCAGATTTGCCTGCAAATTAGCGACCATATCATTATTCGGTTCGAAAAGGGTCATAATTTCTTTCTTCGCCATCCATTTGGGTTGTTCTTTAAATTCATCGAAGAAAAATTTCACGACCTCTTTCTGTTTCTCCCTGGACACGGGTACAAATCCTTTCTGCTCATCTCCGGCTACCGGATGGTTGAGATACAGCCCTCCGATGTAGGCCATACAATGTCCCATATACCTTTGGTATTGTTTGGTCAGTTCGTAATATAACTCACTGGTCTGATCATAAGGCCGATTTTCAATTGCACTCCATTCCACCAGATGGTCCATGATATACCGCAGGTTCTTAATCCCATACCGGCTGGCTTTCACCGCATCGTCCCCGAGCGATTCCGACTGGGAAGCGGGATCCAGGGTTCCCAGGATTTGCTGTTCACCATAGGTATACATCGGGTCGCCCGCTTTTTCCTGAATCCATTTATTCAGAGTAGCATATTCGTCGGCCGGTGTTTCGGCATCGTAAATCGGAGCATATCCCAATTTGATCATAAAGATATCGTACACACCCAACAGGGGCGGAATCAAGCGTACATTTTTATCTTCAGGCTGTGCCACATAATTATTCCGGGCGTAATCCATGATAGAAGTCGTCGTTCCGTATTTTGCAGTAAAAGCGGGGGAACGGAGCGAATCCACCGGTATCGAATAAGAAGCCCTCATATTATGCATCAATCCCAGCGTATGTCCGATTTCGTGTGAGGCGACATAGCGCAGGCTCGCTCCCATCGTTTCTTCGTCAAAAACGGCAGCCCGGGCTTTCGGATCGACCTGAGCTGTCTGAACAAACTTCCAGTTGTGCAACAATTTCAACACATCGTGATACATATACACCGATGCCTGAATAATTTCACCTGAACGGGGATCGGTCCAGGACGGTCCCATCGCATTGGCCACCGTCGTCGTCGCATAGCGGAAACAGGAATAACGGATATCGTCGGGATCGAAATCGGGATCATCGGTCGGGAAATCACGGGCTACGATAGCGTTTTTGAAACCGATCGCTTCGAAAGCAGGTTGCCAGTCCTCGATACCCAATTTGATATATTTTTTCCATTTAGCCGGCAGGGCGTTATCCACATAAAAAACAATCGGTTTAGCCGGCTCTACCAATTCCCCTTTTTTATACCGTTCCAGTTCTTCGGGTTTAGGTTCCAAACGCCAGCGATTGACATAAGCGATCTTCTCGCTCTGATCTTTTTCGGTGGAATACAACACTTTCCGATCGGAGAAATACCCCATCCGGGGATCGAGTAAACGAGGCCGCATCGGCTCATCCGGCAGCTGTATCATCGACAAATGGACGACAGCCGTAAAAGGAGTACCGTTGACCGTATAGGCCACCCGGCTTTTTACAGAAATATTCTGCGGGAAAGCCTTGAAATCGAGGATCGACGACAGATCGGCCTTAAAAACCCCTTTCATCTTTTTCATACCGAACAAAGCATCGAAGGGAGAGGCAGGAATAAAAGGACTTACCGGCCGTTCGTCGGCACAAAACAATTTAGTGGCATCGATCACCATCGCACTCGAATCTTTACTGAATGCTTTGATCGGAAAAGCCCGGATGACCGGTTTCAGATTGTTCCGTTCCATAGATATTGCAATCGGTTCGTTTTCATCACATACCGATCTACTGATCACATTATGGAGATAGACTTTTTCCTCATCGCAGCTCCATTCCACCAGCATCGGATCCTGAGGCATCTGTCCGGCCACCACATCCTTATTGTCGCTGATCTCCGCCACCCTACCGGCGAACAACATCGGTTTTCCCATCAACTTCACCGGTATTTCCATATAGAATGTACTTTTCACCATATGTAAGGTGATCAGTCCCTTCTTCGTGCGGGCTTCTTTAGTAATCACCTTATCATAGCTTTTGTCCTCCGTTTTTTCTTTCTTCAAGGCGTCGGCCAAAGCCGGAGTCGTCTCTTGCTTTTTACGTTTCTTCTTAAAATCATTGGCATTGGCCGATAAACATACAGCCAATAAAAGAATCACGAAATAAAAAAATCTGTTTTTCATACTTCTCGTTTTATTAATATTGATCATTTCCTATTGCCTGAATATCCACTCCATACACTTCTTTCAGTTGATTTACCAATAAATGGTATTTATCTTTCAGCCGATCGTACGGAGCGATCAATGCCTCCATTTCCGCGGTTGTATGGGTCGTAACCATATCGATAAATTGATTGATATCCAGCGTTTTGTTAGGAGCCATACAGTAGTTGGTCCCATTATCGGCCGTCCGGTCACGGTCCCAGAATCCATATTTCTTCATATCGATCTCATCGGGTTTGAGCCCACTATTCCCATCCACCAACTTCAGATTTCCCCCGTAATAATCCTCGCTGATATTCCAGAAAGCTTCGGGAAGATCCATCATTTCATTATTGTATAAAAAATTCGCCCAGAAAGCAGCCTGTACCTTTCCTCTCAATTCAAACAGGCTATCGGCCGGAATCTCACCTATCCCGTTACGGATTCGACCGATTCCCAGAAAACTCAAGCCTGCTGTCGCCGGTTCATCCGGGTACCATACACCATTTTTAAGCACTTGCACTGAATCGGCCAGTAAAATCTTGAAGGGGAAATAATGTTTTTTAAAATCATCGGTATAATATTGGAACAAAACGTTGTCCAAATAGGCCAAACCTTCGTTCAAAGTAACCTTATCCGTTTGTTTTATCAATTCCACATCCAATACGGTACTCATATTCCATCGATAATCGACTTCCTCATAATCATATAAAATAAATACACCGTAGTCATGATAAAACCCATAAATAAAGTGATCCAGGGGGTCTTCACTATCTTCCACCTTGTACTTGGGCTCGTCTTCTTCTCCCTCGATATTCTCCTCTTTATAACAGGAACTCAGGAAAACACCTAACAGAATATATATCAACCATCTAGTTTTCATAACAATTATCGTTTTAAGTTAAAGGTTTCATTGTCGAGACTCATATGATCAATTTTCTCCGGTAACATTCTGATTCTCCCGTTGTGGACGGGGATTGTCGACCAGTGTCGGATCATATTCCACTACCGACCGGGGTAAAGGCAAGGTATAGGCCGGATCGTCTTTTTCGAGTACATATTTTTCAACGACATCGGGTTGCTTGATATCGGGTGTAAAGGTATGCTCTATCCGGGGCCGGTCCCAACGCCTCAGGTCGAACCAGCGATGAAATTCGAAGCTGAGTTCCCGCCGTCTTTCTTCCCTTACCCTCCGGATGACGTCTTCTTTAGTCACCGCTTGTACCTCTTCGTACACTTTCAGGCGTTTTTCCCGAATGGTTTTCAGATCCTGTAAAGCTTTGTCTTTATCTCCTTTCTCGGCATAAGCCTCTGCCCGGTTCAGGTAGGCTTCCGCTGTCCGGAAAGCATATCCGTATATGCCGGTAGTTCCCGAAGTTTCCGATTTTTGGGCCGTTTCCAGGGCCTCCGCCGATTTAATCAGGATACCGTTGCTTGCGCCCTTGCCGGTTCCGACCATAATGGCCGTAGGCGTTGCAAGGCCCAGCGCACAGGGGCAGGAAATGACCAGGACGGAGATGCCGATAGACAGGGCAAATTCAAAGCCATATCCCAACAGCAGCCAGACAATGACTGCAATCAGCGCGATGCTGATAACCACCGGAACAAACACGCCGCTGACCTTATCAGCCAGTTTCGCAATAGGGGCCTTGGAGCTGGTCGCTTCATCCACCAGCCGGACGATCTGTGCCAGCGTGGTATCATCGCCCACCTTGGTGGCCTGCATCTTGAAATAGCCGGACTTACTTGTGGTCGCGCCGATCACTTTGTCCCCGATATGCTTCTCCACGGGGATGCTCTCGCCGGTCAGGGCAGATTCATCAACGGAGGAAAAGCCCTCGATGACAATACCATCCACCGGCACAGACTCACCGGCCTTGACAATCAGGGTTTCGCCCAACTGCACTTCTTCCACAGGCACCTGAAGCTCTTTTCCGTCCCGCTCCACAGTGGCCGTTTTGGGGGCCAGATTCATCAGCTTTGTGATTGCGTCCGAAGTCTTACCCTTTGCGCGGGCTTCCAGGGTTTTACCCAGGGTGATAAGGGTCAGGATCATGCCTGCGGATTCAAAATACAAATCCATCATAAAGCTGTGAACCGTAGCCATATCCCCATGACCAAATCCAATGCCGATTTTGTAAATGGCGTAAATGCCATAAACAATTGCGGCGCTGGAGCCTATCGCAATCAGCGAATCCATGTTAGGCGAGCCGTGGAACAGGGTCTTGAAGCCCATCCGGTAATATTTGAAGTTGATAAACACCACCGGGATCAGCAGCAGGAATTGGGTAAATGCAAAGCTGATTGCATTTTCCATCCCCAGCAAGGAGCTGGGGAGCGGCCACCCCATCATGTGACCCATAGAAATATAAAACAGCGGGATCGTAAAAAGGGCAGAAAGTAGCAGCCGCTGTTTCATCTGCTTGTATTCTGCCTGTGCCGTACTGACCTCCGGTTTTGCTGCCGGTGTGGTCGTCCGGCTCTTGTTTTGTGCGGAGGCTTTGGGAATCGCGCCATAGCCGGCCTTTTCAACGGCCTGGACGATTCCCGCCGTATCCAAAACGGATTCATCATAAGAAGCAACCATGCTGTTTTTTAACAGGTTGACGGATACTTCTTTGATGCCAGGTAGCTTTGCCACGCTCTTTTCCACTCTGGTAGAGCAGGCCGAGCAAGTCATACCCGTAATGTCAAATTGCTCCTTTTGCAAAATCATCACTTCTTTCTTATAAAGATTTGTGCGAGTACCCCTCCCCCGTAGGGAACTAAATACCGTTATGAAAAGGGGCGTTTGGCATCTTGGGGGAAAGATGCTAAAGCCCCGAACATAAAGTTTACGCACAAGGTCTTTGACCGTTTTTCATTATACTTATCCTGCTTCTCCTTTGTCCGCTCCAAAGTGGAGCTTTTTTTATCCAAAGAGAAATGAGGTTTTTTGCTGGAAATCAAATCGGCAGATTTTCCAATCCAAAGGGCAGAACCGCTCCCAAATCCATTGACTTTGAGGGTTTTCGTGAATATACTGGCAGCATGAACAATTAAACAATCTTTTAATCGTTCATACCATATCAAACCAACCAAATACAAAAATGAAAGGGGGCTTTCTCCATGAAAAAGACCATTAAACTGCTTGACCTGGACTGCGGCCATTGTGCTGACAAAATCCAGAACGCCGTGAAGAAGATCGACGGTGTGACCAGCGTATCCGTCAACTTCCTGGGTCAGAAGATGGTTCTGGAAGCGCCGGACGATCAGTTTGACGCTGTTCTGGCCGAAGCAAAGACGCTGATTAAGCAGATCGAGCCGGATGTGACTGTTAAGGCGTAATGAAAAGCTGGACACCGGCTGCCACAAGGTAGCCGGTGTTTTTCATCAATAGACAGAAAAAGCGTGACACGCTTTATGCTGCAACGAAAGGAGAATACACTATGACACGAAAACAAAGGCACTTGCTCACACGCATTATCGTGGCGGCAGTGCTGTTTCTTGCAGGCAGCTTGCTCCATCTCCCTGAATTGGCGAAGATGGCGGTCTTTCTCGTCTGCTATGTGGTTGTCGGCTGGGATATTGTCTGGAAGGCAATCACGAACATCCTGCATGGACAGGTGTTTGACGAAAATTTTCTGATGACGATTGCCACCATCGGCGCACTCATTTTGGGCGAACATTCCGAGGGTGTCGCCGTTATGCTGTTTTACCAGGTGGGCGAATGGTTCCAGTCCTATGCGGTGTCCAAGTCCAGAAAATCTATCGCAAGCCTGATGGACATTCGCCCGGACTATGCTAACATCGAAAGGGACGGAAAACTGGTTCAGGTTGACCCGGACGAGGTTCAGATCGGAGAAACCATTGTTGTGAAACCGGGAGAGCGCATCCCGCTGGACGGTACGATTCTCAAAGGCTTTTCCACCTTGGACACTTCGGTCCTGACCGGAGAATCCATGCCCCGGGAGGTGGAGCCGGGAATGGAGGTCATCAGCGGTTGTATCAACCAGACCGGTATCCTGAACATCCAGACCACAAAGGAATTTGGGGAATCCACCGTAGCCAAAATCCTTGACCTTGTAGAAAACGCAAGCGATAAGAAGGGCCGTATTGAGAATTTCATCACGCGCTTTGCCAGGTATTATACCCCGGTAGTGGTATTCGCTGCTCTGGCGCTGGCGATCCTGCCGCCGCTGATTACCCAGCAGCCATTCAGCACTTGGATTTACCGGGCCTTGACCTTCCTGGTGATTTCCTGCCCCTGTGCGCTGGTCATCTCCATTCCGCTTAGTTTCTTCGGAGGCATCGGCGGCGCATCCAAGATCGGTGTTCTGGTAAAGGGCAGCAACTATCTGGAGGCCCTGGCAAATACCGAGGTCGTGGTCTTTGATAAGACCGGCACACTGACAAAAGGCTCCTTTGCGGTCAGCGAGATCCACCCTGTCGGCATGGAGGAAGCGCAGCTTTTGGAGCTGGCCGCATACGCTGAGGACTACTCCAACCACCCGATTTCTCTTTCGATCAAGAACGCCTATGGAGAGAAAATCGACAACAGCCGGGTTTCCGATGTTCAGGAAATTGCCGGTCACGGTGTACAGGCCGTGATTGATGGGAAAACGATTCTGGCAGGAAACACCAAGCTGATGGAGAAGGAGCATATTAAGTACACGCCGTCCTCCGCTGTCGGCACCGTGGTCTATCTGGCCTGTGACGGGAAATACGCTGGATGTATCGTCATTGAGGACGAGATCAAGGCCGATGCTCCAGCCGCAATCAAGCTGCTGAAATCTGCCGGTATCCGCAAAACGGTCATGCTGACCGGCGACGCAGACGCCGTTGGAAAGAAAGTCGCAGGGCAGCTTCATCTGGATCAGGTTTATACCGAACTACTCCCGGCTGATAAGGTTGACCGTGTGGAAAGCCTGCTGAAGCAGAAAAGCGAAAAAGGTATGCTGGCCTTTGTTGGGGACGGTATCAATGACGCTCCCGTACTGGCGCGGGCCGATGTCGGTATTGCTATGGGCGGATTGGGTTCCGATGCGGCCATTGAAGCTGCTGACGTGGTTCTTATGACGGATGAACCGTCCAAAATTGCCGCTGTTATGAAGATCGCCCGTAAGACGATCCGCATCGCAAATCAGAATATTGTGTTTGCCCTGGGCGTGAAATTCCTGGTTCTGATTTTAGGTGCGCTGGGCTATGCAAATATGTGGGCGGCGGTGTTCGCGGATGTAGGCGTTTCCATTATTGCGATTCTCAATGCCATCCGCGCCATGCGGGTCAAGCTGCCGGATATGCCAGCGGGCAGCACAAATCAGGGTTAAGCGCAATAGAAATGCGCCGCAACTTTCACACGCTGCGGCGCATTTCCTTATTGTTCAGTCGGGCATGATACTTCAAACAACGCATCTATGGCATGATGTAGGAGCTTTGCCTGCGGCGTGTCCGACAGCGAATAATAGACTTCTTTTCCGTCCCTGCGGCTTGAAATGATCCCGCTCTTTTTTAATATCCGCAGATGATGTGACACAGCAGGGGCGCTCATATCCACAGCCGACGCGAGATTGCATACACATTCTTCACAATGGCACAGCAGCCACAGAATCCGCAGCCGGGTCGGATCGCCAAGCTGCTGAAATAAAAATGATATATCTTTAAACCCTTCTGCAGAGGGCATCTTATTTAATACTTTTTCAATATTCTGTCCGTGGTTGTGGGGTAGATTGTAATGCGGCATAAAAATCAGCTCCTTCCTATGACTATGATACTGACATAATTCTTGTCTGTCAAACAGCTTCATTATAGATTGGAGAAAAATACATGAACGAAACAGCGCAAACAACTTTTTCTGTTCCAAGCCCCGGCGAATTGGAACAATTAACCGAGCTTCACAAAGCGATGGGCGATTACACACGGATGCGGATACTTTGGTATCTGATGCAGAAAGATTCTTGCGTCAGCGAATTGGCACAAAAGATGGAGGTCACAGAATCGGCCATATCCCACCAGCTTCGTGCGCTTCGGATTGTCCGGTTAGTGCAATCACGCAAGGCTGGGAAAAGCGTGATCTATTCCTTGCAGGATGAACATATCCGGTGGATTCTTGAAGAAACCTATGCTCATATTTCAGAAAGATAAAAACGCAGCCCCTGTGCTGTTTTGCAGGGGCTGCGCGGGTATTCAATTACAGCGTTTCGTAGGAAACCAACTGGCTCATCGGGATGCGCTGCTTATTGAAGCGATTGGGATCGCCGGTTCCTTCGTTGGAGTAGCCGATAACCAGGATGTTGACCGGCTCCAGGTTGGCCGGGAGGTCAAATTCCTTACGCAGAACAGCGGGATCGAAGTAGCATACCCACACCGTTCCAAGGCCCAGCTCTGTGGCCTGGAGCATCATGTGGTCGGTCAGGATGGAGGCGTCAATGTCACCGGTCTGCTTCTGATCGAAAGGCCGTACCCACGCCTTATCGTGATCGGCGCAAACAATAATAGCCAGGGGCGCACCGTAGATATTGGCCGCTTTACCGATCTTCGCAAGACCTTCCTCGCTCTGAACGGCAATCAGGCGAATCGGCTGAAGGTTGGCAGCGGTCGGGGCCACATGAGCAGCCTCCAGAATCTGCTCCAGCTTCTCAGGCTCTACCTTCGTTTCCTTGTAATCGCGTACCGACATACGCTGCTTTGCAATCGTGATAAAATCCATAATATATAGTCCTTTCAGTATTTTTATTTTGAGCATATCAAATCAACCATTGACCTAATTGTAGCACTAGAACACAAAACCGCAAGAATGCACTTTTTCGGAAGATACTTCCCAAAAAGATAGCACCTTGCGGGAAAGGAGAGCCATTTTATGAAATGTGAAAAAAATCAATTCAACTGCCCAGTTGAGGCAACCCTGTCTTTGATCGGCGGCAAGTATAAGCCATTAATCCTCTGGCATCTGATTGACCATCCATTACACTATATGGAGTTACAGCGGCTGATTCCAAACGCCACGCCGAAGATGCTTTCGCAGCAGCTTCACGATCTGGAAAACAACGGCATGATTCATCGTGAAGTGATTCCAGAAAAGCCGCCCAAGACGGTATATTCTCTTACCCCATTTGGACAGAGTATTGTTCCTATTCTGGATGCAATGTGCCAGTGGGGAAACAACTATCTGGACGGCCTGGATGTTCAGCCGCCATGCTGTCAAAGTCGCAAATAAAAGGCTGGGCATAGCTGACGAAAAACGGCTATGCCCAGCTTATATTTTCTGCTCTAAATCTGCGACTGCCGAACATAATTGCACAGTGCGGCAAAGTCAACATCGGGATTCTTACTTAAAATCTGTTGCAGGTTTTTCTCTGCTTCCTGGTGCAGCTCCGGCTTTTTCAAATCATCCAAGAGGAAGAAAATATTGAGCCGCCTGCCGACAGTAAACAAAAGTTTTTCATTCGTTGGCAGGGCCAGGAAACGGTCAATCGTTGAAAGCATTTCCTGTTTCTCTGTCCGCAGATTCCCCCTGACTTCCAAAAGCAAATTGATGATGTGTTCATTCACATAGTAACTGTCCATCTCATGTAGTTGCTGCAAGAATAGCTTCTGCTCTACAACGATTTCTTCCTCCGATTGCAGAGTAAAAGAGCCGTCCCTGACAAACTCGCCCAGCTTGGACTCCGGCTTAATACCCGTGGCATGGACACGGATAAAATCTGGCTGGATGATATTCAACGCCATTGCTGTTTGAACAGCATTTTCTTCAGACAGCTCCTTGCCGCCGATCCCCAACAATATGAACTCCGACAAGATCATGTCCGCTTCTTTTGCCATGCAGCCGCTTTTAACAACGGTATCCACGTCAAAGCCTTTGTTGATAAGTTTCAGTATTCGATCCGAGCCGGTTTCCATTCCGCTGTAAAGATGGTTTAGGCCCGCTTGCCGGAGCGCCTTTAACTCAGCCGGACTTTTTCGAGTGATACTATCGGCGCGGGCATAGGAAGTGATGTACTGCATATCGGGAAAACCCTGATTGATCGCTTCCAAAATGCGGAGTAAATAATCTGTTTTCAGCACCAGAGCATCCCCGTCCTGCAAAAAGCAGGAAGTAATCTTTTTTCCCTGATTGAGTTGGGCTTGCTGCCTAATATCTTCGATTGTTTCATCAATGGGCCGCATAGAGAAGCGCATGGATTTATAAAGTCCGCAGAAATAGCACTTATTCCAATGGCATCCCCTTGTGACCCGGATCAGCAGGCTGTTACTTTCAGAGGGTGGGCGGATAGGCCCGATTTCTATATCTCTCATAGTGGTTATCCTTTCCGTGTATTCATGTTAAAGGTAGCATTTCACGGCGGGCTTGACAAGAACGCACTTTTAGGGTAGATACTTCCCGTAAGGATAGCGCCCAAACAAAACTGGCAAGCAGGGCAAGTTGGTACCAACTTGCAATTTTTGAATCGGATTTTTCAAATCCAAATTCAAAATGCTTGTTGGGCTGTGCCCAAACCCCGTTTGATCTGCATCGTGCCGATGCAGGCTGCGCGTTTGTTCCAAACACTTCTATAACAAAAAAACAGCCTAGGACTCTCCCACAATGGAAGAATCCTAGGTTGTCATCGTCTATCGGGACTGCGTTTTTTCGGTGGTGTTCTTTTCTTCTGCGAAGAACAGTTCTACATTGCGCTGCGCACGAAGAAGCTCCTGCATCTCGTCTTTTGCTTTGCGGTAGTCCGGGTAGGCGGCTTTCTTTTCCGTCAGCAGCTTGGAATATTCTGCATCCAGTTCTTTGACCTTGGGAAGCTTTTTCAGTTTAGCTTCATCGAAAGCCGTTTTTGCTGCCTTGTGCAGTGTGATCTCTGCGCGATGGTTTTCCAGAAATCGCTTGCTGTATCCGGCCTTGCGGTAGGCATCGTACACCGGGCGTGTTTTTGTGTAGTTGACGATGTGTGTCCGCAGCACGGCAATCTCGGTCATGCGCGTTTCTGCTGCCTTGATGGAATCGCCCAGTTCGTGATAGCGGGCAGTGGCAGCGTCCACACGCTCCTGCATTTCCTCGATGCTGCCGATTTTCTTCTCCTGCAAGAAAATCAGTGTCTTGGACATTTCTTTCAGATTGTACTTTTTTGCCCACCGTGCATAGCCGATGTTCTTGCCCTCGGCCAGCTTTGCCTGCACATCCACCAGAAGATTGAACGGTTTCTCTTTTGGCGGCTGCTTCTGATGTGGGCGATGCTCGGCTTCTCCGGCAATCACCGCTTTCAGTTCTTCTTCGCTGTATCCTGTGCCGAGCGTCCTAAAACGAATGAATCGTTTTTGTCGCTTTCCCTTGACAGAGGTGTATTTTCCGCGCTTGACCTCATAGCCCTGTTGCTCCAGCTTTTGCAGAAAATCTTCGTAGCCTTTGGGCTTTTCCGCCAGAATGTTGTCGAGCACACTGCATAGATGGTCACGATTGCTTTCCTTGGGTGGGTAAAGTGTGCGCTTTTGCCGCTCCCGGTAGGGCTTTTTCTCAATGACGGAGAGCTGATGCTCTAAGCAAATCAGGTCGCTCAGCCGCTGCACGGCCAGCCCGGACAATAAAAAATCCCGGAATTTCCGGGTGCTGTCCAGTGCGGTAGAGTTGTAAATAATGTGATTGTGAATATGCTCCCGGTCTGTGTGAGTGGCAACAATAAAAGCGTACTTGCCTTTGGTAAAACGCATCGCCAGTTCATAGCCTACCTTGTTGGCTTCCTCGGCGGTGATTTCACCGGGTTTGAATGACTGCCGAATCTGATAGGCGATTACATCACTTCTCTGCCTGCGCCCAGTGGCAAGTTCATACTGCCGCTTGGACAGCATAAATTCTTCGTCCACCGTCAGAGGACTGCACTCGTAGCTGCTGACCAGTTCGCCCTGTTCGGTCTTCTCCGGGTTTTGTGCATAGTCTGTGCGGCTTTTCAAGCAGGCCACAACCGATTTTCCTTTGTTTTTGTGCAGCGCAATCAAGCGTGTTGCGGCTATGTCCACCACCTCCTACGGCTTTATCCTTATATAATATGTATCCCCACAGCCGAAGCCGTGGGGCAAAAATCAGAAACCAGCCAGCCAGGAGAGAATCTGTTTGCTAATGGCAATCAGTTCATCCAACCGAATGCGCAAATCTTCCAAATCGGCAGCATAGACCTGACCGCTTTCATTGGCAGCTTTGGCATACTGGTTCAGGTTATTACTGCACATTTGCAGAAGATGGGCCATGCGGCGCAGCTCTGGCAAATCGAGATGCAGACAGTAGCCATCCAGTGCCATCTTGCGCAGATAGGAGCCGATGCTCAAAATACCGCTGGATTCCATCTTGCTCCAGATGCGTTCCAGTTCCTGCTTACTGACGCGGAAATGAAGCTGCTGGTCACGGCGGTCATTCATCGTGCATCACCATCCTTGTCCAGAAAACTTTTGAACGGCTTAACGGTTTCTGTCTTGTCCGCCTTTTCTTCCAGAGCTGCCAGCACCGAGGGGCGGCGAGGTTCGTCCTCCTGTTCTTCCTCATCCTGTTCTGGCTCGTGACCTTTTTCATCCATATCTAACTGTGCGTTCAGCTCCGCAAGGCGAGCCGACTTTTCAGCCAGTTCTTCTTCCTGTGGGAATGGCTTTTCCACTTCGATTTGCGCCGCTTCTTGCTGTTGTTTCAGGGTAGCCAGTTCGTTTTCGGCAGAAGTGATTCGCTCCGGGAAATTGTTCAGCGAATTATCCAGCCGGATGATGCAGCCAAGAGGGTCTTTGCCCAGTGCTACCGGGTATTTCCGCTGGCCTTTCAAAAGAGCCTGATACTCGCTGTGATAGGTGTCGAAGCGCAGGGACAGTTCAAAGCCACGGTAGCTGCCGATCACTTTTTCCTCACTGTTGGGCAGTTCGGAGCAAGCGAGGAGAAGGCGTTCGCCAGCAGTTTTTTTCTCATCGTAGGTCACGCCCTTGATGATAATACCGCAGAAGCCCTCCTTTTCCTGCGGATGGGCGGCGGCAACTTCTGCATCCACTTTCACTCCAGCTAGATAGGCGTTCGTTTCCTGAATGTCAGCCGGGAATTTTGTGAGCAGCTTATCTTCCAGACGGAACTTCTGGCTTTGGTGGTCGGCTTTCAGCACTTTCAGTTTCGCCACCTGCACATCCAAATCCATCTTTTCCTTGATGAGCGGATTTCCAGCACACAATGCCTTGATCTCTGCATAAGACAAAGCCTGTTCGTCCACATCATCGCAAGAGCGTACCGGGGATTTTGAAGTCATGATTTGGCTGATGAATCGCTGTTTATTCTCCAAAGTTTGGAACAAGTAGCTGTCAAAAGTTCCCTCTGTGACGTAGTTGAACACCTTGACTTCCTTATTCATATTGCCCTGCCGGATAATGCGTCCGTTGCGCTGGGTCATGTCGCTGGGCTTCCAGCCGACATCCAAGTGATGCACCGCCGCAAGCCGCTGTTGGACGTTCGTTCCGGCTCCCATTTTTGCGGTGCTGCCGAGCAGAATCCGCACATCGCCGGAGCGCACTTTGGAGAACAATGCGGCCTTTTTTGCTTCGGTGTCGGCATTGTGGATGAACTCAACTTCACTTTCCGGCACCCCGGCGGCGACCAATTTCTTGCGAATATCATCGTAGACATTAAAGTTGCCATCGTTCTTTGGTGTCGAGAGGTCGCAGAACAGAAGCTGCGTCAGCTTTTGCTCCTTGCCATCCGCCCAGATTTGCAGCACGTTCCGAACACAGGTGTTCAGTTTGCTGTTGGGGTCGTCCGGCAGGATGGGGTTCATCAGGCGAACATCCAGACCAATCTTTCGGCCATCGTTGGTGACGCACAGCATATTGTCCTCGGACGCATCCACCGCGCCGGAGTGGATTTTCGCAGCGCGTCTGCTCAGTTCCTGCACCATTTCTTTCTGAATCTCGGACGGTTTCGCTACCACGGTTTCAAACTTTGCATCCGGCACAGGCAGATGAAGCTGATCGCTGGTTTTAATGTCGGCAACCTCTTTGAACATCGACATCAGTTCCGGGAGGTTGAAAAACTTCGCAAATCGGGTGCGCGCACGATAGCCCGTACCCTCCGGGGCAAGTTCAATGGCGGTGGTGGTTTCACCAAAAGTAGATGCCCAGCAGTCGAAGTGTGTCAGCCCTTTTTGCTGGAGTGTGCCATATTGCAGATAGCGCATGACCGTGTACAGCTCCGACATGGAGTTGCTCACGGGCGTTCCCGTAGCAAACACCACGCCGCGCCCGCCTGTGATCTCATCCAAGTAGCGGCACTTTCCGAACATATCGCTCGATTTTTGCGCTTCACTTGTAGACAAACTAGCGACATTGCGCATTTTTGTCGTGAGGAATAGGTTCTTGTAAAAATGGCTCTCATCCACAAAAAGCCTATCCACGCCCAACTGCTCAAAGGTGATAACATCATCCTTTCTCGCATCGGAGCGTAGCTTTTCCAGCTTGATTTCCAGCGTTTTGCGTGTCTTTTCCATCTGCTTGATGCTGAAATTTTCGCCAGCAGTGGCTTTCAGTTCGTTGATGGCGGCAAGCGTTTCATCAATCTGCTCCTGAATAATGCGTTCTTGACGCTCATAGGACAACGGGATGCGCTCAAACTGTGAATGACCGATGATGACCGCATCGTAGTCCCCAGTCGCAATTCTAGCACAGAATTTTTTGCGGTTGGCGGTTTCAAAGTCCTTTTTTCGAGCCACCAGCAGCTTGGCATTGGGGTATAGGTGCAAAAACTCTGCCGCCCATTGCTCCGTCAGATGATTTGGCACCACAAAAAGACTTTTCTGACACAGCCCCAGCCGTTTGGCTTCCATTGCGGATGCTGCCATCTCAAACGTCTTTCCGGCTCCCACTTCGTGTGCAAGCAACGTATTACCGCCATAAAGCACATGAGCGATGGCATTGCGCTGATGCTCCCGGAGCGAAATTTCCGGGTTCATACCGACAAAGTGGATGTGGGAACCATCGTATTCGCGCGGTCTGTTGCTGTTGAACAGTTCGTTGTACTGCTTCACCAGTGCAATGCGCCGCTGGGGGTCTTGCCAGATCCAGTTGGCGAAAGCATCTTTGATTACCTGCTGTTTCTGCTGCGCCAGCATGGTGTCCGTTTTGTTCAGGACGCGCTTCGGTCTGCCTTCTTCATCTTCAATGGCATCATAGATGCGCACATCTTTCAAGTTGAGCGTATCTTCCAGAATCTTGTAGGCATTGGCGCGGGATGTGCCATAGGTTTCGGTGGAGGTAATGTCGCCTCTGCCCATAGCCGACTTGCCCTCAATGCGCCATTCTGCGGTATAGGGGGAATATCTCACTTTAACTGCATGACGCAGATAGTAGGGGATCCGGAAAGTTTCTGCCATAAACTTTTGGATGATCTCCGGCGCAAGCCATGTTGCACCCAGCCGCACATCAATTTCAGACGCTTCAAGGTCTTTCGGCTGCGCCTTTTCCAATGCGGTGACGTTGACTGCAAACTCCGGGTTGGTTTCAGCAGCAAGCTGTGCTATGCGCAGTTTTGCCCGGACATTGCCGGACAAGTATTCATCCGCCATTTGCCAGCCCGCTTCCGTGTCAGTGGGGTCTGCGCCGGGGTCTTTGAAGATTACGCCGGACAGTTCGCTGGTGATGCGCTCATACTCGCCGGGAGTGCCGAGCAGCTCTGCCATATAGGGCAAGTCTACCCGGCCACGCTCTCCGATAGAAACCGCAAGAGCTTCCGTGGGCGTATCCACACTGGTGACGGTGCGTTCCGGGCGAATCGTCCGTTTGGTAAACATTGCCGCCTTGCTTTTGAACTGTCCCTGCTCATCCAGATTTTCCAGAGAACACAGCAGATAATAAGAGGAATCCTGCTCAAATAATCTGCCGTTCTTGCGGTCATTCAGCAAACCGTATTTGGCGGCAAAAGCATCATAGGCGGTGTTCAGCTTTTCCTGCGTGGCCTTGATGTCAGCATCCGGGTAGTCGTTCAACTGTTGCTGAATCAACTCGTTGACAATCTGCCGCAGTTCTACCATCCCGGTCACACGGCCTTTTGCGGTGTCGGAAAGCTCCACTTGTGTCATGACGGAATTTTCCCGGTAGTACACTTCACCGTCCACCACGGTATAGGAGAAATTTTTTACATCCGGGTCTGCCGGGAGAATGTGCTTCTCATTTTCTGCGTCCGCAATATCTGGTGTTTCCACCTCGACTTCGGTGTACTGCCCCTCAATATGCTGTACCGCTTCGGCAAGCTGGTCTGCCAGCACTGCGCCCTCGATGGGGTGCACGGTGCATTCCTCACGGCCATACTGGGTACTTTCAGAAGTCAGCTCACCCAGCACCATCTCCGGGTGGTCTACGAAATATTGATTGATGGCAAAGCCATCTTCCGTTTTGCCAAGCTGCACCCAGTCCGGCTCATGGTCGATAGGGCGGTCACGTTTTTG